>Ga0364867_10124_pt1 | contig 50593 bp, 45 predicted proteins | sample ExccelAu500001D4_3_FD_206915 | JGI IMG/M metagenome (GOLD analysis project Ga0364867, IMG submission 206915) | Enriched cells from Trout Bog Lake Hypolimnion, Wisconsin, USA - BchlTB.Aug13.5000.01.D4 | ecosystem: Environmental > Aquatic > Freshwater > Lake > Hypolimnion/Profundal zone | place... | reverse complement strand
ATTATTTTCAAATAATTTAAGGTCATGGAATTATCGGTTTATATCTCGGGAAAGATTACAGGGGAAGAGCATGAAGCCTGTAAAAAGAAATTTGCCTCCATGGAAGCAAAACTGAAAAAACTCGGAGTTGATACGGTGATCAACCCAATGAACATGGGAATACCTGAAACATGGACCTGGAGTGACGCAATGGAGCTTTGTATGAAAGTACTTAAAGAAAAGGCCAATTCAATAATCATGTTGAATGACTGGATTTCCAGCAAAGGGGCAATGAAAGAGTATTACCATGCCAGAAACTTCGGTTACCGGATCTTCATGGAAGATGATACCGAGGAGTTGGTCAAGGTAATTGCCCATACAGGAAAATGGATCGATACATCTCATCTTGAAATTCCATGAGCTACAATCGTAAATATTACTTGCATCAACGCGTGCGTAAAGACGGTTTTGGTCTCACACTAGGCCGAACGAGTAAAACGATCCGTGTCACACCTGACCAGGCCGTTTCACTCCGGAGTAATAAATATATTGCAGAGTTAAGCTCGAAGTACAGTTACGGTGTACAATTCATCAATCCATCCTTTAACTTATGATCACCCATTGGAATGAAATCTGCAAGCAGATTGAACTCTGTGAATTCAAACTCTTTGAGTTTATAGATAAAGCCGGCCTTTCAGCCTCGCAACTCAAAAAGCTTCAAAAATTTACCGGTGAATGGAACAAAGCCAAGGCAATGGTCGAAGATTTTGATCGTTTTCTTTCACCGGTTGATCCGATCACCGTCGAATCACCATTCGATCAGGATGATTTCCGATACATCTGGAAGACCTGGAAAGAATACAATTCCGAGCAACATGGCCGGCTGATGCGAAGCCGTATGGAACAGATGTCACTTGATTATCTCGCTGAAATATCGGAGAGCAATCCGGATGTGGCTATCGGCTATTTACGATTTGCAATGGCCAACGGTTACAAGTCATTTTTTAAAGTGGATCCAAAGGATAAATTAACCCCACCAAAACCAAACAAGAATGGTAGCGATTACTAACCTATTGCAGAACAACCCAGTTTTTGCGGTTAACTCAGTCAGACTGCAGGAACAGATTCGTGAGAAGCAGAATAATTTATTGGCGTACAAATCATTCGTTCAGATGAATTACGATGATTTCAGAGAGCTGCTGTCAGCCAATGCTGCTGAAATCATGCTGCAGCGTTCGGTCACTCAAAAGTTTGTCATTGATCAGCACAACGGTCCGGTTATCCGGCAACTCTATCTCTACTTTACCAATCATCCGGATTGTGTCTGGAACCTGAATGCCGGGCTGATCTTTGCCGGAAAAGTAGGTTGTGGGAAATCAATTCTGATGATGGCTTACCTGCGGATCTCCGACCAATACAGCCGGAAGCTCACAACCAGTATTCATGCCAAAACGCTGGCCATGATGATTAAACTTTCCAGTGTTGAAGAGTACTCCCGGCGCCCGTTGTTCATCGATGAGCTGGGACGCGAAGAGTCGGAGCTAAAGGATTACGGGAATGTGGTAAAACCGGTGATCGATCTTTTTGCACTACGTTATGAGAACGGTGCCAGGACTTATGCCACGACTAATTTCAAATATGAATCCTTCGATAAATTCTATGGGGAATTTATCCGTTCCCGGATGGAAGAGATGATGACTTATGTACCGCTTACAGGAGAAAGCCGTAGGATAAAAAATGAGGTCAGAAGATAAAAACAAGGCAAATAAAAGCTTTAAAAACATCCGTCAACCGACGGATTAATTTTTTTTAATCCGGATCATGAGAAAATTCGCCGAAACAAAGATCCCCGCCAATGGATCAAACCGTGTTGCGCTTGTTAAAGAGTTCCTTGATCAGCATTACGACATCAAAATAAATATCTTCGATCACAGTAAGGTGACGATTGTGGCAAAGACCAAAATATATGAAGAGCAGATCAGCATCGAAGATATCTCTCTGCATATGCTTGAAGATGGTATAGGTGGTTGTGATTCGATCCTCAAAAAGATCATCACCAGTCCGAACCAGACCAAACCCTACAACCCTATCAAGGAATATTTCGAAAGCCTGGAGGGAAAGTACTCCGGAGAATCTCACATTGAAATGCTGTGCAGTTACCTGAAGGCACGCGATTACGGAGACAAAGAAGAGGGTTATTACCAGAAAAGGTTAATCTACACCTTTCGCAAGTGGATCGTTGCCTGTGTAGCCTGTGCCATGGGAATAAAAGAAAACGATGCGATGTTTGTGGTCGTCAATAATGAGGAAGGGATTGGCAAATCGACACTGCTTGAATTTCTGGTTCCACAAATGCTCAGGGGGTATTACACCAAATCACAAAAGGATATGAATTACCCGGATATGTTCACTTCAAACCTGCTGATCAACTTTGACGAAATGATCGGTCTTACCCGATCAACCGCAGAAGAGTTTAAGAACATCCTGTCATCCCGGCATATTAACGTATCCCGGCGTTTCACAACGACCAAACAGCGCTATGCTTCAACCTGTGGAACCTCAAACAAGGATGCGGAGCATGGTGGCTTTCTGAACCCCGATATGGGAACACGGCGCTTTGCGATCAACCATATTGATTCAATCGACTGGGAGTACAACAAACAAGTCGAAATTGACCAGATCTGGGCAGAAGCTGTAATGCTCCTGAGCCAGGATTTTCAATATACCTGGAACCCCGAAGACTTCAAAGAGTTTGGAATGTACAATGCAAGGTTTATTGTGCAGACATCATCCTACAAATTGATAAAAGAGTTCTATAGGGTACCTGAGCCTGGAGAAGAAGAGATAGCCGTGTTCAGGATGCCGGTTGAGATCTTGCGCGACCTTAGGGCGGCCCGCAAAGTAAATTTCTCAATGACAACAGTAAGTGACGTGAATATTGGTATCGCACTCAAGCAGCTTGGGTATTCACGTTTTGGCAAGAAACTCAATGGCGGGACCCGATACGGGTATAATGTAATACCACTATTTTAAACTAATCCTGCAAAATAAATGCATTGGCAAATGTTTACATTTTTGAAAACATTTCTATTAATTTTGCGACATGAAATTAGTATTCACAACATTACGAGAAATGAAACACTACGCAAACGAAATGACTCCGGGCGATGTATTTCACCCTGGTGAAATAGTAAAGGATGAAATGGAGGCCAGAGGCATTAAACAGGCAGACATCGTTGCCGCGTCAGGTTTTAACAAGTCTTTTATCAGTCTTTTTCTGAAGGGCGAACGCAGTATAAACATCAATCTGGCCATCGCGCTCGAAACCATCCTTTCAATTAAAGCTGAATTCTGGATAAGGCTCCAGAAACAATACGAAATGAACAAGGAACTGATTGAACTCAGGCAAAAGAGATTAGCTTCGTAAACTCGGGCCGGAACATTCGTTTCTGGCTTTCTTAGTTTCCCACAGCGTGTACCCATTTTAATCAATAATAGTAGGATTCTTATTCTACTATTTAAAAACATATTTTGAATACATTTTTCTTATTTTCGGTTACAACCTTACAACCCGTCAATAAAACCAGTGTAATAAAATGGATAACAGATAGATATAGGTTGTAACCTTGTTTAATTACAAAGGTTACAACCCACCTACAACCGCTTACAACCGAAATTAGGTTACAACCATGTTCAAGTCTGTAATCAAAATTGATTCAAACTTATATAGGTGAGTTGTAGGTTGTAACCCGTTTGGAAAAATTTTAAAAAAATCAATTTTATGATGGAATGTAGGTAAGAAGAATAAGTCGAAGTTAAGCGGAAATAATTGATGCCATTTAACAAATTGGAAAAATAATGCCCTTACCTTGTAAAAAATAATGAACGGCAATTACAGTAAATAGCTACTCATTTTTGGAAGTATTGTGCGGATTTTCCGTTTAAATAAACATGTTAGGCGAAATAGTAAGTTCGACACTGCAACCATTAAAATAATAAATTATGAAGAAAATTTTCACACCAATTTTAATTCTGGCAAGCCTAATTTCATTTGGACAGAACTCCCCAATTGACGATTTATGGAAGTTGTATAATTCACGTGATTTTAAATCGGTTATTGACAAAGCAAAAACGCTTCTTGTTAATGAACCAGAAAATATTGACTTAAATTTAATGGTTGGGCGATCATACACAGACTCAGGAGACTTTAAAAATGCTCTTCCTTATCTTGAATCTACGGTAACAAAGGACAATAACAATTCTTGGCGCAAAGCATGGGCGCTTAGCTATCTTGGAACTTGCTATTTTATGATGCAGGATTACAAAAACTCAGAGTTGTCACTTAATGAATGTATTAAACTTAATACGACTCAAAATGCAACCAATGATTCTTATGGACAAACTTTGCTATTTGGGTTTAATGAGTTCTATAAAACATGGAAAACTTTTGAAACTGATAATTTCCGCTTCCATTTTCAGAACATGAACGCCACCAAAATAGAAAACTATGTATCAAAAAGAGAAGTTGCGTATAAAAACATAAATGCTTTCTTTAAAAGCACGCTACCCAAAAAGATTGATTTCTATGTTTGGGAGTCAAGGGAAGATGCCATGAAAATTTTAAAAGCGAATTTGGGCTTCGCTAAACCAGATTTTTGTATCATTCATTCTCATTATCAAGAAACAATTGGACATGAAATGACTCATGTAATTTCAAACTATTCGACCAAGTTTTTGAGTAAAACAGGATTAATAAATGAAGGTACAGCAGTATGTTTTGACCAAACAAATCAGAATAAAGAGCAAATTGTAAAAGATTGGATAAAAGCAAATAACAAGAAAATTTCAATTGGAGAGATTTGGGTCAATTGGAAAAATTATCCCGAGGATTTAACATATCCGCTTTCTGGATTATTTGTAAAAGAATTGATTGATAATTTTGGACAGGAAAAATTTATTGAGTTTTTTGGCAATCAAACATACGAGAATGCTAAATTAGTATTCGGCGACAGACTGGACAAATTGATTAAAGACCTTGAATATAAGATTAATACATAGAACTACTTCGCCTAACTTACGCTACCCGTCAAGCGCGGCAGCGGTGGTTTTCGGTATGTATCTTTCCGCTCAGGCCGTCTTTCGGCTTGACAGGAAATCGCCCGCAATCAGCCCCAGCGTGTAGGTTCCTAAGTTCTCTACAAGTTAAAAAAACAGTAAGATGAGACATCTAATTTTAATTCTAACGATTGTTTTGAGTATAAATTGCCCTGCTCAATCATCAAATTCAAAATTTCAGACAGACAAGGAATTCGACAACGGCTCGAAATTTCACCTGAACGCGGCCAACAAAAAAGAGGTTGAAAAACTTTATAAGCTCTGTAAAATATGGGGATTTTTGAAATACCATCATCCAACAATCGCAAAAGGGGAGGTTAACTGGGATTATGAACTTTTTAGAATGCTACCTAAAATCAATTCCTCGGATTTTGAAGGTGAAATTTTAAAATGGATGAAAGCGCTGGGAAGTATTACCAAAATGGAAAAGGAAAGAATTATTGCTGCTACCATTAAAATAAAACCAAATACTCATTGGATCTCGGACGATTCATTTCTCAATAAAGAATTGAGACAGGAACTAACCAAAATTGACCAATCGCGCAGAGAGAAATCGAATTATTATATTTCGTTTGCTCCAGGTATCGGAAATCCAATCTTTCAGAATGAAAATTCATATCCCAATATGAAATGGGAGGATACGGGTTATCGATTTTTGGCTTTATTCAGGTATTGGAATATGATTGAATATTTTTTTCCTTATAAAAACCTAATCGAAAAAAGCTGGGACGGAATTTTAAAAGAATACATTCTCAAAATGGTTGCATGCAATGATGAATTAGCCTATAAATTGACAATTTTAAGTTTGATTGGCGAGATACACGATACACATGCAAATATTTGGCAGCAGGATAAATCGCTGAATGAATTTTTTGGAAACAAGATCGTCCCTCTTGAAGTTAAATTTGCAGAAAATAAAGTCGTTGTTATGAAAAAATTTAGTCAGTTGAGCAGTAATTGGCACATAACCGTCGGCGATATTATTACTGAGATTAATGGAATTAAAATTGAAAAAATTGTTGCCGAAAAAATCAACTATTGTCCGGCGTCGAATTATACGGCAAAATTAAGAGATGTTTCGAAAAGGCTCTTAAGAACGAATGACAACTCCGTCACCCTGACGCTTGAAAATCGAACAATGACCTACACTGAAACAGTGAATACGGTTCGTGCATCTACTGTTAGATTTGGAGATACAGAAGTGACCTCCCATTCCGGAATTGGTAAAGAGATTGGCTACATTTTTCCAGGGACGCTCAAAAAAGGAGAAATTGATGAAATCATGAAATCGTTTCGGGATAAAAAAGGAATTGTAATCGACCTTCGATGTTATCCTTCTGAATTTATTGTATTTAGTTTAGGGAAATATTTAATGCCAGAACCTACAGAATTTGTAAAATTCACCACGACCAGTTTAACAACGCCGGGACTTTTTGCATTTATTGAGCCATTGAAAGTGGGAGAGAAAAATCCGGACTATTATAAAGGCAAAGTGGTAATTATTATTAACGAAACAACTCAAAGTCAAGCCGAATATACTACTATGGCTTTAAGAGTAGCTCCTAAAGCAACAGTAATTGGGAGTACAACAGCTGGAGCAGATGGAAATGTATCATCAATATTGCTTCCCGGAAATATAAGGACGATGATTTCCGGAATAGGAGTTTATTACCCTGATGGTTCTGAAACACAAAGAATTGGAATTGTACCTAATATCGAAATTAAATCGAATATTACTCGAATAAGGGAAGGAAAAGATGAAGTTCTGGATAAAGCGATTGAATTGATTAACAAATAAAGCCAGCGGAGAATCGAGTAGCAATCTTTCAATAATATGAAAACTATTATTTATAACATTTTTTACTTACCTTTCCTTCAGAAGTGCAATTCCAAGTCCGTTGCGGACTATGGAGTATTTTAACCCCTCGAGTAGCATGGACTGAAAATGCGGTGTAAACTTAAGTGGGTCAGTAGCTACACACTACGGAACCCGTATATGAGACTACCTATATATTTAGCATTTTTGTTTTGCACTTTATTTATTAACACTTAAACAGGGTGCGATGAAAAATGAAAACTCGAATAAAAAATTGACAGGTAATAAGAAAAACGTAAATCAGGACACATCAAAAACATTTATGGAGATGCCTATCGTCAATCTCAAAGCAGCTGGGGTTGATGTGGGTAGTCGTTCCTACTTTGTTTGTGTAGGGCAAGGTGCAAATGACGTTCGTGAATTCGGGATATTTACCTGTGATCTTCATGAAATAGCCTTGTATCTGAGAAATCTTGGTGTTCAGACCGTAGCGATGGAATCTACAGGATTTTATTGGAAACAACTTTTTGTGCTACTTCAAGATTACGGACTAGAAGTAATTCTGGTCAATGCCAGGCATATTAAAAATGTAAAGGGAAGAAAGACAGATGTTGTGGATAGCAGATGGATTCAACTTTTACACAGTTTAGGTTTGTTATCTGCTAGTTTTCAGCCAGATCTCATGACTGAAGAACTCCGAACTTACACCAGACAACGTCAGTACCTAATTCAACATGCATCGCAGCAGGTATTGAAAATGAATAAAAACCTTACCTTAATGAACTTGCAATTGAAACCTGTTTTGCGTGACTTGGTTGGTTTGTCTGGACGTACATTGATTGAGGCTATCTTAAACGGGAAAAGAGATCCTCAATATCTTGCTTCGCTAATACATCCAAGTTGCAAACACCCTACTAATGACTTTGTTAATGCCTTGGATGGTAATTATCGTGAAGAATACCTTTTCGAGCTACAGCAAAGCTATGACAGTTACAAGCATTTTCAACACCAAGTTGAAGAGTGTGATCTAAAAATCAATCTTTTGCTTCAGCGAAGCGTTGAAATAATAGATAATTATCCACCTCAAATTTATTCTTCAGCGGAGAAAAAAGCTTCAAAGTACATACCTCCAAAGAATATTAATTACAAAAACTGCCCTCCTACCCAAATGGCTGAATATGTTTATCACCTTAGCGGTGTTGAACTGCTCAATATTCCTGGAGTAAATACAGGAACAATTCTAACCCTTATTTCCGAAGTTGGTCTTGATCTATCCAAATTCAAAACAGCGAAGCATTTTACATCATGGCTCGGGTTATCTCCAAACAACAGAATAACAGGAGGGAAAATCATTTCTTCTCATACAGACTCCAAAAAAAACAGGATAGCCTTGGCCTTCCGTGATGCGGCAAATTCACTTGATCGAATTGTAATAGACAACCAGTTAAAATCCTTCTTTAAACGATTATCAGCAAAAAAAAGTCGCCTGGTTGCCATTACTGCAACAGCAAGAAAAATTGCAATTATTGTTTGGAATATGCTAACAAAAAAAGAAGAATATAACCCATTAGCGACAGCAAGAAATGAAGAATTCTTACGCAAAAAGAAAATGAAAAGTATTCAACGATTTATCAATGAATACGGAATAAAACAGAATGAATTGGCATTTATACTGTAATTTAAGGTTAATCATATTAGCTGCTTAAGATAGGTTTTTAAAATCTACAGGGAATTTTATTTCCCAACCTCTTCCTATATGTTATATATGAGCCCGCCCCGACAGTAAAAACTGACAGGGAGAGGTTCTCACACCATCCGCCAGTTGGCGGATACGGGTCTCGTATACATCGGTTCGTCATATCAGCAACATCGCTCATTACACCAATGATGCCTCTGTCCTTGTTTAAGTTAAGGCTAGCAAACTCAAAGTTTGGAACTCCTTATCAAATTAGTGACAACCCAACGTTCGGCCCTTAATCGGCTCGTTTCTGCCAACTACTATGGCCTCTACTGACTTCTCATCCTTGCTAACTCGTAGACAACGGGATCTCCCCGGGTAAAAGCTTTTCCCTTTATCCAATCCCTACGGTATCTACTATCGCACGATTTTGGTATTTTTCGTACGTTGCAATGACGGGCTTGCTTATCCTCATTCTATTGCCTCATATGCCGTTTCTGTTCGTCAGTACCGGATTTTGCTGTTTGGCTTCCTTCAGTGCTTGGGTCGCCCCAAACCAACTTGCCACTTGCTAATACTTCTGAGCGTTACCTCAGTTTATAAGGGACTTACACCCTCTGGGAAAATACACTCGCCGTAAAATCACTTTTGTACCCAAAAATTTGTATTTTCGAAGTTTTTCAAGAGCTTACAACGAGTGCTCGCTGCTTATGCTGGGTGCACGCAGCAAAATACCCGCAAGTCGGGGGTTTCAGCTTCGTTGACTGGAAAGTAATAAATTTGAAAAGCAACTCTTCGTAGGAAGTTCATCGATTAAATCATGCCCTGCGTGTATTTGTGGAACGTTAGGGGCAAGCTTGACCACGAAACAAACTAAGGCAATTATGATATGAAAACACTAGCACTAATTATTGGAAACAATGAATATTATGAAGGAGCAAAACTTACAAATGCCATAAATGATGCAGTTTCTATTAAACAAGTTTTTGAAAGGCTTAGGTTCGATATAATTTCAAAATATGATTGCAAAGCAGTTGACTATTCTGATTTACTATCTGAATTTGACAGCAGAATAAAAGATTATGATGCTTCAATATTTTATTTTGCTGGACATGGATTTGAGATTGAGGGTGAAAATTATCTCGCAGCAATAGACTGCCAAATTCCTCCTTCCGATAAATATCATTGTAATCGACATTGTATTAGACTAAATGAAATTTTAGACATTCATAAAAAAAATGTAAATAAAGTTAATGTTGTTATTATTGATGCCTGTCGAAAAGGATTTGATAGAAGTGGAAATGTAGCATTAGCTCCAATGTTTGCACCAAAGGGTTCTCTTTTAGCATTCTCAACTTCTCCAAATGAGGGTGCGAGTGATAAAGGTTTTGAAAACCATAGTATATATACAGGTGCATTACTAAAATATATTGGCAGGGAACGTCTATCAATTGAGGAACTTTTTAAGAAAGTTAGAAAAACGGTTTATGCATTAAGTGAGGGGAAACAAACTTCGTGGGAACATACTTCACTTATTAATGATTATTATTTCAATACTGGTCAACTAGTACATTCTATTTCAATCCCGTATGATGAAAAAGTTGTAAAAGACATAAATTATAATGAAACTGATGATTTTGGAGCTTTAATAATGAAATTAAAATCTCATGACTGGAATAAACAAAATCCTGCAATTGATAAATTACTTAAAATACGAGTTGGAGATTTAAATCAAAACCAATTATTTATTCTAGGTCGCAATTTCCTTCAAGCAAGTGGTGCTGCACATAATGCTGCAAATTTCATGGAATCTATAAGCACTAATATATTACCGTACAGTGTAAAAGGTGAAAATCATCTATTAAATGGAATTCTTTTTGAAATATATTTTAATGCTTATGGTGAATTTCGTCAAGAAAGTAGGAAAACCTATTTTTTTGAAAAAATAATTGCTTTAAGAAAAATCTCATCCCTAGAAAAATCATTCGAGTTCATTCGCAATTTATTGGAAGCTCAAAAATTCGAATTTTTATATATACCTAAATCTGAAGATGAATATATTGATATTGATGTGGTTTCATCCACTGAAAACACCACAAATTATATTGGTGAAAATGTAACCTATCAAGTAATAAGTAGCATTACTTATAGTGGTGAAAACATAACTAAGAAACTAGTAAATTATCATGTTGTAGGAAAAAATGAAAATGGATTTAGAAAAGCTGTTGCAGAATTTTTTACCGCCCCAGAAGAACTAATTCAGATTCATAGTAATTTGGAATTAAAGAAAATTGCCTTTATAAAATCAATAACTGAAGAAGCTTATGATTTTTAAATTTAAATTAAAGCCAACCCCTAATAAGCTACCCGGCAAGTGCGGCAGCGATGGTTTTCGGTGTGTATCTTTCCCCTCGTACCGCTTTTCGGCTTGTCAGGAAATCACCCGCAATCAGCCCTTTGTGTAGCTTCCAACTTTGTACCCAAGCCAAATAACACTGTGCTAATGGCGAAATTAAATAATTATAATGGACACAAATTCAAATAGATACAGACATGACGTGTAAATGACGTCCTAATTGCATGAAAAATACAATTAAAATTCGTGAACTATTTTTAAGTTATTGAATAAAATTGTTCGAAAGATTTCAAAGTATTATGAATCAACCAGAATTAGGTAAAAAAATCGCTGAGCTTAGAAAGTTAAAGGGATTGACTCAAGAGGAACTTGTCGACAGATGTAATCTAAGCGTAAGAACTCTTCAACGAATTGAATATGGAGAGGTCATCCCGAGAGCTTATACCCTAAAATTGATTTTTGATGCTTTGGATTATACTATTGACAATTCTATTGATCCTACCTTAAAAGGTGGAAAAGGGATGATATCAAAGTGGCTCGAGCAATTTTATATAAGTTTTATTGATTTATTTAACTTAAAAACTCACAAAATGAAAAAGATTACAATTTTATCAATTATGCTTTCTGCAATACTTTATGGTGTATTTGGATTAGTTAAGGAAAGCAAAGCAGAAAAGGAAAATAATATTTCCATTCAATTTAATGACAATACCAAAAAGAAAGATCAAATAAAAGGCCGTGAAACAGTTTTTTCTGATTTTACCGCCTATGGAAGTTTCGAAGAAAATGATGAATTGATAGGTCGTGATATTAAGTTTAGACTTAATGGCGTCAATGTCAATGTCAAATTAATTTTGTTTAATAAAAAAACCAGAGAATTCAACTCTACTTTTGTAAAAGGGACTCTTTATCAAAACAAAGTTGAAGTTGATGTGACTCAGGATGAAATTAATGATAATATTGTCAGGTACTCAGCTGATAGAGTTGAGAAATCAAAGGATAAGATTTTGTTAAAAGGTAATGCTAAATTGACTTCTGCTCAAAATGATTCAATAGAGACTGATGAAATTATTATTTCATTAAAATAGTTTTCAAAATTTTAGAAAGCAGTCCTCACTTTAAAGGACTGCTTTCTAAATAAATAATCATATCCGCTAAAATAAAAATGATAAGGCCATTATACAATATCAGCTACCCGAAAATTCGGCAGTAGTAGATTACGGGGTATCATTCCGTTCCTGCAACTTACCAGCTTGACAGGTAATTGCCCGCAATCTGCCACTTCGAGTATTTTCTTATATTGGCGAATTGATTAAAATATACATAGCAAGAGCGTTCATTTAAAAACTTCGTAAGGAAAATCGCCTCTAATCTATCGCTGCTTTCATGGACTCTTTCTCGAACTTTGGGGAATCTTCCCGCTAAGTGACTCAAAAATTAATAATCCCCGATTATACAATCTTCCAGGTGAAAAATTCGTATATTTGACAGTTCCTGCCGCCAGTGGGGTTTCATATTCACTTGAAACCCTTATCTCCTATGAAATTCAATATCGCAGTTCCTGTTAAGCCATACATCAAACGTTTCCTTGAGAACAATTACGGTAATCCGGTAGATTTCCGTAACCATCCCAGAGAAAGCGAGATGTTTAAACGTATGCTTAAGAAGCCATGCTATGACCAGGAGAACAAGTATAAAAAGGAACTCTGTTTGCATAAACATACTGTTGAAATTGCAATTTCGGAACGAGACTTTTACCGTCATGGTTGGGAGGTATCCAAAACCGACATTGTTAGTTTTGGCAAACATTTCGAGAAGAACGCCAAATGGCTGATGCGCTCAGTGGTCAGTACCTATATTTCTTTTGGTATCCCAATCAATGTTGCGATTATAAAATTCCAAACCAGATTTCAACTGGAGGAAGAGTACTGGCCTTTCGATTCCATTAAGAAGGACTTTTTCAGGTTTAAGGTTAACAACGAGATTGACTTTAACCAATTCGCATATCAGCACCTCGAACATTTGATTCTGCTCAATATGTCCAGTGCAGGAGCAATTACCAACCATATAATCATGAATCATGACAAAATAATGGTCCAATCTCATTAAAATTCACTAATAATTCTGCGGAATCTGTCCCCGATCAGGGACATATTCGGGTGACAATAAATAGCGATGAAAACAATCAACAAACAGGCGGAGAATATGGGGGGAGTTCTCCGATTGTGGGCAATCCCCAAATCGGATATTACCTTATCCGGAAATGTGGTGACCATCCTTTCGGATGCGAATATGGTGGACATTTATATCAAAGAAGACTCCGCTACCTTCTCGGAAGAGCTGTCGAAGTCATTTGCCGGGTCTAACTATAAAGTAGACATCTCGGCTGTCGTACCGTGCGATAATGAGGATACTTTAAAACTGATTACAGAGATGGAACACCGCTGCAAATACCTGGTGATTTACATCGATGGCAACGGAGCATACAAGTTGGCAGGCACAACCAGTGTGCCACTCCGTTTTACGGCCAAATCAACAACCAGTACCGGTGCTGCAGGGCTGAATCACTACGCAATTACTTTTGCCGGTCAGCAATTAAAAAGAGCAATCTTTATTGAGAATCCTTTTCTGTAAAGACGGGTTTTAACCCCGCCTCACTATGATAAACTCCCATTTTCTGCCTGAATAAGCGGCCACTGTCCTTTTGGCCGCTTTTTTTATGCCGTAACCTTGCTGAAAATAAAGCATGTTATGTCGGCAAAGATTATTGTTATTGACGGGTATATAGGTCCTTATGGATATTCAAAGCAGTTTATCCGGAATGAGCTGGCCGGTCAATCTAAGAATCCCGTGACCATTAAAATTTCAAGCCTGGGAGGATCGGTTGACGACGCCCTGAATATCTATGACCAATTTGTTGAGCATGGCAATGTAACGGCTGAACTATCCGCTTTTGTTGCCAGCTCTGCGACGCTTATTTCACTCGGAGCCAAAATCGTTCGGATGAACGAGAATTCCTTTTACCTGATTCATAAAGCGATGAATTGGGTGGATGAATGGGGCACTATGAACGAGGATGAAATAGAATCCCTTATCGCAAAATTGGAGGCTCAAAAACAACAACTGGCCAAGATTACACTTCAACTGGCCAAAATGTATGTCAGGAAAACGGGTAAGAAACTTGACCAGATTACGGGCTTGATGAAGCAGGAAACCTGGCTCACAGCAGAAGAAGCAAAAACCTGGGGTTTTGTTGATGAAGTTTTTGCACCTGAAGTTGCAATAAACTTCCTGGACAACCTTCAAATGGTTGCCATGATCACGTCAAATGGTTTCCCTGAGCCACCCCGCATGTCAATCAGAAAAGCGCCAGTGGTTGCGGTCCGTGAGACTGTCGAACCGGATGAAGATTCATTTTTTGACCGAATCTGGAACCGGATCATCAAAAAGCAGAAAGAAGTAATTCCTAAAAATACAAAGGTCGAAATGAAAAAACAATTCATCCATTTAAACAGCGCACTAAGTGTCGAGGCATTGGAAGGTACTGAAGAGGGCGTTTTTCTCAATGAAGCACAATTGCAGCAATTAGAGGAAAGGATTGAAGCGAATCAGCAACTCGTCTCTGAACGCGACAGTGCCATCCTGGAACGGAATACTGCTACGTCAGACCTTGAAACTGCCCAGGCAAATCTTGCTTCAGCCTTTGATCCGTTCAATACCATCGATCCGGCTATAGCATCCGCTGAAACCCCGGAAGCCAAAGCTGCAGCTATTCGGGCATTGCTAGCAGCACGTCCCGCAGCAGTACCAGTTCAGGCACTTGAACAACAGGATGAAATTGCAGCCAATGAGGTTGACTGGGAATCCATCAACAATTTGGAGCACAACAAACAAGTGGATAAAAACTTTTAAATATTTATAGCCATGTCAATTACAACTACTTCGATCGTTCAGGAGTATGGCGCGTTTTACATCGACGCAGGACAGAATAAAAAAAGGATTCTGACCATGCTCTCCCAGGGACGCGAAATCACCGATTTTGCTACCCCCATCAAAACGGACGATACCATCTTCCGTCTGGCAAATGCCACTTTCCGCACTTTAGTGCAGCCTTTTCAGAAGACCTTCACCCAAAAGGGAGGTGTCGAAATTGTGCCGAATGAAATCCGTCAATACCGTTTTAAGATTGATGATGAATTCATGCCGGATGAACTTTACGCAACCTGGCTGGGATTTTTGACTCAGAAAAGTGTTGACCGCAAAGACTGGCCATTTGTAAAATGGCTCATTGAGGTTTATTATGCCCGGCAGATCGATCAGGACATGGAACTGAACGAGTATTACAAAGGGGTCTATGCTGCACCTGTTGCCGGTACTGCCGGTGCAGACGGAACAGGAATGAACGGACTGAAAAAACAACTTCAGGCAGGTGTTGACGCTCTTAAGATCAATTCTATTAATCTTGGAGCATTGGACAAGGCCACAATTTTTGATCAGGTTGAATCATTTACCGATTCAATTGCCGAGGTTTACCAGGGTATTAAGATGAATGTATTTATGAGTCGGTACTGGTACAAAAAGTACATGCAGGATAAACGTGCTCAGGGCTTTTACCAGCGAACATCGGATAAGGATATCGACGGAAAGATTGATTTCACACCATTGGATGTGAAACCACTTGCCTGCATGGTCGGGACCAGTGATATTTTCTGCACACCGGTAGAAAACTTCATCCATATTTCTCCGGCAACGCTTACCAAAAACCAGTTTAAACTCGAAGAAGCCAAGCGCGCCATTGCTGTGATGGCAGACTGGAGCGAAGGGTTGGGATTTGGAATCAATGAAGCGGTCTGGACCAATATCTGTCCGACGGCCTAATACAAAAATTAATTTCCCGGTTGCTGATCCTTCGATGGACGAAGCAGCCGGGATAATATTGATCCATCTTAAATAAAAACCTGTTATGATCGATTTTACAGATATTGATAAGAACCTCCCGAACGGGGAGAATATGGGAGGGATAACTCAGAAGGTATATTTTGGGTACCATGCTGATGTGGCAACATTTCCACCAAAACCGGTTGAACCACTCACACTGGAAACAGCTGCAGTGCTTACCGGGGATTTGACAATGAAAACCGGAAAGCGGATGTTCGAGATGTACCTCACCGATGATACCGGTGAATTCAAAATTGATCCTGTAGGCGAAGTAGACGGGAAGTCGTTTGTTTCTCACCTAACACTATTTCATCCAGGACTGCAAAAGAAGATCATCGGGTTTATGAATGCTGCCAAAAACGAAAACCTAGTGTTCATAGTTGTTGACAGCAACGACAACAAGTTTCTAATGGGTGATGCACTTCGCCCGGCTGTTTATGCAGGATCGCCCGATGGTGCCGGTACAGGAAAAACTACGGCTGCCCGGGCAGGGATGTCAGCAGAATTCACCTATAAAACGGCGAACATCTACCTCTACGAGGGAAATATTCCGCTCACTGATGCCATAGTTTAAATTTTGGCCTCCATGTGGAAACGTTACTTCAAATTTGTAAAGCTAAAGCCTGGGAGGGTGATCACCACCCTCTATGGAGAGATTGATTTCAGTGCCGACAACATCGGCATTGGAATCATTAAGGCGCTTTATGAAGATGGGTTCCCATATCTTGAAATTACAGACGAAGGCAAAGCAGAGCTTTATCCAGTTATTTCCGAAATTGAAAATACTGAAACAGTCAAACCTCGACGAGTAAAGAATCAAAAAATAATAGCGAACTCCTACCCACCCAAGGAAACAAATTTGACCACTTCCACCTAAATATTATGACCATTAGCATTTAGGCAAAATAGGCGCACTTGTAGGCAAAAAGACAATTACCAAATAATTTGAATTTTTCCTTTTGGTTAGGTACAAAAGATAATTATTTTGGATCTAAATTAACAAAATCAGCTTCATAGGATAGATTGGTATCACCTATTTTTAATATAAGTTTTTTGAAGATCTTTTTATGTAGAGGTTTAATATTATTTGAGTTGAAGCTAAATGTTTCAATTATTCCATCATCACAGCGGATGATATTTTTGTCCAAATCATGAAATGCTAATGGTGATTTTAAAATATGGTAATTATCATCATTGGTTTTTATCAGGAAGAAAGCGTTTTCTAAGGTAACTACCTTGTTATTTATTGAATTCTTTGTACCCATTTCGAAAACTTTTTCATAATTATTGAATCCACTAGGTTCAATATTATGTTTTTTAAGAATTGGATACCACCATTCATTTTCTATAGACATTACATTTCCAATTATTGGTTTATTATTTTGCCCAATGGCAAATGTAATTAACAAGATCAGGAACAAGGGAACAGTAGCTAACTTTCTAAAAATTGCAACATCTGAAGAGTTTCTTTGAGTCATCATAATTAATCGCTTTTTTGTAAATGAATAATTAAAATTACTGGCCAAGTATGTTGAATTATTGCGCAATACAAGTTTTAACAAGGTGTTTTTATAATCATTTAAATCACATGTAGACAAAACTTTGTTATCTGCCAAATATTCGTGATTCAATTGAATGGCTTTGTGGAAAAGCCATATAATAGGATTAAACCAAAAAATGATCTTTGCAAATTCAATTATCAATATGTCAATTGAATGATATTGTATACAATGCGTTTGTTCGTGGATTATTAATTCTTTTTCAATTCTACCACTCTCATAATCTGAATGATTTAGGAATATGTATCTAAAAAAGGAATATGGTAATGTTTTCCCTTCCACAAGAACAATGTGAGTTCTTGAATTATTCAATATTGTACTTGTTCGAATTAGTCTTACAATTTTATAAATATTTAAAATGAACCGTAATAACAGGAGGGATGAAACGAAAATGTACACAATTGTCAGCAAGCTTTGAAATGTAATCTTGTGGATCGGCATCGTAGTTAACTTTTCACTCTGAATAAGAATCCCAGTGGCATTCGAAAATCTGTGAATATCTGGACTTACAGCAAGATTCAAATTCAATCTGATGTTTATTAAAGGAATTAATAGGGTGAAAATCAGTGAAAAAAGCAAATAAAACCTATTAAAGACAGGGATTTTTACATTTTGAAGAAAAAAATGATAAAATCCGAATAATACTATCTGACATATAGTTGATTTAATTACAAATTCTATCATAACATTCTTATTTTTGTTGATTCTCAATCTTTTTTTCTACAAGTCGCTTAAGCTCTTCTAATTCAGAAAGGCTAAGATGTGTTTCATTTGTAAAGAAGGAAGCAAATTGGGACGCAGAGTTATTAAAAAAATCCTTTATCAATAAATTAAAGTTTTTAGAGAAATAGTCAGTCTTTTTAATCAACGGATAATACTCTCTATTACTGCCATGTTGATTGTACCCAACAAATCCTTTATCTATCATACGTTTTAAAAGAGTTGCTATCGTTGTGGTGGCTGGTTTAGGTTCTGGGAATTCCTTGCCTATATCTTTCATGTAGGCCTTTTCGAGCTTCCAAAGGTACTTCATCACTTGTTCTTCAGCGTTTGTTAATTGCATTGTTCTATGTTTTAAAAATATACTCTACAAATATAGAGCATGTTTTCATATTATCAAGGCTTTTTGCAATTTATTTTTAGTTTTATTTTTACTAAGCACTAAATTTTATTTATTCGAAAAAACCGTTGTTAGTTACCAAAGTAAGGAGAGAATAGACAATTTACCTTATATCTCTTCAATAGTATAAAATCAGCTTTGCCAACTTTGTCGAAATTGGCTTCCAGATTTACTTGTTGACATTAAAAGCATAGTGAAAATAAATAAACTGAGGGTAAGAGACTTAATATTCTTTCACGTTTAATATTCTTCCCTTTATTGCCCAGTTCAAGTTGAATATTTCCAATAATAAGTTTTTCCTAACTACTAAATTTGGCAAATACGAGTCATTCTCAAATTATTAATTTTTTCTGTCCTTTCTTCCCTTTTTTCCGCCAGTTACTTTCGTTCCGGAATAAATCACTAACACTTTTTCATGAACGACAATCAACTCAAAGTGATCGGGTGGATCAGATCCGGAATGGATTACAATGCAGGTCTTAACCTTCTGGTAGAACTTACCCACAAACAAACCTTTTTAAACCTGTTTTCAGGTAAGGATAAAACATTGGCTGATAAACTGGCTTATGAAATCTGTAAAGCAGCAATGCTTGCAAATCACATCACCTGGAAGGACTTCATCCGAAAAGTCAAAGAGGAGGAAGGGATCGAAATTGTTGCTAAAGCAGAAGAATTGCCAACCGATTTTTCGGACGTCAAAGTGCAGGAGATTCTTTCCGGTTATGAAAACAAGCCAAAGGTCTGTGGTCCGGATTCTGCGAAAATTACAGAAACAATTGAAACCGCGGAAACACTGGAAACCAAACCCCATACCGAATATCCGCCGATAATCCGCAGAATCATCCACGAATATGCTGCACTTTTCCAGGAACGAAGTAAACTACATGCTGTAATGACCGGTATGCCGGAATCAAATGCCGAATCGGTTTGCGCCAAACGGGCAGAACTGTTTGGCCTGATTAAATCAATTTCGGCTAGGCTGGAGATCCTTTATGAAGCTAAAAAGGCTTTTGATGAGAAAGGGGTTGTCCCGGCAGAGAGCGAAGTATTTCCCCCTGTTGAAAAAGAGGAAACTGAGCCGGACATCGCTTCGCTTGATGAAGCTGCTCTAAAGAAGCAAAAGAAGAATCTGCAAAGCAGCAATTCAAAGGACCAGACCATTTTGGATTACCAATCAAAAGAACGCACGGAGGTGAAAAAGCCAATGCCAAACGGGCCCAAGAGATTGAAAATCGAAATGCGGATCAATGACCGGAATAAGAAAATCGGGGAGATCGAAACCTTGCTTCTGAAGTATGCTGGTAAAGAGTAAAGATATTGTTCTGGAGGAGCCAGCTGAGCGTGAGTTGGAAGATATTGGCCTTGCTAAAGGTCAGTCACTCCCCTCTTTTATTGCCGATGCTGAAGAAGCGCTTACCCGATCAATCGGTCAGCTTGAAAATGGAAGGGAACATCATTTTTACAGCTGGGGCAATTTTAACCTGGTTCGCCTGATCAGTTACCTGATCAAACAAACCGGTCCGGCACATGTCTTTATGACTTCCTATTCGTTCAGCCAGAAGAGTATCGAACAGCTGCAGCACAAGATCAGTAAAGGGGAAATCCTTTCGTTTAAGGTGATCCTGGATAACCGGGTCAGGGTGATGAGCCCGAAACCATTTCAAATGATTGCTTCAAGCTTTGACTACCGGTGCATCTCTGTTCATGCCAAAGTTGCACTTATCTGGAATGAGCAGTGGAAAATCACCATCGTAACCAGTCAGAATGCAACGGACAACCCTAAATTGGAACGGGGAATAATCTTTACCGATCCGCAGGTATTCAATTTTGATTTAAAAGTACTTGAAAATGAATTTGAACGAGGATCAACTTAGCGAAATTGAACAAATGGCAGGACTGTTTTTCTCTCCAGATGATATTGCAGTGAATCTGGAACTGGATGAGGAAGACACAGAATTATTTATAGCCGCTGTGGCCACCCGGAATACAAAAAATGATCTGGCTGGAGCATATCTCAGGGGTTGGCTTTTGGCAGAAATAACCTTACGAAAAGCAATTCAACAATCTGCCTTAAACGGAAGCAGTCCGTCCCAGCAGATGCTATTAAACTATCAACGTGAATCACGAATATGAGCCGGCCAGCACTTGAAGATACCAAATATGAGATGATCAAGGCCCATGTGCTTGATCCGGACAATTCACCCCTTTCTCCCGAAAAGCATGAACTTCTCGAACGGGTCATTTCAGCATCCAAAGTGCTTGATAAAAATCCGATTCAGAAACAGGCAGTTGCCATCCATCAGCAAAAGTATCCCGATATCAGCCGTGCACAAGCCTACGAAGATCTCCGGCTTGCTGTCAGACTATTTAACACCCTGCACACCTTTGATTATGACCTTTGGTTTAACTGGCTCATCAACGACATCGTCCAGAATATCCTGATCTGCCGGAATACCCGGTCAGAAAAAGACCGGAGGATCATTGCGATCGAACACGCCAACCTGATCAAGGTCATTGGTGAAAAGCCCGAAGAGTTGCCCGATCCGAAACGAACAGAAAAACATCAGTTCTATATCCTGATTCAGAACAATAACCAGCAGGTTAAAGTCGACCTCAATAACCTGAAGGACTTACCCACAGCTGCCCTTCAGGAACTCAGCCGGGCAATTTACGGAGGAAACGAAATCACTGAGGCCGATGCTGAAGAAATCATGCAGTCATGATTACCGAACTCATTGATTTAAACGGACCACAACAACTCTCTGTGATCAATGATGCAGAAAGCGAAGTGGATATTCATGGACGTGGCACCGGCAAGTCCTATGTGATCGGTTGGGAGATGAACCAGATTGTGCGTAACATGCCCCGGTCAATCACATCAATCACCGGCCGCACCTTCGGACAGATTTATACGCGAACGCTCCCTTCCACACTTAAATTTCTGGAAAAGCTGGGAAGTGAAAAAGACAAAGATTTTGTGATTGGTCATAAACCAACCCGGAAACTGGGATTTAAAGAACCTTATGAGAAAGTGACCAAATACGATAACTTTATTTCCTTCTCGAACGGCACCGGTTTTCTGATGTTGTCACAGGAAAGGCAAGGCTCTGCGCGTGGCCCCAATCTCGACCGCGAAATCGTAGACGAAGCGCTTACACTGAACAAGCAGCGTTATGATGAAGAAGTATCACCGGCCAACCGGGGAAATGAAGAGTACTTTGGCTTCAAATCTCCCAAATGTATCAAACAACATCACGGATTCCGGTATGTTTCTTCCATGCCATACACCAGGGAGCAGTCATGGCTGCTAAAGTACGGCGATTACTATATGGAGGAAGCAGGTATCCCAATTTTCGATACCTGGAACCGGATTGTGAAACTTCAGTTGCAACTGATCGAAGCGCACAAAGCCGGAGATAAACGGCTATTCAAAGATATCTGGAATGAAACGGTCCGGTTGAAAAAGAAAATCGCACCGTTCGTTTCCAAGGATGGAATCCTGTTTACACTGGCCAATGCTTTCGACAATATCCGGAACCTGGGTATGTCGTACATTACCCGCGAATACGACAAGCAAAACCTTTTAACCTTTATGGTAGAAATCCTGAACTGGATCATTGACCAGATTGAGGACTGCTATTACCATCTCGACAGCCAGGTGCATATCTATTACGATGCCTACAACGACGATTATATCCGTGGGGTGGCAGAGAACAGCAACTGGGATATCGCTCAGCTTGAAAATGAAAATTGTCTGTTCGATCTGGATTGTGACCCAAACAGACCACTCGAAATCGTTCCTGATTGGGGTTCCAAAATTGCACTCTTCTCCATTGCCCAGGAACGCAACTACAATTTTGTGACAAAGATTGTGGAGCCTGTCGATTGCACGATCAATGAAGTATTTGTCAAGGCCAATACTCCAGGTGTGATGATCGATGATCTGGTGGATAAGACCTGTACCTATTATGGTCCACATCCGACACGCCGGATCATTTACTACCGTGACCGTTACGGCGATTCAAGGCAGCCCAATGCCAAGAACTCCAAGACTTATAACGAGCAGGCCATTGACCGCTTCGTAAAGAACGGCTGGACGATAGAGACCAGGGTTCACCGGGGGCAGGAACCACCACAGCATGACAAGTATCTGCTCTGGATGAACATCCTTAAAGGGAAAGATCCACGTTATCCCAAGTTCATTATCAACGGACGGAAATGTAAGTTCACCCTGATCTCTATGAACAACACCAAGGTTATGGATAAGGATGGTAAGTTTGAGAAAGACAAAAGCTCTGAGCGCAAGAACTCCATTCTACCCGAAGAGGCAACTCACTTTGGTGATGCCGTAGATAAACGGATATGGACCAAGTACGGTCATTTGATTAACCTAAGTCTAAGTACGTTCGTTTCCCCACGTTGGTAGATTTTCTGCATTGTCAAATCTCTCTATTGTTATACTAATCCATTCTGCCCATTACTCCGTTTAAGCAGAATGGATTGAATCGGTATCAACACATTCCGGACACATCCGGAAAGAGTTGATGGTGTAGGACTGATTCGGGCAGACTTACAAGTCTGCACTCATGAAAGCGGAATCACTGATCACACCCTTTTCTGCCTGTTTTCTGCTCTTATCTGTTATTTCTGCTCTTATTCGGAACTATTTTCTGCACTGTGTTGGTGTGATCCGTGAGGTTGTCAGGACTGACTTCAAAGGGTGAATCTCCACATTACAAATTTCAATAATATGTTAAATATGGCATATTTCCTGCGAAAATCTGCCCTTTTTTCTGCTTTTCCGATAGGGCGAGTTCGGCATCATCCACACTAACCAATGAAAATAAGTACATTTTCATTGGTTAGTGTGTTGTTGGTTAAATATATAGAGAAAAATAAACTGGATAAGCTTTTTTATAGGCCCCTCAGCTTTTTCTTTGGAAGAAAAAGCTGGCAAAAAGAAGGGCACGTCAGCTCCCGCTGCTGTTTTTCAGGGACCCCTGCGGCCTAAAAAACAGACGTGGTTCTTTTTTCTTGAAAGATTGCGGGTCAAGAAAAAAGAACCAAAAAAGAAACCCACTCAGAGAAAGAATTACAGAAGAAGATACGCTGGTTACTCAATTCTTGGGCTAAGGTATTGATCGCCGGGGCGGAAACGTCAAGGGACTTTGGTTGCTGCAGAATGGTAAAATTTTGGTGCAGCACCCGACGTCACTTCGTGTTCGGTCACTTTCCCGGTACCCGTTCATTGAGCGAAGCCGAAATGAGGGTGCTGGGAAAGTGACATTCACCCTGTGACAAGAATCCGCCCGGCTCAACCTGGAATGCCCAATAATTTAACCGGCGTGCCAGAGAAAGTCCGTCCATAAGCGGAAGCCAAAACAAGCCTGCAGGGCAGCAGCAAAACACATGAATAAATTTGATCTTTATGAAGTGGTTACACAAAAAATCATTGACCGTCTGGAAGCAGGGGTAATTCCATGGCAAAAACCTTGGCGAAACTCAGGGGGTATGCCCAGAAACCTGGTCACCAATCGTCCCTATAACGGGATTAATTTCTGGCTGCTGATTTCGCTAAGTTACAACTCCCCTTTCTACCTGACCTTTGAACAGGTGAAAACACTTGGCGGTAATGTTCTAAAAGGTGAGAAATCGACGATGGTAGTCTTCTGGAAGATCCTTGAATCGGAAGAGAAGTCCGGAGAGATTAAGAAAACACCCTTTCTGAGGTACTACAATGTTTTCAATCTGACTCAGACCGAAGGGATCGATCCGTCGAAGATTCCTGCCAGTGAGGCCTACGATCATGTTTTTAATCCGATTGCTGCAGCTGAGGCCCTGGTAAATAACTGGACAGACAAACCACGAATTGACTGGGACGGAGATGCTGCCTATTACTCTCTTGCAATTGACCTGGTTTGTATTCCCGATCATCGGACCTTTTTCCATGATGAGCAGTTTTATTCCACACTTTTTCATGAATTGGTTTATCCATACTAATTTATTATCCTAACTTTTCCCATAAGGCTCTTATAAACAAATGTTTTAGTGCAGAAAGTCAGGATAATAATTCAATTTATTCATATATTATTAGCAGCTGTCACTAAAGTCAGCTGTTAGAAATATGAACATAACACAATTAAGAAAATCCCATCCGAAGTTGCTAAATTATCTGATTCAGCATGGTTATAGCAATCAGTACATTAAGGGCATCACAAATACCCTTAATCTTCTTTTTGAGAATGAGAACCGTTTTCAAACTTATGCAGAATTTTATACAAACTGCATATCGAAGGAAGGACTGTATTCCGGTATTAGGTCCTTGAAATTTAGTAGAATTATGATGCGTACGATTCAAGGTTTTGACGAATTTGGGCATTACCCAAACAAGATTTCATTTGGTCCTACGCTTGGTCGTAAATGTGGGTACACACAACTCAACGATGATTTTAGAACTGTTGTAAACAACTACAAATTAGCTGCATCAAAAACAGAAAAGCGTCCGCAGACAATTCAAGCAGAAGCACTTAATTGCGCTTCATTTCTGTTTGTTATGCAGGAACAGGGAGCAAATAAATTGTCTGAGATTACAGAATCTCAGATACTATCGTTCTTTCACGACGGGAAATGTCTAATTAAATCGAGATCTTACAGAGACAATATAAGAGCCGTTCTTAAGGCGAATAAGGGCTTCGAATCCTGGGAAGAATGCGACCGTATAATAGGATCCTTGCCGGAAATAAAAGAGGGTAGAAAGAATTTTCAATTTTTAGAAGACAATGAGATTGCAAAAATAAAGAATGGCTTGGCAGATGATGGTAATGAAAAGCTAACTCTACGGGACAAAGCCATTATATCTGTAGCTATGTACACTGGTATGCGTGGTAGTGATATCGCCAAGATGTGCGTTTCTGATATAGATTGGCGTAGAGACAAAATGACACTCACTCAGTCAAAAACAGGAGCCCCCCTGACGCTGCCATTACGTGCGGTTGTAGGCAATGCTATATTCGATTATATTAAGCATGAGCGTATTAACAAAGAAACGATCAACAATTTATTCGTAAATACGCATTGCCCAGGCAAGACACTTGAAGTCGGAAGTATAGGAGCGATTGCTACTCGTTTCTTAGCAAAACTAAATATCAGGACTAATGGCGGCGAGCGAGGAGTGAGAATCTTCCGTCATTACATCGCTTCCAAATTATTAGAAAATGGAGCACAGGTAAGAATCATCAGTGATATACTTGGACACCTTTCTCCTGAATCAATCAACCCTTATATTGATGCAGATTTGGAACATTTGAGAGAATGCGGTTTAAGTATAGAAATGTTACCATTAGGGAAGGAGGTGTTACCATGAAAAAACCTTCTTCTGTAATATCCGATTTGTTGGATAAGTATATATCATATAGAAAGACTGATGGCGGTATTGGAATTTCGCCATGTGCAAATTTGAGTTCGTTCAATAGCTTCTGTTACAAATATTATCCAGACGCTAAAGAGTTAAGTGATGTAATGGTGAATAGGTGGTGTGCCAAATGAGAAACGGAAACGACACTGGCCCGTAACTCACGCGCTACAGCCATACGTTCATTCCTAAGGTATACGAATAAATATAATTTGACAGTACTTAGACTCCCAACATCTTTGTCGAACAGGAGAGCTCTGTCTGACCGCATTCCTATATCAGACAGAGATTTGCCGCCATCAATAATATCCGATTCATTAAATAGGTATATATCATACAAAAAAGCATCTAACGCAATGGGCAACAGTACTCTGGAATGTCTCAGATTTTTCAACGATTATTGCGCAACACACCATCAGGAAGCAACTGCCATAACTGAAAATATCATTAACGGGTGGTGTGATAAACGTATTATAGAATCGTCAGAGTCTCATAATAAGCGTATATCACCGATACGCTCATTTTTTAGGCATGCAAATGGTCGTGGCTGGACGAATGTAAGATTACCGGAATTCTTGCCTTGTTCAAAGAAACAATACACACCTTATCCTTTTAGTCCGGAGCAATTACAGGCATTCTTCAAAATTACGGACTCGGTCGAACATAATAAGCCTGTGAGCGATAAAGTGTTTGAAATTAGGAAGATAGAAATCCCTGTTTTCTATCGATTACTTTATAGTACAGGAATGCGTACTATAGAAGTCAGGTTATTGAGCTGTGGTGATGTAGACTTAAAGAATGGTGTCATCAATATCAACCTGTCAAAAGGTGTAGACCAACATCGTATAGCACTACATCGAACTATGTGGAATCTACTGATACGATATGATGAGGCCATGTCTGCACTCATGCCTAATCGTAATTATTTCTTTCCAAATGAATACGATGAACCATACAACCGAATATGGGAGTCATACAATTTTGTTCGTATGTGGCGTTTAGTGTCAAATGATCATGCAAGATGCTATGACTTCCGTAGTTACTATGCAGTCAAGAATATTAATAGCTGGAAATATACTGGACCCGAATGGTTTGACAAGCTATTATATCTAAGCCGCAGCATGGGGCATCGTAATGTAAGCAGTACTTGCTACTATTATCAGCTGGTACCGTTGTTTGCAGAACAAATGGAAGAACTAACTGCTGAGGAGTATCACAAGTTATTACCCGATTTAACAAACTATCTTTCTGATGAAAACACAATCTGAATCCATAATAATAGCTACAGCCATACATGATTGGATTAGCTCATACTTACCAGATGTGAGGGCGAATAGTACAAATACGCTAAAAGCCTACCGCGAAGCTATAACTTTATACGTCCGGTTCCTGGAAGACGAGAAATCTGTCAAGCCCAACAACCTGTCATCTGGTTGTTTTTCACGCTCATATATACAAGCCTGGATGATATGGCTAAAAGACAAGCGTCATAGCAGCAACTCAACTTGTAATCATCGATTGGTATGCTTGAGAAGTTTTATTAAATATTTGAGTCGCAGGAATATAATGTTTGTACAAGTCGAAGCGGAAGCATATGAAATAAAAGCAATGAGAAGTCCGAAGAAAGGCATGGATGAAATCACCAAAGATGCGGTGAAAGCTTTGTTTGCGGCTCCTAACCTCAATACCGCTATCGGAAGACGTGATTTTGCGCTGTTTAATCTTATTTATAATACAGCAACCAGGATAGATGAAATACTTTCATTAACAATATCTTTTCTCCATCTTGATGGGAAAAGCAAAGATTATATTACCGTTTGGGGAAAGGGAACAAAACGTAGAACCATATTTATCCTGCCCGAAGTAGCAAAGATTATAAAGGCTTATATAAAAGTATTTCACGGCTCTGCACCCAGCTCTACGGATTTTTTATTTTTCTCTCATTATGGAGGAGGTAAAAAGAAACTTACGCAGGAGGCTGTTGATAAAAGATTGAAACTCTATGCATCAATAGCAAATAAGAAATGCGCAGACCTCCCAAAAAATCTGCATTCCCACAGCCTTAGACATGCACGGGCAACCCATTGGTTAGAAGATGGCTTGAATATCGTCATGATACAGAAATTGTTAGGCCATGAAGATATAAAGACAACAATGGGATATGTTGGCGTATCTACTGAACAAAAAGCAAAGGCATTAATGACTATAGAAGATGATGTTGCCAAAAAGATGGCCAAAAAGTGGAAAGTCATCAAAAAAACTGACTCACTTGTTGCCTTTTTAGGGCTGAAGTAATACAATATTATCCCAACTTTTATATTTACAAATATTTGAAAATATGATATTTAAGTATATTATTGGGATAATATTTTAGTTAGGATAAATAAGTTTATCCCAAATTTTGGATAAATTAGTCCACAGCACGGGTCACCGAAGCCGATTGGCCAGACACGAAAAAATTAAAGATCACAAGTTTGGTTCGCATGATTACAGCCAGGAAGAGTTGGTCGCGGAGATGGGAGCAGCTTACCTTTGTGGCCTCACCAATCTTGACCAGGAGACTATCGAAAACAGCGCTGCCTATATTAAAAGCTGGATCCGCACGTTTAAAGATGATCCAAAGGTGCTGGTACTGGCAGCAGCACAGGCACAAAAGGCAGTGGATTATATCCTGGCACAACAAACTGACCCGGGAGCTGTAAATTCAGAAAATCAAGCTGAAAATGAAAGGGTAAGCGCTCCTGCGGGGGCTCTTACTGTTTAAGGGGCGTTTGCCCCTTTTTTGTTCGCTGCGATAGAAATACTTCCCTTTTATTAAGCCCCTGGGTGGCTTTTCCTGCCGGGCGGAGATCCTGCACAGCACTAATTAGGTGGCAAAGTATTCAATTCCTCCCCTAACTGGCAATCCTGACGATAGAGTTAATGGGTGATTTGTACAATGGCAGCTGATTGAAGGGGAAGTTAAGCCGTCTCCCTGATAAATCACGTTGAAATTATCTGCTAAGTTAGCTCTGATCCCCGCGCGGACTCTTTGTTCACGAAAGGATTTTCCCGGCATATCCTCAGTCGCTTTGTTCTGTCCGGTATTCCAGTTCCTCCTTGCCTGCCTCTAATTATCAAGCTGGTCACATGCATATAATTTTTAAACTTAAATTTTTATATCATGAAAACAGCTTCCACAACTTCCGAAAACTTCAATGCAGCGCCAAGATTCAAATTCAATCAGAAAATTAATTCTATCGAGGATTCAGCCAGTCTGAAAGCATGGGAGGAAGAAAATGCAGAATACGCCACCTGGAACCTTATTGACGATGAGCAGGAAACCGCAACCTGCTGATCAGGAAAAGCCTCGAAGGGGGCTTTTTTTATGTTAGAAATTGTTTATTATTGCTACATTTGAACATTCAATAGTTTGTGATTTGAAGACCGAAAACCTAACACGTAAGGAAATAATTGATGTCCGACTTAAACAAGCCGGATGGAATGTTTCAGACCATACCCAGGTGATTGAAGAATTTGACATCATTGTGGATAAAAATCTGGCAGAGAAGGCTCCAAATCCCTATTCCGGGCATCAATTCAGCGACTATGTTTTATTGGGCAAAGACTGTAAACCACTGGCTGTGGTCGAAGCTAAAAAGACTTCTGTAGATGCAGCTATTGGAAGGGAACAGGCCAAACAATATTGCCACAATATTCACAATTCTACTAATAATGGATTACCTTTTTGTTTTTACACAAATGGGTATGACATTTACTTCTGGGATTTAGGTAACTACCCGCCGAAAAAGGTTTATGGTTTCCCTTCCCGGGATGATCTTGAACGGTATGCCTACATCCGAAAAGCACGAAAAACCCTGGCTGGTGAACTCATTAATACCAAAATTGCAGGACGGGATTATCAAATACGAGCTATTCGAGCTGTTATGGAAGCCATTGAAAAACGAAAACGCATGTTTTTACTGGTTATGGCTACCGGAACAGGTAAAACCAGAACCTGCATTGCGTTGGTTGATGCGCTGATGCGGGCCGGCTGGGCAGAAAGGGTTCTGTTTCTGGCTGACAGGATTGCGCTGCGTGATCAGGCGCTTGAGGCATTCAAAGAACATTTACCGAATGAACCACGCTGGCCCAAACAAGGTGAAAAGTCAATTGCCAGCGACCGGCGTATTTACGTTTCAACTTATCCAACCATGTTGAATGTTATTCGGGACGCGGAGAATGCATTATCACCCCATTTCTTCGATTTGATTATTGTGGACGAAAGCCACCGAAGTATTTACAACACTTACCAAGAGGTTCTTTCCTATTTCAATACAATCACCCTTGGATTAACAGCAACACCAACGGATGTTATCGACCATAATACTTTTCAGCTGTTCGAAACGGAGGACGGCGTTCCAACTTTCGCTTATTCGTATGACGAAGCAGTAAATCATATTCCCCCTTTCCTTTGCAACTTCCAGGTCATGAAAATTAAGACCAAATTTCAGGATGAAGGGATCAGCAAGCGGACCATTGCACTGGAAGATCAGAAGAATTTAATTCTTGAAGGAAAAGAGATCGAGGAAATCAATTACGAAGGGACCGAAATAGAAAAAAAAGTCATTAACCAAGGAACAAACGCATTGATTGTTCGTGAATTCATGGAAGAATCAATCAAAGATAATAATGGTGTTTTACCCGGGAAAACAATCTTCTTTTGCATAACCAAGGCTCATGCCCGACGTATGGAAGAAATTTTTGATTCACTCTATCCTGAATATAAGGGAGAACTGGCAAAAGTGATTGTGAGTGAGGATCCCCGCGTATACGGGAAGGGCGGTCTGCTGGACCAGTTTACGCACAATGATATGCCCCGTGTGGCTTTGAGTGTGGATATGCTCGACACAGGTATTGATATCAGGGAAATCACTAACCTTGTTTTTGCCAAACCAGTTTATTCATACACCAAGTTCTGGCAAATGATTGGAAGAGGAACCCGACTGCTTGAAAGCACAAAAATAAAACCCTGGTGCACCAAAAAAGATGAGTTTCTGATCCTCGACTGCTGGGATAATTTTGAATATTTCAAACTCAATCCAAGGGGGAAAGAGCTAAAACCACAGATTCCTTTGCCGGTCAGGTTGTTTGGCCTCAGAATTGAAAAAATTGAAAAGGCAATTGAGTTAAACCGGTCTGAGATTACCGAAAAGGAAACCCTCAAACTGAAAGCACAACTGAACACGCTACCCCAAAACTCGGTTGTGATTAAGGAAGCACGGAATGAACTGCAACGATTGGATGATGAGAATTTCTGGATTAACCTGACTGTTGACAAACTTGAATTTCTGAAAACGGTGGTTAAACCTTTGTTCCGGACTGTTGCCGATGCAGATTATAAGGCTATGCGGTTTGAAAAAGATATTGTTGAAGTTTCACTGGCTAACTTGTGTGCAGAAAAAGATAAATACGAAACCCTGAAATTAAGTATTATCGAAGAGATTGGCGAACTTCCCCTGAGCGTAAATGTGGTTGCAAAACAGGAACAGCTGATCCGTCAGGCACAAACAAATCATTACTGGGCAACCATTACCGAATTAAAATTCGATGAGTTAATTGAAAAGCTGGCTCCATTGATGAAATACCGGGAATCGGATATTCCTCTTGGCCCGGCTAAATTTAATCTCAAAGATTTTATCAGCGAAAAGGAATTTGTAGAATTTGGACCGCAACACGAAGCATTGAGCATTGCCAAATACCGCGAATTGCTTGAACAGAAAATTAATGAGCTGGTGTTGGCCAATCCGATTTTGCAAAAAATCAAAGAAGGAGAAGAAATCAGCGAAGATGAAGCCGAAAAATTGTCGGAGGAATTACATGACGAACATCCACACATTACCATCGACTTGCTGCGCCGGGTTTACAATCACCGAAAGGCGGTGTTTGTCCAATTCATCAAACACATCCTGGGAATTGAGATATTACAATCGTTTCCTGAAACCGTTTCAAAAGGCTTCGATGAATTTATCGCAGCGCATTCCTACCTGACGAGCCGTCAATTGCAGTTTTTGGACTTACTTCGCACCTTCATCATCGAAAAAGGTGAATTAACGCGTAAGAATCTGATTGAAGCCCCCTTTACATCGCTTCACCCCGAAGGTATCAGGGGTGTTTTCAATCCGAATGAGATTGACGAAATATTAAAATTAACCAACAAATTAATTGCAGCATAGCATGTTACAAAATAACTCCAGCATAAAATCGCTCATAGACAAACTCTGGAACAACTTCTGGAGTGGCGGAATCAGTAATCCGCTTACGGCCATTGAGCAGATTACTTACCTGATTTTCATGAAACGTTTGGACGATCTGGAAGCCAAACGTGAACGTGATGCAGAATTTACCGGTGAGAAATACGCATCGCGTTTCAGCGGAAAGTACAAAGTTCCGGGAAGCAGAGACGATGACGAAGGGATCGATAAAAGCGAATTGCGGTGGAGCAATTTTAAACGCCGGCCTGCCGACGAAATGTTGCTGCATGTTCAAACCAAAGTTTTTCCATTTTTAAAAGATTTGAACGGCGCAACTTCGCCGTTTACCAAACATATGGCCAACGCAGTGTTTATAATGCCAAAGGCATCACTGCTGGTTGAAGCCATCAATATTATTGAGCAACTTTTTATTGAAATCGAAAAAGATGCCAGAGAAGGTGGACAGGCTTTTCAGGATATACAAGGGGATGTATATGAATTGCTGTTGAGCGAGATTGCCAGTGCAGGTAAAAACGGACAATTCCGCACGCCACGTCACATTATTAAACTGATGGCTGAATTGGTGTCGCCGCAATTGGGGCAGCGAATGGCCGATCCGACCAGTGGTACCGGTGGTTTTATCCTCGGATACTACCTGTATATTTTGACCGACATTGTACGTAAAACAGACCCCTCGAAATTGATAAGAGATGAAGATGGGTTTGAACGTGCGACCATGAGTGCTTTCCTTACAGAGGAGGTTAAAAAAATATTAGCGCAAAGCATGTTTGGTTTTGATATCGACACCACCATGGTACGCCTCGGGCTGATGAACCTGATGATGCATGGTATTGACGAACCGCAGATTGATTACAAAGACACTTTAAGCAAGAGTTTTAACGAAGATGCTCTGTATGATATTATCATGGCCAATCCGCCATTTACCGGCAATATTGACAAAGGTGATATCAATGCCAGTTTAAAATTACCAACCACAAAAACGGAACTGCTTTTTGTGGAGCGCATTTTTACCATGCTGAAAATGGGTGGCACATCTGCGGTAATTGTTCCGCAGGGAGTTTTGTTTGGTAGCGGCAACGCCTTTGTCACGCTCCGGAAAATGCTGATTGAAAAAGCTGAACTGAAAGCAGTAATTGCCATGCCCAGTGGTGTATTTAAGCCGTATGCCGGGGTAAGCACCGCCATTCTGATTTTCACCAAAGGTGGCGAAACCAACCAGGTTTGGTTTTACGATATGCAGGCCGACGGCTATACCCTGGACGATAAACGCAATAAGATTGAAGCCAGCGATTTGCCCGACATTGTTGCACAATTCAAAGCACGACACGAAAAGAAAGAAAATGATCGTGAGGCCAAATACTTCTTTGTTCCCAAAGCTGAAATTGTAGCAAACGATTACGATCTGAGTATCAGCAAATACAAGGAAGAAGTTTACGAAGAGGTGCTTTACGAAAAGCCAGAGGTTATTTTCTCGAAATTGGAGAATATTGAAAACATAATTTCTGAATCCCTGACTGAAATTAAATCAATTATTGCTCGATGAAAGAAGTAACTCTTAGTAAAATCATTGGGAAAACAGGTGTTTTTATAGATGGTGATTGGGTTGAGAGCAAAGACCAAGAACCTAATGGAGATGTACGTTTAATACAATTAGCCGATATTGGAGATGGTGTTTTTATTAATAAGTCAAATAGATTTTTGACTTCAGCGAAAGCAAAAGAACTGAAATGTACTTTCCTAAAAAAAGGAGATTTATTGATTGCAAGAATGCCTGATCCTCTAGGTAGATCATGCATATTTCCTGGGATAAATATGCCTTGCGTTACAGTTGTAGATATTTGTATTGTTAGACCAGATGTAAATATTGCATATTCAGAGTGGCTGAAATTTTTAATTAATAGCTATGATTTTAGAAATAAAATAAACAAATATATAACAGGCACAACACGCCAAAGAATATCAAGAGGTAATTTGGAAAAACTATCTTTTGTTCTTCCTCCACTCTCCGATCAACTCCACATTGCCAACCTTTTAAGTAAAGCAGAAAACCTGATATCCCAGCGCAAACAAAGCATTGCCTTACTTGATGAGTTTTTGAAAAGTACGTTTTTGGAGATGTTTGGGGATCCGGTGAGGAATGAAAAAGGTTGGAACATTGACTTAATGTCACGTGTAATTACTGATATTATATCTGGGACGAGTTATGGTGGCGAAGAAAAGAAAGAACTAGATAAAAATGAACTCGGTGTTTTGAAAATCAGTGCTGTCACAAGTGGTGCTTTTAATCATAAGGAATTCAAAGCAGTTGGGAAAAATTTAATTTTAAAGAAAATAGTTACTTGTGAAAAAGGAATGTTCTTGTTTAGTCGAGCAAATACTCGAGAGTTAGTTGCAGCTTGTTGTATTATACCCAAAGACTATCCATTATTATTTATACCAGATAAATTATGGTCCCTTTATGTTGATGCCGGAAAAGCTAATAACGTTTATCTTAACCATCTTTTTAAAAACGAAAGTTACAGAAATACAATGAGAGAAAAGGCTTCAGGTGGACATGATTCAATGCTTAATATTTCCATGCAGAAATTCAGAAATTTAAGATTACCTATTCCGCTCCTTGATCTTCAAACTCAATTTGCCCAAATCGTAGAAAAAACAGAAGCACTAAAAGTCCAATACCAAAGTAGTTTGCAGGAGTTGGAGAATTTGTACGGGAGTTTAAGCCAGCGGGCGTTTCCGGGAGAATTAACCCGAAACCAGGCAGAAGAAAAAGTTTTAATGGCGGTAGGACCGGAAATTAATTTTCAACAATCATAGAATTAATTAATCAGCCCTAATGAGGGATTCTCTTTAATTAATTGCTGGTTTTAACCATGCCTAAGATGAAGTATTATATTTATCAGTTTGAAAAATTCTTATTAATTTATGTTTTTTAATGATTTTTTTAATAAAATCATTTGGGTCATCAGAATTAGGCCCCAGTCAAATTTAGAAAAACAGGGAAATTCAATAAATCTTTTTTACTAATCACCTGAGCACAAACACCGTGAGAATGAACTTTAATCCAGTCTCTACCAAAATTAGAGTTTAATAAGTCCCAAGCAATTTTGCGGTATAATTCAGGTACTCTTATTCGATATACGCAATCGCTTAGAATACTACTCCCATGTTCTATAATAGCTAATTTACCTGCACATCTTTTCCCTACTCTTGCCATTAAAATATCACCTGATTCAGCAAAAATTTTATTTTTCCAATTATTCTCGCGTTTATTAAAATTTAAGAAAATATTATTGTTAAAATGTATTGTATGAAAATACTCAATGTCCATTTCCTTTAATTCTTTATGAGTAAAACTCCCTCTCGTAATTTCTACTTTAATATCACCAAATGTTATTCCTTTAATTTTGTTTAATAATTTCCATTTATGAAAATTGAAATCCATTCTTTCAACTAAATATTCTTTTTGAATTTCAATCTGATCTGTATATTCTCCTCTGCTATTAGCTAATAATAGAGTAACTTTTGAATATTGGGATTTGCCTTTAGAAAGAATTATGATATGGGTCCTTGCTTCGGTTTTGTTAAATATTTTATCTGGCAGTTGAATAATGTATTTTAATGTATGATTATATAATAAATCAGCCCTTAAATTTTGCAGATCAGCTCTTGTGAGCAAACCATCAGGTAAGATAATTCCTAAATATCCATTCTCCTTTAGTAAAGACAAATTATTAGCTAAAAAAACAATGTCAGATGTAATATTCTTATTATTAATACAACTATTCAAATTTGCTCTAGTAAATATTATCTCTTGAGACTTATGTGCCTTTATTTTCTGATATGGAGGATTGCATATTGCGACATCAACACTCCCAACTTTTATCTTAAGTGACTCATTTAAATTAGGTTTTAGACCATCCTCTCGTATAATTCTCAATCTTGAAGAAAAACCTTGCATTGCATCACAATTCCGCTGATCCAAATCAATTGCAATATAATTTGCTTCAGACCATCTTCTTATGGCAGCCTTTGTAAGTGATCCATCACCAACACCCATATCTAAAATTAGACCAGGAGACTCTATATCTATTTTTTCAACCAGTAATTGAGAATAAATATTATTTGTATAATATTGAGAGTAATTAATCATAATGAAATATTATATAGGTTCCATCTAGATATTTTTGAACTTCTTTCTTCTTTTCTTTTTGGATGATCGTATAAAATAGCTAATTTTTGATTATCATTCGTACAAATTTTAAATAGACAGGCCCCCAAAGCCATTGGTTTTGTGCCTATCGGGACAATAAATAGTCGCTCATCGACAGAAAGACCTCGATAAATAACAGATAATTTTTCATATATCGCTAATGGATTGGATGCACCGCAAAAATATAATCTTCTATTTAGGTTCCGTTCATCAATGACACGAATATTATTTGAAAAAGAATTCATTTCCCATCCAGAATGAAATGCTGGAACGCCAAAAATCAATTGTGTCTTTTCCTCATTTAAGTTTAAATCTTCAAATGCTCTCTCAATTCTCTCTGATTCATATCCGCAAAAAAATACAACTTTATCGCAATTATCAGTGGAAATAGATAATGTATGACCAGGAATTCCTATGTAACCTTCAAAACTTTTGGACAACTCGAAATCTCTTTTACTTATACCTTTGTTCCTATCAGCTCTATAGTATTCAGGCTCTAAGTATATCGCATCAAAATCTTTAATGCGATAATTACTAAGAACTTGTGATATTATTAGTAACTCAACAAAGCCCAATGAAGTACAATCTAAAATAATCTTTGATTCTAAATCGAGATAACTCATTAGAAAATCATCAATGAAGTCAATACCAATGCTTTGCTCTTCAATTAGAATCAAATAATTGATCGGATCATATTCAATTTTTATTACTTTTTTAGTTTTTGATCCAATAAATGCAATAGCTTCTTTACCTCTATCATCAACGCTTGAACCGACAAATCCTAAATCCCAATCCTCATATGATAACTTACTAGAAGTGCTATCATATTGCATATTAATATTCATAAAGTCTTTATAATTAGAATAGTTCAAAAAGATTTGGCATAAAGCCTAATTCTTTTTTATATTTAGTTTTGATTAGTCTGTCAAACATTTCTAAGCCTTCAAAGGCTATTATTCCGAATTCCGCATCACTAATTTCTATTCGTCTTTTTTTTCTAAAACTGATATTAAAGTAGGACGAATATATCGGATTAAGAGTATACTCGACTCCCATTTCCGTATTCTTCCTTTTCGTCAACCTTCCTTCATAAAGCACAGACCATTTACATAATTCATCTAAAAAATTTTGAGATCTCTTAGATATTCCATTTTTAATTGTAAAATGGTTCTGTTCCGGCTCACTTTGGGATGGATTATCACGACAATATTCAAAAATGGTTCCCAATCTAATCACAAATGTATATAAAGAATTTCCCTGAGGACCAAGTGCTCGAACTTCCTTGAGTAAACTAGTACTTACTTGCTTAGCAGCAGCTGATTGAACTTTGGGGTCAATAATAAAAACTTCACTATTTGAAACACTATTATTAGCAATTGATTTAAAACATAACTCTAAAAAATGACGAATATTACCTTTTGACATCTTGCTAAATGTTTCAAATCCAGAATACAAAGGACAAAGTCTCCCTAATTTGCTATATAAGAAAAGCATGCAACCAATAAAATTATTATGAACCCAAGCCGTTTTTCCATAGAATTTGTTTGGTTTCCCCTCTTTCAGAAAAGACAATTCTTTTAGTAAAGCCTCCTCTGTGATATCTTTTCTATTTAACAATGCAAATAAGACGATCATAACTTCAGGATATTTCTCATTATAGAAATCAGAAAATTCATATTTTGAGTTCCTTCTTGATAAAGCCTTTTCGACTAATTCTTGTATTCTATTCTTTAGAATTGAATCTTTTATTACTTGCTCGGATAATTCAATTTGTGAATATCCGGGTAGAATTTGCTTTGCTTTTTTCAAAATGGTTAATCGATAAGAATCAGACTTCCTTTTCTCAATAATTGGTATGTCAGTAGAAAATAAATCGTCAATATTAATTGGAATTTCATCATACCCAGATTGTTTTAATCTGAATAATAGAATTTCAGCTGCAAAAATGTCATATTGTTTATCCAATAAAAGTTCTAAATCAAATTCACGATAATCATGAATTCCAGCAATTTGCTCGTTACCGACAGTTAATCGTTCGCCAAAAGCATTTCTTTTCATCGCCAGGTTGAAAATCAAGGGAGATTCACTATGCTTTACCCATGTATTTACAATTCTTTTTTGTTCGGTCAAAAGGTTCTCATACTCATCAATATAAACATGAAAATCTGAATTTTGTAAGATCGGCAAATCCCCCTTAATTGTATCAATAAGCTCAATTAAAAAATTTATAGGAAAAAAAATTGGTGAAGGTATTTTCTTATAATTACCTACCCACATTTGGAACTTATTAAATGAACTTTTTAAGTGTTTTTTTAAATCAATGAATTCATTAGGTATGATTTCTTCAAATCCCGTTAAAGATGAAAAGTCAAATATTGAGAAATCAAATTGATTTTTAGTATTCATAAACGATTTTTGAATACTTTCTATGCTTTTAAGAATTTCCATACTTAGTATTAGTACACTCATATGGATAAATGCATTGTTCCATGCAACTTCGTCCTCACCTCGTTTAGACATAGTTTTTGCAAACTGAGTATCGATTTTCCAATACAATCCAATTCGATTTAATACAACATTGTCAAGAAATTTCCTTTTGGGTGAGAACTGAGATTCATGGCATAAATACCTTAATAACATAGTCTTGCCACATCCTCTACCTCCAACAATTATGCTTGGTTTAAGCGAATTTAATATCTCAAATTCTCTATAATAATGCGGAATTACAAATTCTTCCCATAAATCATGTCCAAACTCTTCAGCTCGATTCTTAGCCAGGATATTTTCATTTATCATAAATTATCGTCTCTTATTTAAAAGTGAAGAAAAAGTAGAACAATCGTAATGAATGATTGGCATTGAGGCGTTTGGAACATTATGATCAAATCCATAGACAAGACCCAATTCTCCATATCCAAGAACATCTTTATTCTTTACTCCTTTTTTTTGTAAAAATGATTTGTATTTATCAATCGCATCATTATAATCAGAATATTCACTCAATTGAAAATCTAATGTTTCAAAAAATGAATTTGAATATTTTAGTTCTTCAGTAAAGGCGACTTTTATATTCATGTATTTTTCATTTATCCTATTTATGCCACATTCATGAGCAGCACAAGTTGCAATATAGAATTTTGCTTCTGTGTATTTATCAAGTGACCATGTTTCAATTGTGTCACAAATTTGATCACCAGTACAAATGATATCATCAATTAAAACAAAATTTGTAATTCCATTTTCAATCAAAGAATTAATTTGCATTGGTGTTATTGTCCAATTCTCATAAACTCCTAATTGATGTACTAAAATAGAATTCATTAAATAACCACTTTTAGAAGGTGGATCATTCGGTTTTACAGCAGCCACAAGTCTGAATTGTGGATCTAAATATTTATTCTTCAATAGAAATAAAGGATTGGTCTTATTGTCATAAATTACTGATTCCGATCGAAATAAATTATTTAAATCTCTTGTTAATAAGTCAAATAGCATTGAAATTGTTTGATCTGTGGATCTAAAAATTAAAGAATCAAGAATGCATGCGGAAAAATATTTCTCCCTGTCTGTTTCAAAATTATTTAACCATGCATCGAGCTTATTACTATCAACACCGCTCCAAATGCCAAATTTGATAAGTTTTAGGCATCGAGTTTTTACATTATCGTAATACACTTTCCAATGATCTTCAAACATATTCTTAACATATGATTAACCGCATAAAGTTAGTTTATATTCTATACACTGTGATAATATGGTGTAGTTTTCTTAAAATATTTCATTGATCAGGATATTCTCAATGCATATAAAATCAATCATTTGCAAGACAAGAAATAGTTCTGAAAGTTTGCTGTTACACTCAAATTCCGGTCAAAGTTATTGATCGCCAGCCGGAAACGTCAAGGGGCTCCAGTCGCTGCAATATTTATTTCCGAAGCAGCAACCTCCGCCACTTCGTGTTCGGTCACTTTCCCAACCGATCACTGAGCGCAGTCGAAGTGCGGTTGGCAAAGAGACATTCACCCTTGACAAGAATCCGCCCGGCTCAATGTTGTCCGCCCGAAATTTAAACGTAACGGCGGGCCAGATGCCAAAATAAATCCGGAAGGCACCGGTGAAACTCATGATTCCAGAATTTATTGCAGAAGTACAAATCTCCTATTCTTCCCATGTCAAGGCCAAGGACCGGCTGAAAGTATCCGGCTCCGGTGATGCTGCCGATGCCTTCCGGAAAATCTGGCCGGCTTACGATCACATTGAATTCAGTTACATGCTGATGATGAACCGACAGAACCAGATCCTCGGATATCACCAGCTGTCTAAAGGGGGAATGACCGGTGCAGTGGTCGATGTCCGGGTAATTTTCCAGGTTGCATTAAAAGCCTGCGCGACCTCAATCATACTGGCACATAACCATCCGTCAGGAAATCTCGCTTGCAGTGATGCTGACCGGAAGATCTCGACTCAGATAAAACAAGCCGGCGTTATCCTCGATATTCCCCTCCTGGACCACCTGATTATGACCACTGATTCCTACTACTCCATGGCCGACGAAGGTGTATTATAAAAAATTAATCTCAAATAATTAAAATCGGCGTGCCAGATGCCAAAATAAGTCCCGAGGGCACGGGCAATAATAGTATGGAACTAAACGATTGGAAAATTATTGCAAGTTACACCAGGGCAGAAGCTGTTGCAGATGGAGTTCAGGTACCGATCAACCCGGGACTTGCCAAAGAGGCCGGCATCATCTTTCCTGTTTTTCTTACCCGAACGGTATACGACAAGTATGTCCCGGTCCCGGAGAAAATGGAAGATCAGAGTGAGGATGGCCGCCTCTGGGATATCCTCCACATGTTCTCCCTGGAAGCCCGAGGATGTAAAGGGAATGAGCTGAAGTTCCAATTCTGGAGCCTGCTCCCGGACAAAGGTGACTGGAACAGATACGAAAAAGTCTGCGATGGGAACAGGCTGGTCAGAGAAGTCACCCTCAGAGCGGTGATTGGCCCTCTTGACCTGAATGATCCATCTCCGGCAATCACCATTATGTTTCCTGACGAAGATTAATTTTTAAACCGGCGCGCCAGATGCCAATATAAGTCCCAAAGGCATGGGCATTTTCAATGAATTTAAAATTGCTCAATCTAACAAAACAACAGGAATCGTACATTAAGCTGATTCTCTCCAATCAACTCGATCCGAAAGAATTCTCAAGTGTGAAATTCTGGATCAATCAGTGCTTCAATCTTCCTTCAGTAGATGAACAGAAAATGTGTGCTTTCAATCAGATTCTCTTCGGATTTGGAATAGAATCGGTTGAAGGTGAATGGCAAAACGGTTACTGGTGCAATATCCTGTTTACCTACGTCAGCATGGGATTCTCCGATCTGCCTACAATTATCCATCACCGGGATAAAGGCTTTATTGTTGACTCAGTCGAAAACCTTATAATGAAATCAAATCGGCGTGCCAGAAGCCAAAATAAGTCACCAAGGCAGGTGCAAATAAAATGACACATTACTCAAATGATCCCCGGGAAATTACTGCCAAATTCCCATCCAGTTGCTGCAAATGCAATCTGAAAATCAAAAAAGGCACTTTAATCTATTACTGGCCATCATCCAGAGAAGTGTACTGCACATGTTGCGGAGATGCACCTTTCCGGCAGTTTCTCTCTTCTGCAGCTGATGAAGAGGTCTATTCCGGCAATGGAAATCCATGTGCCTGGTAAATAAAAGAAAGGGGATCCCCCCTTTTTTGCTCGTTGGGAAAATAAGCTCCCCTTTTTAACAGCCCTGATCAACTGCTCTATCTCCTTAATGGGTATCTCACTACATTGGTATCAGCCCTTTAATACCTGGCATTTGTTTGGAGAACACCTTCCTTTGGTGGCTTTCACCTATGGCTTACACGGTATGTATCCGCCCGATGGGAGTATTCATGCGACCATGTGACAGCTTTACCATCTCCATCTCCGGCACGAAGAAATCTTTGGTTTGGTTATCGTAGCATGGGCATCCGGCTGATTACCTTTTCCTGTTTTTCCGGTTGGTCATCATGACAGAATTTGTTTGAAATTCCATGCTAAGCTAGTGTAGCTCTCCAGGTATCGGTCCCCTCATTAAAGGATTTTCCCGGCATATCCTCTCTACTCTCCGGTATTCCAGTTCCTCCTTGACTGCCCCTCCATGCTGCACTTTAATCTTGCATATAATTTTTAAACTTAAATTTTACTGTCATGAAAACTTTCGTAAAAAACTACATTGGAAAAGGAAAACAAGTTGCCGGATTGAACATTGCCAAGATCACCTGTAAACTGGAAGATCTTCAGAAATTTGCCTACGAATATGATGGCACAGAGTATGTCACCTTCGAGGTCGCCAAAATGAAATCTCCCGATACTTTCGGACGCGACTACACCGTTTATGTAAGCCAGAAGGAAGAAGCTGAAGAGCCTCAAGCCAAAAGGAAGGATAAGAAAGCTTCCACGAAACCGATTAAAAAACACGACAAAATACCTGCCGATGAAGTTGGGGAAGACCTTCCATTCTAAGGAGATAAGAGCCTTGTTGATCAAGGCTTTTTTTGTGGTCACATCCTAACTAATGTTTCAAAACTTGATGCGAATGCGAACGCATCCAAACCGCATTGCTAACAATTTTTCATAGAAATACCTTGTTACACTCAAATTCCGGAGCAAAGGTATTGATCGCCGTCCGGAAAAGTCAAGGGCCTGCCGGTTGCTGCGGATTTATATTCCTGGTGCAGCAACCTCTGGCACTTCGTGTTCGGTCACTTTTTAAAATTGGTCGCTGAGCGAAGTCGAAGAGCCGATTTTAAAAAGGGACATTCACCCATTGACAAGAATCCGCCCGGCTCAATGTTGATTGCCCGTAATTTAATTTTAACGGCGAGCCAGATGCCAAAATAAATCCCTAGGGCAAGGGTGACTGAATATGAGTAAATTAAATGGTTCTGCAAAAGCCAACGAAGTTGTGGCTGAATTAGTAGAGAATGAAGTTGTTATTGCTGAGGCTCCTGAGATGCCTGTGATGACCATTGTGAAGAATGTTACGGAAGAGCCACGGAAGCTCAGCTTGGATGAGAAGATCCAAAGGGTTGAAGATCTCACCCTAATGATCGACCGCTGGAGGACATTAAGTGAATCACGCCGCAAATTGCAAACCTTCCAGATCGGGGCCGATTCTCTCAGCTCGGTGATTCTGCTCAGAGATGCAGCCGGGAATGAGTTCAAAACCTCCAACTCCTCAGTAATCACCTCAGTAATTGATGAGATGAAACGGACTCTGGAAGCTAAGGTCAGAGAGGTTGAAGAGCAAATCAATCTTTAAAGAAAGGGGAGCGAAAGCTCCCTTTTTTTTGTCGTGAAGGAGAATGATATTGTTATATTCTTAATCAGGAAAATAAATCGTAATAATCTGTAAAACAATTTATAAAAACTATATTTTTACCAATATAAATCTGACAAATGTCAGGCTAAGTCATCCAAATTTGGAAGTTAGGTCTGATTCTATCAGGCCTATATCCGTTGGCGGTCATTATAAGTGTGTTGTTGACACAGCTTTGATCTAATTATAAAACCCAAAGTGGAAAGATTAAAAATTTGGGATGGAAAATATTCGATTTTTTTCATCCCCAAATAAAATGTTTTGTAAAAAAAACTAAAATTGAAAAGACTAACTCTTAAATACTTTGATGCCAAACAAGAATTTCAAGAGAATGCGAACTTCTTGAAGCGCCTAATTAGCAATAGTTTAGAAGGCTTGTTCGTCTCCATTTTATTTATTGGAACATTGATTGGCCTTGATTATTTAGCACGTGAATTAGTTATTTCATTATGTAATTCAAATAAGAACTATTTAAATTCAGTTGCAGACATTATCCACAGAATAAATAATATCATTGGCATAAAATTTTTAGATTATTTTAAAGATGTCATTGTTATTGTAGCTGGTGTTTTAGGTGTTATTTTAGGCTTATTCTTCACGACTTTTTTAAACATTATTACTACTAAATATGCGAATATCAATAGTGCAATTATCAACCAAGTCCTAAAACAAAAAACAATAAATAGGTATTTTAAACTCTTGGCGGTACTGGTTTCTTCTGCAGTTATATTTCAATTTTTGTTGATAACAGGCTACTATCCAACTTTTATAAGTGCTTTTATTTTTTCAATCTGTGTTGTTTTTACAATAATTTCATTTCCATATTTTGGAAAAAGCACCTTGATTTATTTCAATGCTGGCACCTTAGTTTTTGATTTAATTGAGGAAAATAATAACATTCTAAATAGAGCATATAAAAACAAGAAGTTTTTTAATCGCTCAGACTATAAATTGGCGGTACTTCCAAAGATTAAAGGGAATATTGAAAAAATAAAATTGATTGTAGATGAAAGTTCTAAACCGAATATGTCAAATACTGCCTTAGATAGTATATCTTCCGAATTACTTTCTTTTTCAATTAATTACAACGCATACAAGCATGTAATTCCTTCAAATAATAACTGGCATCTAAAAATCCAGAAGAATAAAAAGTGGGATGAAGCAAGTAGTGTAGAATACCAGATAAATAATAAGGCAGGAAATTTTCTCATTCCACAAACAATAGATGACTATAACAATATTGAAAAACTTATATCTGAAACACAATTTTTTATTTTTAAGCAATCAGTAAGTGTCAATAAAAAGTTAGATTTATTATATAATCAGAGCAGATATCTTCAAATCATTGCATTTCAGTCTGATATTGAGATTTTTGAGGATTATTTCCATAATCTTGAATCATATATTCTTTTGCAAATTACAGATGCCAGTAGTGTTAGCTCAGATGAGAGAATACAATTTATATCGCTTTTTGTAAACTTAATCGTTCAATATTTGGTTGGGTTTAATCACAATTTTCAAAATATTGTAAAGATCGATCAACTTAAGAAGTTAGCTAAAAACATCCATGAGTTTAAGGATACAGACAGCGTAATGAACATGCCGTATGCCATACGCATTTGGTTAGATAAATATCAGGAGAAACTACTTAATGAGAAATATACTGAAGGAAAGATTATTACTCCCGTGTTTTTTACGGAATATGAATTAGCATTTCAGTTTCATTTTGTATTTAAAACACACATTGAAAATATTTCGCAATTCATTTTTAAAGAGATACCTAAAGTTTCAAAACGATTAAAAGAATCCAAATTATTAATAGAAGCTTTGGAATTAAATAGTGAATCACTCGAATTACATCAAAAGATAGAATATTTCTCAGAAAATATCGAAAAAAGAATAGTTGAAATTAATCAATTAAATCTACCAAAAGAATCCAGCTTTGATTTTAAGGAACGAAATGAATTACTGATTAAGAATAATGTTTTTAGAGAAAAGTTGATAAAAGAAATGTGGGATTTGGGAACATCAAGTTATTTACTTGACAGCAAGGTATTGCCTGATATTTATGGCAATTTTTATCATTTTATATCTTCTGATATTCTTGATAAAGCCTTAAAGCAAAATCCAAAGGAACTAGCTGAATATTTGCCAAAGTTTTACACTTATAATGTTTTATATATAGAGTCTTTAAGGGAAAAAATTGATTCCAAAAGATTTGAATATACTGCATCCAAGTTGTTTCCAATAATTGTCGATTTATTTGAAATATCTGCCATTGCAATTTTAATGTGGAAAGCTCTTGATGATAAAGAAATTGAAGATTCGTTTTTTGATTTTTGGGCTAATGCTTTTGGAGGTGACCCAATAAAAGAAGCCGAGTTTTGGAAAATGGTTTTTCCATTATTCCAGTATTTTAATCAACCATTAATGGGCATGTCCACGCCATCATATGTAAAAGAACATGATAGAAGAATGAGACTGGATGATTTTTTGAAGAAAAGTTCTTTAGTGACTCTTAAAAATGGTGATGGAGGCCTTATTCCTTCATTTATACAGTATTATGCTACTGAAATTGAGGATATCTATTTTAAAGATGTTGTACGAATATTAAGCGCAGACGGGATTGGTGGTTTAGGATCAGATGATATTTCAGACGTTTTTATTGAATATTTTTTGCGAACAAGAATAGCTTTAAAAGAACTAAAAATTGAAGAAACACGATATGGCTACAATCTCCGAAGATACTTGGACAAAGATTCTGAATAATCAAAAATTTCCTTTAATTGGAACAAATGAACCAGGAAATGGCAACGGTTACCATGATGGGCTTTCATGGCTATTCGGATTCCGTCCTCAAAAGCAATATGATGAAGAATTATTTAGTAGCACCTTTTATACAATTTATTTACGAGACCTAGGTCTTTTTATTAACCCAAGCTTAAGCAAAAAACAAAAATTTGAAAGTGGCTTGAAGATTACTGGTTGCTCTGAGAACTATTACAATACGTTCAAAAAGTATTTCGCTAACGAAAAATATTATGGGCATGAAGAATTATTAAATCAATTAGGTAATTGGGGTGAATATCTTAGTCATCATGGTCGATTAATTTTTGAAATAATAGGATGGTATGACAATAAATCATCCCAGCTTTATGGATACAATTTAAATCGGTTGGATGTTGATTATTGCGAAATTGAGAAAACCCATATTGTTTATAACGCACCTTTCGAATTGCAAGCCAACAAAGAGATTTTCAAGAAAGTAAAAATACCGAAAAGCAAATGTATCATAATAGAATTTCCACATGAATTAGGCGGTTCTGACGGTTTTGAAAAGAAAGTTAAGGCAATTAAAAAGCTTGGGAGTAAGTTTACTTATTCAGATAATCCTGGGAGTAATATGGCACATTGGAAGAACTGGGATAAACAGTTTAATAAAATTGTATCTGACTGGGGTGCTTCCATTAAAATTGAGGATGTTACAGAATTCTATTACGAATTGAGTGCGTTAAGATTTACTTATATGGTAATTTTATGTACACATGAACTAATAAATGGCTTAAAGCAATTAATTAGCTTCTTAAATAGAAACCTTAACGAAAATGCCAATGTTGAATTTACTGTAATGGAATATGATATTGAGCGTTTTAGGGGATTGCAAGAAAAATGGTTACAGGGTGAATTAAGTTTTAAAGAAGCTAATGAATTGTTAAGAATATAGATTTTTTAGAGTTGAGAGATAAACAATAAAAAATGCGTTGGTCGAAAAAAATAAACAACGAACCGCCAACATCAGCTACCCCGCAAGTCCGGCAGCGGTAGTTTTCGGTGGGTATCATTCCGCTCAGGCAGTTTATCGGCTTGACAGGAAATCGCCCGTAATCAGCCTATCCGTGTAACTTCCAACTCTAAAGAGATATACTAAAAAATATGTAGTAAATCGCCAAGCTTTTTTGTCCTTTTCCTTCCCCTATCTGCCAGCTATTTTTACCCCAAAATAGGATGTAAGCATTCGGTGAACCTCGTCTTGTATTTGTAGAAATCAGAGTAATCTTTCAAAGATTCTCCAAAATGTTCGGAGAACTTTGCAAGAGGTTGGAGACGGTTTTGTTTATACTGGGTTTTGCAGTTTGAAATTGTGCGGAAGCAGTTCAGCCAGGTCTTTGCTATAATCGTTATCGTATTGATGGATGTTGTTCAGGAAGAAGACCAGCCAGTCCCGGAAGTTCACTCCGCTTGCTTTGCAACATCCCAGTAAAGAATAGACAATAGCAGCATTTTCAGCTGCTTCATGGTTGCCACAGAACAACCAGTTCTTGCGGCCAAGGGCAATTGGCCTGACTGCATTTTCGGCCAGGTTGTTATCCATCTTCATCCTGCCATCCAGGTGATACCTGGTCAGCTTATGATAAATTCTGTAGGTGTAATTGATCGCTTGCCCAATACGTCCCTTAGGTAAAACTTTTGGGTATTCGTTGACCATCCATTTTTCAAAGGCGACCATAATAGGGTAAGATAACCGGGAACGTAAGTCAGAACGCTGTTCATAGGAGAGGTTTTCCTGGTCAGCACGTCTCTCCACGTCATAGAGCAGGCCGATCTGCTCCAGAGCATACGATGCCCTGGCTTTGTCCTCCTTCAAAGCTTCATCAAATCGTCGCCGGCAATGTGCCCAGCAACCAATAGGGAGAACACCCTGCTTATTCTCGTAGATATCATATACCGCATAAGCGTCCGTCTGGAGTACCCCCTGATAATCCTTAAACAAGTGCAATGCTACTTTTTGTGCCCGGGAACCATGATCGTAATAGAAAAAAACCAGGTCCCGCATCACCGCCCTGACCATCCAGAGGTATCCTTTGATTGCCTTGTGCTTTTCATTATTGATAATCGGGATCGTGGTTTCATCACTCTGGATATAGTCAGAACTTAGTACCATCTCCATTAACCTGTAATAAATCGGTCTCATCAGGTCGGACACATCCTGGAACCACCCGTTGATGGTGGCCGGAGAGATGTTTATCCCTTGTTGCTGAAACATCTGGATCTGACGATAAAACGGAAGATGGTTTACATATTTGTCAATGATGATATCGGCTAAAAGGGTTGCTCCGGCGTAACTCCTGGCGATTGGCAGTGCAGGCATCGCTGCGGTGATGATTTGTTTCTCCACATACAGACTCTTGTCCTTTAGTGCATATTTGTGACGGATAATCCTGCGTACATACCATCTGGCCGGGTCGCGTTCCAAAACTTCGGTGATCTCCGGCTCCAACTCCGTCCACTTTTCGGGGTCAGCATGCTCCGGATAAATGTGGCATTCTTCCCTTGGAAGACTCTCCGGCAGGGGTTTACGTACCGGATGGGTTTTTGCCTTTACAGGTACACTGATTGTTTTGTACTGCTGGATCTCCTGTTTGGCACTTGTGGCAAGTTCTTCTTCTTCCGGAAGCAGGTCAAGTCCTTCAAAATCGAGACGTCTTTGCTGCGGATCTTCAGGAATATACCGTTCACTGGATTTGCCCCAGATCTTTCGCAGAAGCATCTCAACCTGTCGTTTTAACTTGTTTATGGTCTGATCCAAATTATTGATCGTCTGGTCCAGATTATTGATCGTCTGGTCCAGTTGACTAATCGTCTGGTCTTTTTGACTAATCGTCTGGTCTTTTTGATGGATTTGCTGTTGGTAAGAAACTCTTTCTGACTCGAAGTTTTCAAAGCTGCCAAGCTGACTCTTAAGTCGGGATGTCTCCCGAAAAAGGCGGTCCCGATCCTCAAGAATTTGTTGCAAAAAAGCCTCGTCTTCAGCTGTCATTTTCACCTGCTTTTGATGGCTCAAAGATAGTAAATATCAATATATTAGCCAAATAAAAAGCAGGTTTTAGCCCATTATTTCAAGGGTTTTTCTTCGTTTTTTATTCTTTTTTTCATCGCTTGAAGCACCTTGTACCATCATCATTAAATCCTGCCAGCTGGTTTGAAACGTATGGGTATTTTGATCAAAAGCAGGCAGGTTGAAACAGCCCGATTCCAGTTTCATATGGTAAATCACAAGTCCTCCGCATTCCATGTGCAGGATTTTCATACTGGTACAGGGGCGGTTTATAAAGATGTACACGTCTCCGTCCTGAACGTTACGACCCATCAGATTGGTTACCATTCCGCTCAGGGTATAAAAACTGCGGCGCATATCGGTAGGATAGGAATACAGATAATACTGCATTGCTGATGTGAGGCAGAACATCCTACTGATGGGTTAAAAGCAACAATGACCGCAAAATCCCGGGGTCTGTCAAACCGTTCAGTTTTACACTAACACCGTTGGGGTAGCTGATCTCACAGGAAATTGTACTGCCGGCTGCCTCCGGATCTGAAAAGGTTTTAGACCGGTTCTGCACCGGCGCCGGAATTTGCGATGACTGGGTCTTCTGTAAATGATCAAAAACAACCGGGATAAATCCTCTTTTAGGTGGCAGTTGTCCTTTTAACTTGTTGTGCCAATAGTAGAATTTAGACTCCCTCATGTGATGATTGGCACAAAAATCGCGGATCGTCAGGCCGGATTCAATAAACTCTTTGTAGATGGACTGGAATTGGTTCGCTGTAAACATGGCTTGTCGCATAATTGAAAGCCAAATTTAAAACTCAAAAAGAAAAGTCAATATACGGGGTTCACCATCCGCTTACAATAGGATTATGGTAGAGATTCAAACCATCAGGCGCAACCTTGCGCTCAAAGAGT
>Ga0364867_10120_pt1 | contig 50999 bp, 41 predicted proteins | sample ExccelAu500001D4_3_FD_206915 | JGI IMG/M metagenome (GOLD analysis project Ga0364867, IMG submission 206915) | Enriched cells from Trout Bog Lake Hypolimnion, Wisconsin, USA - BchlTB.Aug13.5000.01.D4 | ecosystem: Environmental > Aquatic > Freshwater > Lake > Hypolimnion/Profundal zone | place... | reverse complement strand
TGTTATTATCATGCTTGCCGGGGCCCTGGCCGCCTGCAACCAAAAACCCGGGGCCGGGTCAGCCGGCTCTGAAAAGATCACTGGTAACGAGCCTGACCGCAGCGTGCTTCCTATTAAGGAACCCATTCGTCCGACGTTTAAAGAACTTGATGCCCGTAACGTGACACCACCGCCGCGTTTTCATGTTACCGCCCCGAAAGGTGCCCCCAACGTGGTGATTATTTTAATTGACGACATGGGTTTTGGAGTTTCCGAAGCTTTCGGCGGACCTGTTACCACGCCAACCATGGACAAACTGGCCGACAATGGTTTGAAATATACCCGGTTTCACACGACCGCAGTCTGCTCGCCTACACGTGTTGCGTTGCTAACCGGGTATAACCATCACAGCAACAATATGGGTTGTATTGCTGAAGCCGCAACCACCTTTCCCGGGAATACCGCGGTCAGGCCTCTGACCATTACACCGATGGCCGAAGTTCTCCGGCAGAACGGGTATAATACGGCTGCCTTCGGGAAATACCACGAGACCCCGCCATGGGAAATATCGGCTTCAGGACCGCAGGACCGATGGCCGACACGTTCCGGCTTTGAGAAATTTTATGGTTTCATTGGCGGTGAAACCAACCAGTATGCCCCTCTGATTTATGACGGGGTTACTTTGATAGATACACCGGATGATCCGAATTATCACTTTACCACCGACATGACAAACCAGGCTATTTCATGGGTCCGTTTCCAGCAGGCTTTATCGCCTGATAAGCCTTTCTTTCTTTATTATGCGCCGGGAGCTACCCATGCGCCGCATCATGTTCCGAAAACATGGGCCGAGAAATACAAGGGGAAATTTGACCAGGGATGGGATAAGCTGCGTGAAATGACCCTTGAACGCCAGAAAAAACTGGGCATTGTTCCGCAGAACACGAAGCTTGCACCAAAACCGGAAGATATCAAGGACTGGGAAAAACTTTCGGCTGACGAGAAGAAACTGTTCGCCCGCCAGATGGAAGTGTATGCCGGCTTTGCTGAACAAACGGATTACGAGGCCGGAAGACTCATTTCAGCCATTAAAGACCTGGGTGTAATGGATAATACCGTGATCATATTTATTGCAGGTGACAATGGCGCCAGCGCTGAAGGGCAGATGAACGGAATGTACAGTGAAATGACATACTTCAATGCGGTTCCTGAAACCGTTCCTGATATGTTAAAGCATTATGATGAATGGGGCGAACCCAGCACCTATCCGCACTTTGCAGCCGGATGGGCCGTGGCACTGGATGCTCCTTTCTCGTATACCAAGCAGGTGGCTTCAGACTTCGGAGGCACACGCAACGGGATGATCATACAGTGGCCTGCAGGTATCAAAGCCAAAGGGGAATTGCGTTCGCAGTTTGGCCATGTTATTGATATTGCTCCCACCATTTATGAAATTGCAAAAATACCAGCTCCAAAAACTGTCAACGGGATCCAGCAGGATCCGGTCGAGGGCACCAGCCTGGCCTATACATTCAATGATGCCAAAGCAGCCGAACAGCATAAAGTTCAATATTTTGAAATGTTAGGTAACAGGGGTGTTTACCAGGACGGTTGGTTTGCACGGACGATACACAGGCCGGCATGGAGACTGAAACCCACTCATCCGCTGAAGGAAGATAAATGGGAGTTATACAACACCAACGAAGATTTCAGCCTGGCAAATGATCTGTCAGCCCAAAACGCTGACAAACTGAAAGACATGCAGGCATTGTTCATGAAAGAGGCTGAAAAATACCATGTTTTACCCCTGGATGACCGCCTCCTGGAAAGAACCGATGCTGAACTGATGGGCAGGCCGACTGTAATGGGTAACAGGACATCCGTTACTTATGGAGAAGGAATGAAAGGAATGGGTATTGATATTTTCATTGACCTAAGGAATAAATCCTACACTATAACTGCTGAAGTGACGGTAGATGCGAATGGAAACGGCGTGATTGTATGCCAGGGCGGGCGCTTTGGCGGTTTTTCGTTCTACCTGAAAAACGGGAAACCGGCATTCACATACAATTACCTGGGGTTGAAATCAACTCAGATCATGGCTTCCCAGCCACTTAAACCGGGAAATTACCTTCTGGTATATGACTTTAAATATGATGGCGGAGGACCTGGTAAGGGAGGTGTCGGCACAATTACTGTCAACACTAAAAAGGTGGCAGAAGGCCGGATTGAAAAGACCCAGCCCGGAATATTCTCTGTTGACGACCTGGCTGATATCGGAGTCGATGAAGGCACGCCGGTTACCGATTATGGCAAATCTTCAAAGTTCAATGGTAAAATCGGCAGAGTGACGATTGAACAGAAGAAATAAAGGTTCAAGGCATTATGAGAAAAAGATTACCGGTATTCCTGCTGTTGATTTCCTTTCTGCTTGCAGTCTATGGAACATCTGCCCAGCAAAAAGACTCGCTGGTAATTAGTGCGGTGGCGAAAGATACCGTGAAAACAACTCGGGACACCGCCAAAAAGGATTGCCGGCAAAAAGCCATCGGTGATCTGCTAAGGAAGAAAGAGAAAGCGCCCAAACCCCCGAAGAAATTCATGGCACTCATTTTGCCTAATATCAGTTCCAATCCTTCCAACGGATTTTTACTGGGGGTTGGCGGAACTTTCGGATGGTACATGGGCCCCAGGGAAACTACAAGGGTCTCGGCTGCGCCATTTACAGTGGCTGTAACTTCCAAGAAACAACTGATCACCTTCCTTAAATCCAATATCTATACGAAAGATAACAAGTTTTTCCTGCAGGGAGACCTGAGGTTTTATATTTACAGCCAGCCCACCTATGGCCTTGGTACGAATTCACCCGATGCCGGAAACCTTCCGAACAAAATTCACTGGCAGGGGGACGGGGGTTCAACGGATTCCTTATCCTTCCCGATGAAATTCGACTATGTGAAGATCAGTGAAATTGTGAACATGAAAATGCTTGAGAATTTTTACGCCGGAGTCGGATATCATTTTGATGATTATTATGCCATACAGGATGAGAAACTGAACCTGGATACCACACCTCAATTGATTACCCCCAACTACTATTATTCCGAAAAATACGGTTATAACCCTAAAGAATACATGTTGTCGGGATTAAGTGCAAACCTGGTCTATGACAGCCGCGACAACCAGGCTAATCCTTATAAGGGTATTTATGCCAACATCAATTACCGTTATAACTTAAAAATACTCGGGAGCAGCCAGGATAATTCAGAGCTCTGGACGGAATTCAGGACATATATCGGCCTGTCGAAAGTAAAAGCAAGGCACCTGATCGGTTTCTGGGTATTCGGAGATTTTAACCTGACCGGGAACATGCCCTACCTCACGCTTCCCTCGCTGGGCGGGGACCAGCGTGCCCGGTCAGGGAGGGGCTATACCAACGGCAGGTATCGGGGTAAGGACCTGGTGTACGGGGAGGCGGAATGGCGTTTCCCTATCTGGCCCTGCTCAAATATCATCGGAGGGGTGATCTTCGTTAATGCGGTCACCGCTGATAACCCTGACCGCAATATCGCCATTTTCCAGTATATTCAGCCCGCAATCGGTTTCGGGATCAGGGTGATGGTCAACAAGTACTTCAGGACCAATATTAACCTTGACTATGCCATCGGTAAAAGTTCAAGCGGATTTTATTTTTCAGGGCAGGAGACGTTCTGATTACTTTTTGATCAACCCGGGACTAAATATTTCTGAATGTTCCCGGATGGTTATTTCAGGCAAAACGGCATGGTATCCTAATTGATTCATTATTGCTGAAGCGTATTTGTCGACCAGGCTGACTGTCTCTGGTTCAACGACATACTTCTTATGAGTCGGACAGGGGTTCTCTGAAAGAAATTTCTCCATACGTGCCGAAACCCTGCTGTAATCACCCATGCTGAATTTATCATAGATCATATCAAGATGACCGGGAATATCGCAAAGAAAATCATCCATTTTTATTTCAATAAGGTCGGATAATGGGATCAATTCACGATCCGTGAAGTAAGCATTCATCATCCTGCAGTAAAGCATGATTATTTTTTCGCGGGAAAAATCCGGCGGAATGTCCTGCAACTGAACTCCCGGGATTATAGACAAAATAAACCGGTAAAATGATTCTATGACTTTATAAGGATGCCTGTGGATAAAAATGAACTTCGCGCCAGGGAACATCTTCATGAGAAGGCTGATCCTGGTGAGGTGGCAGGGATTTTTTCCTGTATAGCGTGAGCCTCCTGTGTTGAACATGGCTTTCGCGATCATGCTCCGGTAGGCTTCTTTCCATAATGTAAGCCTTTCAGGGGCAAGTTCCGACGTAAAAAGCTCCTGAGCTATGATGTCGTCGAACTCAGCAGGATAAATTAAAAACTTATAGATGGTCGACGGTTGGATATTCATCATCCCGAAATCTTCTTCCTGCGGAAAATCCATATCCATCCTCACATTGTCAAAGGGTCTTTGTGCCGGGAGAAAACGATTCACAAGGGGTTTCAGCCACCAGGATTGAGTCAGTAGCAGGTTTGGAAACACTGTCTGGAAGGTCGTGGTATAAGCAGCTTCAGGGTCCTGGCAGAGGAGGTTATGCAGCAGGGTGGTACCGCTCCTCCAGAAACCTATAATAAATACAGGTGGAGTTTTCAGGGAGTGGTTTTGAATGCGGTTATTCCAGATTAAACTTTCCGTCAGATTAAATAATTCAAGGATACCTGCAGTGCCCCTTGACAGAATGAACTTCCTGCGGTATTTCGGTTCAATACTGTGACTTTCCTGCAGGGCGCGGATATTTTTAAGCGTACTTCCGGCCAGGGTGGTGATGGGATAACGGAAACTGATTCTTCGCATTGAAATTAATTCTTCAGGGCAGGAACCATGAACGCTAGCAGGACCAGCTCCAAGCAGGCAATAATCCTGTTCCTATACCGGGAATTGTTGTCACACGGAATAATTTTTTCTTTTGCTGATGGTTTATAATCCGAACCGGTACTGTAAACCGCAGGTCACCTGGTAGCGTGAACCCAGGAATCCCCCTTCGGCCCGAACCATCCAGTGTTTATTCAGCTGGAACTGGGACCCCACGATTAAATTCCATTTGTTTTTCGGCTCTTTATCCATCGAATATTGCACAGTGGAGCCTGCAGCGTTATTTACGGCTGTTTCAGCAGCATTAAGAACCTGGCCTGCTTTAGTCAGGCTAGCGTTGGCTGCATTGTATTTGGCCACATTCACTGGATTTTTCTGTTCTTGAGGACTAAGGTTGCTCCACCAGGTGTTCACCTGCTGCTGGGCCGAGTCAACCTTTAAATACCCCTGCTGTACCTGCGACTGAAGCTGCCCCACAGGTAGCACATCCGAAAGGTTGATTGAGCCATCGGTACCCGAGTTGATGGCCACCCTGAATGCTCCTCCCCAGACAGCAAGGCTGCATCCCGGCTTTTTGAACCTGAAAGTTTTACCAAACCTGGGCCCGAGGATGAATGAAAAAGCAGGTTTGCTCAGCTGGGGCACGTCGGTCCATGAGAAATTCATATCCACCGCAATCCAGAAGCCTCCGACACCGAAAGTAGGGGTCAGTCCGAAACCAATGGTTGTGGCAGTGAAGTCGACTTTGGATTCTGCATGCATGATCTCCTTTTCGGTGTTCGTACTGTCCTGTATCCATACTCCGAACCCGACATCGGTCGAGGCCATGGTCCTTCCAAATATCCCGTAGACATCAAGGAAAGGGAAAAGCCAGAAATCAGGCCTTATGTTAATCGACTGGGCAGTGGATTTTGCCTTGTCAAAACGAACCAGCCCGTCAAGGTCGTACATCTCACCTTCATTGAACCCAACCTTCAGGTTGTCGATGACGAGATCGGATTGCTGCCAGAAATAATTTACGCTGATCCCGGCTGAATAGGGCAGTTCAAACCCTCTGGCTGCGGCCTTCTTGCCAAAGATCGGCAGCACATACTTGTAAGGTGTGTTTTTAACGCTGTCGGTACGGACTTCGTTTTTCTTTCCTACTTCCTTGTTGGTATATACCTGGGAATGGCCTTTTATGCAGGTCAGCAGTAGAAAGGCTAAAATAAAGAAGGAGAACGGCCGGCTTTTTTTCATAATATTTTGTTTTAAGTTAATGTTTTTCTGATGTCAGAACTGAAATATTGTGTTATATCCGGATTCCTGAAGGTATTTATACTACTTACAAAAATAATTAATAAATGATACCATTGGAACTATCCTGAAATTTTAACATGTTATGTTTTAGTTGTCCGGTAAACCGTGGTTTATGATTTTACAGAAAAATGTTGCATATCTGAGTTTCAACCCTTATATTTGCTTCAGCAATACATAAGTAGTTATTATTATTCATCGCAAATGAAAAGTAATAATTATGAAAAAGGCAACTGTATCTCCCATTTCACAAGTAAACAACCAAAAATCCTGTTTAATTCATTCCCGGTCTTTAAATTCAGGTTTCCATTCTTTCGATGACTACTAATTAATAACTAAATCCATGTAATATGAAAACAAAACTTTTTTCAATTTTTCTTGTGCTGGGTCTGGTGGTAACACTTTCCTGCACAAAGTACCCCCCTGCTTCGGACAGGCTGCTTGAAGATCTTGCTGTGATCACACAGTATGATACAAAAGCCAATTTCAGTTCTTACAAAACCTATTCCATTGCAAGTACAATTAAGAAGATCACCGATAAGGACACCACCGATATGAGCGGTGCAACCGTAACTGCCGTACTTAACGAGATTGCTGCAAACATGAATGCGAGGGGGTACACCCAGGTTGTTCCTCCTGCAAAAGCCGATCTTGGGCTTACTGTTGTTTATTTTCAGAATACCTATGTCTACACTTATTATTATAACTGGTGGGGATATTATTATCCTTATTATCCTTATTACCCTTATTACCCGGTGTACTATTCCTCTTATACCGCAGGGATGGCCGTTATCGAAATGCAGGACCTGAAGAACTACGATCAGACGAATGAAAGACTGGCTACCCGATGGACTGCATTTATCAGGGGACTGCTAACGGGGACCCATACCACTTCGGATATCACTGCAAGCATAGACCAGGCTTTCATACAGACCCCGCAAATAGTGACCACAGTAAAATAAACATGTAAAGATATCGACCATGAAAAAACTGATCATTATCGTCATAATGGCTGTAACTCTGCCCTGCATCCTCCAGGCTCAGGAAAAGGCCTCATTAGGGTACACCCCGCATTCATACTATACATTCTCATGGAATACTGCTTTCCCTCTGGGTGACTTTCATAATTGGGTAAGCCAGCCCAGCCCTGCCGGGTTTGACATCGGAGGAAGGTACCTCCTGATGAAAGGTGTTACAGTAGGTTTTAACATCAGCTGGCAGAGGGTCTCAAAGATCTATGATGCCCAAACGTACACAATCCCTGATAAAGGAATTGCCATCACGGCCGAAAATTACAGGTTCACCTGGATGGTTCCCTTCCAGGTTGTAATCGGCTATCATTTCATACCCGACAAACTCGTTTCTCCTTATGTAAGTCTTGGTATCGGAGGGGATTACATGGAACACCACCTGTTGATCCAGGAATACGATATTTATGAAGACCGATGGGATTTTTCGCTGACCCCCGAGGTTGGAGCCCTGGTGAAATTCGGTAATTATTCCAACTGGGGAGCCCTGGTCGCGTTCAATTATAAATGGACGACCAACCAGATCGAATTTTACAATAATAACACCAAGGACCTCCAGATGTTAAACCTGAGAATCGGGTTTACCTACATTGTACGATAAGCGGGTTCCTGGATTGCTTCCCGGCCGGGCTCTTTTGCTAACCGTTGGGGGCCCGGCTGATTTTTCTTTCCATTGGGGTTATCCTGTCTTGATTTTAACTGTATTAACTTCCTGATCCATATGAAAAGTAAGATTATTTTCATTGTTCTGCTGGGGTGGTTTTTCCATGCGAGCAGCTTTTCCCAGGCATCGGATTCCCTGGCAGGGATAAAGCAGCCCCTCCACTGGAACGTCATCAAATTCAATCCGACCCCGATGATCCTATGGAGCTGGAAAAACATTACATTCAGTTATGAAAGGATACTGAATCCCAGGCAGTCCATATCGGTGGAACTGGGATACCTTGAGTTCCCCAAGCTTGTTTCGGACTCCCTGATAAACCTGGTCAATATAACGACACATTCAAAATGGGGGCTGAATGCGACGATCGAGTACCGCTTCTATCTCACCAGGCTGAGTACACGACCTGTTCCTGCCGGGCTGTACCTGGGCCCATATTTTACATTCTACACTTATCATTTCAATAACGGGTTTGATATTTTGCATACTTCAAGGGATTCGACCGGGATGATAAAAGGGGATTACTGGTCGTTCAACCTGGGCGCAGAGATCGGGTACCAGTTTGTTTTCTGGAAGCGGATGACCGTTGACCTGGTGATGATGGGTCCCTCTTTAAGTTATTACGGCGGAAAAACAGCGATAACAGGAAACCTTACACCACAGGAGATCCAGGAGATTAATGAGGATTTATACAACAAACTGGCCGAAAAATACCCCTTTATCGGGAAAATGTCCCTTGATAAAACATACCAGCAGACCGGCAAGCTCGATGCTCTCAGGATGGGATTCAGGTATCTTGTTCAGGTCGGTTACCATTTTTAAACAATTGGAACATGACAGCAAGATCATTATTGAGTTGCGGTAGTTCAAGAATGTTGCGGCCTTTGAAAAAAGAATTAAATTTGAATGACACCAAAACAATAAGGCTAATGCACTTCCCGGCTAAAATGATCCTGCTCATGCTTGCATGTCTGCTCTGCCTGCAGGAGAAAGCTCAAACTGCTGCCGTGGCTGATTCAACGGTTAATGAAAAAGTAACGAAACCAGCAGACAGCAACCTTATCAAACCTGTCAAAAAGAAGGTCTCCCTGAAGGACACCCTGGACCACAAACTGGATGTTAGCAATTACCTGATCAACATGAACGGTTTTGTGCCTGTTCCGTTCATCATCAGCGAGCCGGCTCTAGGGAACTTCGGACTGGCCATGGCCCTGTTGTTTATCAGCCCGAACAAGCAGGCAGAAAAGGGGGAAAAGTTTCATTTTCCGGATATCACCGGGGCCGGCGGATTATGGACCCTGAACAACAGCTGGGGTGCAGGGGCGTTACGGCAGGGGTCCTTCCCGAAAATCGGGATGAGATATACAGTGGCTGCGCTTTATGCCGACCTGAATATCAACTTTTACAGGAATTTCAACAACCTGGGTGAAAAAGAAGTACTCTTCAGGCTGCAGCCTATCGTTGCCATGCTCGACGTAAGCGAGAATCTTTTCAAAAACAAGCTGTTCATCGGTCTCAGATACTCATTCGCCAACGTGAGAATCTCCACCACTTTCCCCGATCTGCCCGATTCTGTTTTCAACCAGGAACCAGGCACTACCAAGAACATCGGCTTACTTGGGCTGTACCTGGAATGGGACAACCGTAACACTATCTTCACCCCCGACAAGGGAATTCGTACAAAGGCCTCTTTCAGCATCGGAAGGAACTGGACCGGCAGCGATTTCGATTGCGAGAAAAGTGAGGTTTTCCTGCTGGGGTTCGTACCGGTAACGAGATGGTGGGTTCTCGGTTTGAGGGCATACTGGCAGTGGGCCGGGGGAAATACGCCCTTTTACCTGCTCCCGTACATCAAAATGAGAGGTATCGGGGCAATGGTATACCAGGGAGACCAGGTGCTCCAGATGGAAACAGATCAGCGCTTCGACCTTACGCGGAGGTGGAGCGTCGATGGATTCCTGGGAGTGGGCAAGACATTCAGCAGTTCAGTTCTCCTTGAGGATCCCACCTGGCATGTAGCCGGGGGTGCCGGATTCAGGTACCTTCTGTCACGTATTTTCCGTTTGCGGATGGGCGTCGACATTGCGGTGGGCCCCAGTCAATGGGCATATTACATGGTGCTGGGACATTACTGGAATTAATAAGTAGCACCCCCCGAACCGAAAGGAAGGTCAGATAAGCCCTGCTTTCATTCAATGAAAGGTATCGGTTAGGCCAGTAAGATGTTAAAATTTATAAGGGTAGAAAACAAAAACTATTTCATGCATATATACTGATATTTATGTATATTTACGCATATCTATGAGAAAATTTGAGAATAATTGATTGTTATTAAAAAAAGTTAATTATGAAAACAATGATCCCTTTATTATTGATGATGGTATGTCTTGTACCTGAATCTTTTGCCCAGGTTGATAAAACACAGATGAGCCTTGACGTATCAAAAAAGTATGCCCAGAACATCGGGCAGCTGTCCCAGCTTACCTGGAAAAGAAAAACCGAAGGATATGTCAGCGGCAACCTGGCTACATCGTCAGTTAGCTCGGTTACCCTGGGTCCTGATGGCAAAATGCAGGCCATCGTGATCAGCCAGCAATCATATACAGAAAAGAAACGCGGCATAAGGGGTGCTGTACAGGCCGGTGTTGTTTCCGATGTAAACGCCTATGTAAAAGCCGCAGTTGAACTGATCGGGAAATATATTTTCCTCAGCCAGGGCCAGATGGTTGACCTATTTAACAAGGGGACCCTCTCGGTCCTTGGGAATTCAATTCAGGCCGAAGGATTTAACCTGCTGGTACAGGGAGATCGTCTCAACTACAAGTTTGACCAGTCAACGCTGCTATACCAGTCCCAGGACATCTCTACCGTGTTACAGGGTGATGCCGTAAAGGCAACCGTGAAATATGAAACAGTAAACGGGGTGAATCGTGTAATTTCAGTTACGATGGACATGGCCGGGCCAAAAGTCAATATTAAAATGGTCAACTTCGAATATGCCAAAAAAATGTAATGATCAATCATACCATAATCAATAACCAGATGAAAAAAGTACTCTTTTTAGCAATTGCAGGGTTCATGGTTTTTACAGCCAATGCCCAGATAGACAAGACCCAGTTAAGCCTTGATGTATCCAAAACCAATGACCACAATATAAAACTGCTTTCCACCTACACCTGGAAAAGGACACTTGTAGGTACCTCTGAGGGGAACCAGGTTGTTTCAATCCTGAGTTCCGTAACGATGGGGCCCGACGGGAAACCTGTGAACCAGGTCATCGAGAAATCTGGTGGCGGCAAGAAAAAACCATCTAAAAAGCAGGCAGAGGCCGCTGAATATATCAAAAACGCAGTCGAACTTGTTTCAAAATATATTTTCATGTCGACAGGCCAGATGGTTGATCTGTTCAATAAAGGAACCTTATCGGTGCTGAATGATAATCTGAATGCCGAAGCATTCAATTTTATCATAAAGGGCGATCATCTCAAATATACTTATGACAAAAAATCACTGCAATACAAAGCCCAGGATATTTTAACCCTGATGAACGGTGACCCGGTTAAAGCAACTGTTTCTTTCAAGTTTGTAAATGACGTCAACACGGTTGATAAGGTTGTTCTTGACCTCCCGGCTAAAAAAATCAAAGTCGATATGACGAATATGGATTTTGCAAAGAAACTTTAATCCCTGCCGTTAAATTCTTTGCATTGCCCCGTAAATCCTTCGCAGGATTACTGAGAAATTGTGAGTCGGGTCCCCTGGTTTCCTGCACAAAAAACCAGGGACCTGATCATCGAAGCTGAAGGCAAATATCCAATGTTTAACGGGGAGATCGTAAGAGCGACGACCGAACAGAAGAAGGTATGATTCAGAGCATCCCTTTTTCCTTTAAATCATAAATCAATTCAGAAACGTGGATCTTATTGGTCTTTTTCAGGATATTCCTGCGGTGTGTATTGATGGTATGGACACTCAGGAATAGTTTCTGCGCTATCTGCTCACTGTTTAATCCTGAAGCAACCAGTTTGATTATCTCAAATTCCCTGTCGGAGAAGACTTGCCCTGTCAATAAAAGTTTTTCATCAGGATATCTGAAAAAAGAGAGGTCGGTACCAACGTAAAAATGATATCCATGTTTGATCCTGCTGAACATCGTGATGTCTGTAACAACCTGCAATAAAAAAACAGTTTTATAGGGAGTTTCAGTGTAAAACAAGTAACACTGAGACAGCATGTTGTTATAGTGCCCACTTACATTCCTGATCCTGAAATTTGTTGAAATTATTCTAAAGCCCTGTTGCTCGATATACAGTTCCTGGCCCAGGCTGAATAATTTCGACCTTGCCAGGTTGTGACGCTGAAGGTCATCCGGATGAGTTGAAGTGTAAAAAACTGAAGGTTCAACATCTTCAGGGTTAACACCAAGCATTTCAATACTCCTTTTGCTTGTGAAGAGTACTCTCACCTGGAGTATGTCGGCAACAAAGAAATATTGATTATTGACTTCCGTCATTTTCTCCAGGCTCAGCATCAGTGGTGATTCCCTGTCAATATTCTTAAAACCTGCAGGGAGCCAGGTTTCAAAGAATTGAAAAAATAAATTGTAATTATTTGTATTTGACATGGTTTGCACTTTGAATACTCACCAATGAGTATTCAAAGCAAAGATAATAAAATAGGGCAAAGGTTGTATTGAAAAGGGGTAACCTCTGTTTTTGAGGCACCTCAAAAAAAGATATTGCTGTTTTGTACCGAACTTTTAATCCGGGGCTATGTTCACTCCGTTGATCCAGGTATAGGCGCCTGCTGGGAATTGAGTGTTTGCTGCGCCAGGCCGGGGTTGATGCTTGAAACAGCGTTGAATTGCGTAAGATGGACTTTGCCTGTAAGCTTTTCGAGGAAATGTGATCGTTTCAGGCTGTCCATGACCGGGCCTTTGACTTCCGACAGGTGGAAAGTGATCCCGCCGTCCTTAAGACGGAGGTTGATGGCTTCGAGGCTTTCGAGAGCGGAGAGATCGATTGCATTCACTGCAGGACATTCCAGAATGACATTCCGGATATCGGGATTGGATGAGACTTCCATATTGATGTATTCTTCAATAAAACGGGCGTTGGGAAAAAAAAGACTTTCATCTATCCTGAGCGAAAGTATTTCAGGATCTGTAACAACGGTGTAACGTTTCACGTTCCTGAAATGCGTGGTACCGGGGATCTGGCCTACAATTGCAATATGCGGCCGCGATGTGCTATACAGGTGCAATACGATTGAGAGGGCGACCCCGGCGATAAGCCCGGGTTCTATACCTTCAATCAATGTTATGAGAATAGTCACGGCCATTGCTGCAAAATCAGCTTTGGAGAAGGACCAGGCATGTTTGAGTGCACTGAAGTTAACAAGCGAAAGCACCGCGACTATGATGGTGGCGGCAAGGGTTGCGTTCGGAAGAAAGAACAGCAGAGGTGTCAGGAACATGGTTGTAAGGGCTATACCGGCAGCAGTAAAAGCTCCGGCGGCAGGTGTTTCAGCCCCGGCATCGAAGTTTACCACCGAACGTGCAAACCCCCCGGTAACCGGGAATCCTCCCGATATTGCTGAACCTATGTTTGCAGCTCCCAGGGCGATCAGCTCCTGGTCTGGGTCGACACGCTGACGTTTTTTAGCTGCAAGCGTGAGCGCTACCGAGATCGACTCAACATAGCCCACGATGGAGATCAGAAGCGCTGGTATGATGATCTTTATCCATAGCGCCATATCCAGCGGAGGAATGGCAATCTTTGGCAAGCCTCCTGGAACCTTTCCGACGATCCTGACCCCTTTGTCGGCGAGGCCAAGGCCTGCAACGATAAGTATTGTTGTAATGATAGCTATCACCGGTCCGATCTTAACCAGAATGTCAGATATTTTTGCACTCATTCCAAAACGTATCAGAAGCGGCTTCAGTCCGCTGCGGACCCAGAACAGAAAAACCAGCGACCCGATGCCGATCGCTGCAGTGGCGGTATGGATATGACCGATAGTTCGGGAAAGGGAGATAACAATGTCCAGGAAGCTTTCCCCTTCGGCATGTATTCCGAGAACGGGTGAAAGCTGGCCTGCAGCGATCTGGAGGCCGGAGGCGGTGATGAAACCGGCAATCACCGGGTGGCTGAGAAAATTCGCGAGAAATCCCAGCTTCAGAAAACCCATGGCCAGTAAAAGCAAACCCGATACCATTGCCAGCGCTATTGCTCCCCCGAGGTATTCAGGTGTTCCCTGTGATGCGATCTGACCTGCAGCCGCCGCAGTCATAAGGCTTGCTACTGCCACGGGGCCTACTGCAAGTGCACGTGATGAGCCGAAGATCGCGTACAGCAGCAGCGGGGCCATCGAAGCATAAAGTCCGACCTCAGGCGGCAGACCGGCAAGAATGGCATAGGCCAGTGACTGAGGAATCAGCATCATGGTAACAATCAGCGCAACGATCATGTCGTTGCCGAAAGTCTTGCCGGTGTATTTTGCCCCCCATTCCAGGATCGGGAAATAAGATCGCAGTACTTTTGAAGTTCTCCCGATGAAAGCTGAGTGTTGCATAGTTATTAATTTTTCCCTAATAATACCTTGTTGCCTGAAGTCGTTTCAATTCAATCAAAAGATTTGGGACGTCCAAACATTTTAACGGACAAAATGGCAAAAAGAACCATGATTGGCAATGCCAGAACAACCATTATAAAAGCCCGATGATCCATGGCCGCAACTGAAAAAAGCGGAGCAATAGCTGCCCCAAGATTTCTTGTTGACATTCCGATGCTGAGAATAATTTTCTGTTCATGCTTCAAACCGAAACCAAGCCAATAGGTAAAGGTGGTAAGTATAATGAAGAAGATAAGCTGGGAAGCGATTGCAAAACTCCCGGCTATGCTGATTATTCCCTTACCATAAACGATGATGATGAAAACTGCAGTTAACAAGGTGAAGAGACCCGTTATTTTTTTTACAACGGGTTGAATCCTGGCAGCATTTATAGCCGAATATTTCAGAATTCCCATCCCGATTAACAGCGGGATCAGGATCATAACAATCAGCGGCTTGGCAATGGCCCATGCACTTACGCTTAACCCCTTTATCATAAAAGGAACAGCAAATGGCATAAAAAGAATGGTAGCCACTGCCGACAGAAGCATAAACGCGGCGGTATATCCCAGATCCCCTTTTGCCTTATTCACAAATAACGGGACAAATGGAGCACAGGGTGTCATCCCCAGTAATATGAGGCCGATTGCATAAGGAGCCTCCAGCGGGATCACCAGTGTAATCATATAGGCTACTGCCGGACCGATTACAAATCCCCATACAAGGGTATGTGCCACAAACCGAATATTGCTTAACCCCCTTAGGGCATCCTCCGGATTGAGCCTTAGCCCCATATCCATCAGGTTGCCAGCCATGAAAACCACCAAAGAGATTTTCAAAAGAATAGTACTGATAGCGATAAAATCCATAACTTTTAATTTATTCGACTGGTCTCATTCCCCTGCCCGTTCCCTTCAGGCTTGAGGGCAGGGGATGGACCATCCTGGTTAATACCAATGATTTCGAGGATTCCCTCCCTGTTCAATGCAATCAGAGCTTCTTTGCAAAATCCGTACTGGTCACGTTCACCTTGTACTTCTTTGCAGGCAGGTCAAGGACCACCTTATCCACTGTATTCACATTATCCACGATCTTATAGGTGACAGTTGCCTTTACAGGATCTCCGTTCATCTGGGTGGAAATATCCTGGGTTTTATACTGAAGTGATCCTTTATCAAAGATAAACTTGAGATGGTCTCCCTTTGTAATAAAATTAAATGCTTCGGCATGCAATTCATTGTTCAGCAACGATAAGGTTCCTTTATTGAACAGATCAACCATCTGGCCGGTCGACATAAAAATATATTTTGAAACCAGATCCACTGCATTTTTAATATATTCAGCAGCTTCTGCCTGCTTCTTTGATGATTTTTGCTTTTCCGTGCCTGATTTCTCGATAACCTGGAATACCGGTTTTCCGTCAGGTCCCATCGTTGCAGAACTCAGAACATTAAGCACCAGGTTCCCTTCAGAATATCCCTGAATAGTTCTCTTCCATGTATATGTTGAAAGAAGTTTGATATTCTGGTCATTTGTTTTTGATACATCAAGGCTCAACTGGGTCTTGTCTATCTGGGCATTGGCTGAAAGTACCATGAACCCTGCGATGAATAATAAGAATAGTTTTTTCATTAGTAAATAGTTTTAGATTAATGTTTAATTTTAAAAATTCTGTCAATCAGGTCCTGCAGGTCAACCTTCCGCCCGGTGAGAACGTGAAAGCATACTGCCGGAGATATTCCTTACATTAAATCCGTTTTGCATAAGGATGCGTGTTGCGTAATAAGAACGCTGTGCGGAACGGCAGAAGACCATAATTTCTTTGTCTTTCGGGAGTTCCCCCAGGCGTGAGCGCAATTGAGGTAAGGGTATATTGGTTGCCCCGGGAACAGCCTCAACGGCGATCTCCTGGGGGTTCCTTACATCGAGTAAAAACCCTTTATCTGTATCTTCCCAGTGGCACACAGGCATGTCACCTCTCAGGATGTTTGCGGCAATCATCCCTGCAAAATTTACAGGATCCTTCCCGCTGCCAAATGGCGGGGCATAACAAAGTTCAGATTCCTCGAGATCATAAATGGTACAGCCCATCTGGATAGCCATTGCGAAGGAATCTATGCGCTTGGGAACACCATCCTCGCCCAATACCTGGGCTCCGAGTATAAGTCCGTTGGATTTCCTGAAAAGGAGTTTGATGACCAGCATCTTGGCACCGGGATAATATCCTGCATGCGAATTGGGGTAGAGGTAAATCTTTTCATAATCAGTATCACCCATTTCTTTAAGTTGCTTTTCACTGATTCCTGTCTGGGATATTGCAGCTTCGAAGAGTTTACAGATTGAGGTGCCCTGGGTTCCGCGAAAACGGGAATCACGCTCGGCAATCACATCAGCTGCGATACGGCCCTGTCGGTTTGCAGGCCCTGCAAGCGGGATGAGAGCCCATTGCCCGGTAACGAAATTTTTAACTTCCACGGCATCGCCCACTGCGAATATATCAGGGTCGGATGTGCGCATATGCTCATCCACACGCATTCCTCCGAGCTGGCCCAACTCGATTCCTGCCATCTTTGCCAGCGCGGTCTCCGGCCGTACGCCAATCGCTAAAATAACGATGTCGGCCGGATGCGCCTTACCTGACTCGGTAAGGACCTCAAGAGAACCGTTCGTCGTGTTCCTGAACCCGGCTACTCCGTCACTGAGCTCAACTTTAACTCCATGTTTTGTAAGATAGCGCTCGACGAGTATTGCCATTTCACGATCCAGCGGAGGCATGACCTGGTTTAATTTTTCAATCAGCGTTACCTCGAGCCCCCGCTCAATAAAACTTTCCACCATTTCGAGGCCGATAAATCCACCGCCAACCACAACTGCATGTTTTGGTTTTGAGACTGTGTCGCAGCCTGTGAAGGAATTCCCGACCGACCTGTCGGTGCTTCGGTCGAGCCATGCCCGTATATTCCTGGCATCAGGCACCGTTCTGACTGAGAATATCCCTGGAAGATCAATGCCGGGAAGTGGCGGACGGATCGGTGCAGATCCCGGAGACAACAGGAGTTTATCGTATTTTTCAGTGGTAACCTCACCTGTTAAATGATTTTTCAGGTCCACTGTCTTTAGTCTTGAATTGATTCCGATAACCTCGCAGTTTGTCCGGCAATCAATGGCAAACACGCTGCGAAACATCTGTTCCGTAGCAACCAGCAGGCTTGACTCATTATCAATAGAGCCGCCCACATGGTAAGGCAGCCCGCAGTTCGCGTAGGAAACATAAGGTCCTCTTTCAACCATCAGGATTTCTGCTTTTTCATCAAGCCTGCGCAGCCGTGCTGCACACGAAGCACCTCCGGCTACACCGCCAACAATAATTACTTTCATACTTCCTTTGTTTAATAATTACTTTGTTATTCTGTTTATTTGTGTCTTTACGGTTTGTAAAAAAATCACTGTTTTATCAGGCCTTTTGTAAGCAGTTCAGTTCTGATGGCTGTAATGATCTCATCAAGAGTTTGGTCAAATTGAGTCGGATTCAGCGTGGATGTTGTGCCCGACCAGAGAAGCTTTTTCTGGTCAAGTGAATAAAAGTTCGTTTCAACATAGAAAGTCTTGTCTTCGGAGTAATAACCGGGAGTTGAATACCTGTAACCGTACCAACCTCCGTAAGATGTGCCCTGGTTGTAAGAAACGCTTTTATTGACATCTGTCAGGCGCATCAGTATGATCCCGTCAAACCCATCCTTTTTCATTTTTTGGTCAAGCTTGCCCTGGACAGTATCGGCTGGCTGAATATAATTGTACGATGGCACCGCTTCAACCTTGGTTATGGATGCAACAATTTTATCCTCTGCTATCCTCCTGGATGATGCATCTTTGAACGGGGCAACAACCAGCACTTTTTTAAATGGCATGGTACTGCCTGATTTCCATGATGGATCTGTCCAGCTTTTTGTGATCTGGGTTGCAGGTGAGCACGCAATCATCAACCCGATGATGCATACTGAAATAAATGTTTTCGTTTTCATGGTGATTGAAATTTTGCAGGTTATCCCAGGCGCACACCGGATGCCAAAGGCGCAGCCGTTTCAGGAAGTTTTGAAGTGGTTCGTTTTTTCCATTCTTCTTCCAGCAGCTCCCTGGCTGCCAGCTCCAGAAACTCGGGTGCAGCCCACTTATACACATCAAAATCGTTTTTAATGTAACCGTGCCTCAGCATGAAGTCCTTTCCGATCTCAACGGATACGAGGTTCTGAGGTGACAGGTTGGGCACAAGGTCAATGGGCTTGATGCCTTCATAAGTATCTTCCACGTCTAAATAGAATGTCTGTCTGTTCAGAATCGCGGCTGCGGCATGTTTGTGTTCATTGGCCCATCGCCCTACCCTGATCATACCTTTCATGAATGCAACAGCAAGCTCTGGATGTTTTACTGCCATCTCCTCTGTGCAGGTTATCGCAGCAGGAATGTTTGCCACCTGAAGTGTCCAGTCGGGATATAACGACAAGTCTTCTATCGCCTTGAACTTGCCTGTAGCCTCCTGAAGATGCTGGAAGGGTTTACTTTGAGTATAGATGGCATCAATAACGCCCTTTTCCAGTGCAGTCTCCAAAGGACGGAACGCAAGGTCGCGTTTATGGTCGCGCTGCAGCCATAAGTCAGACGGATTGTACAGAGGATCAAGCATCCGGGGATCGTTGTACCAGTCATCCGGGTATGGAAACTCCACAATTTCAACATCTTTCATAGTCATCCCGTTCATCCGGAGCATCAGCTCAATGCCCTGGTGCTCCTGTATGCGCCACCAATCGGTTTTAATCTGGTTCAAACTTTTAGAGAGCCCGATCTTTTTGCCTTTTAATTCGATCATACGGTAGATGTCATCCCTCGAACGAACCATCATGCATCCACCTTCTTTCGGAGCATGGGTCACTCCAAGAAGCCTGGTCCGGCGAATGTCGGCATTTACATGGACCGGAGGAAATAAACCGCCAAAACGGATGAGGTTGTCGAGATTGTGGATGTAGTGAGGATAGAAGTCATTTTCACGAGTGTTCCGGAAATAGTCGTACTTCACACCGATCTTCTTGTATTCTTCCCTGGTCCAGCCGAGTTCCTGGTCGACATTGCTTGCCGAAATCAGGGGACAATTGGTGTAATAGACCTCTTTCCAGTTCAAAGGAATAACATTTAATTTTGTGTTTTCAAAAGTTGTACTTTTTGTTTCTTCTTTTTCCATAGCATTATGATTTAAATGATAATAATTTCATGGGTTTGAATAATATTTTTTAATGTGGTTGTAATATAAGCATTCTGATTATATTTACGTTTGCTTTTCATTATGTTTCCTGCATTAACTCAAATCAAAATTACGTTCAGTGCATGCAGGGAACAATACCTAAGCCTGGGTATTCAGCCTTAAAAATATACCTAAACCTCGGTATTTTTTATCATTTTATCAGCCTGAAAGGAAACCATGTCGCACCTGATTGTTGACAAGCTCAGCCAGGGGTTGCTCTGATCAGGGAATTATATGAACTTCCTGCCTCGGGAATGGTATTGTTAAACCTTGTTCATAGAAGAGCGCTTCGATTGCAGGGATCAGATCGCTCTTTACTTCACGGCCTATATCGAAATGTGATGCCCAGAATCTCAGGATCAGTTCGACCGAGCTAACATCAAATTTGTTAACCAGAACGATCGGCAACGGGTCTTTCAATATACGCTCATCCTTTAACATAAGCCCGACCAGAAGATTTTTGGTCAGTTCAAGATCAGAACCTAAGGAAACGTTCAAAACCAGGTCAAACCTCCGCCTGCTGTTTCCCAATGTCCAGTTTACCAGGTGCTGGTTCAATAAATCACCATTTGGAATGATCACATCAGCCCCGTCCAGTGTGGTGATGACACTGCTGCGGATCCCTATCGACTTCATGGTTCCTGTTCTGCCCCCGAATTCAACGATGTCACCTACATTTACAGGCTTTTCAAAGGCAATGACAAGTCCGCTTATCAGATTGTTGACCAATGACTGCAGGCCAAAGCCAATGCCAACGCTCATGGCCCCGAGTATGAAAGCAAACCTGTCCATTGGAATTCCGGCAGCAATAAAGGCAACTAAAACCCCTGCAGTAATTAATGTGATCCTGATCAGCACAAGCCAGCTGCCCAGCCGGCTTTTTTTCGGTTTACCAGGCAATATTGTGTTTTCGGAAGCCAGGAAAGAAACAACCTGTGAAATTGCAGCCGACAGGATGAGAACCAGGAAGAAGACGAGAATGCTTTTATAGTTGAATGAAAACTCTCCGATTGTACGGGTTGCAGCAAGTGAATTACGGAACGGGTCAATGATAGTCTGATAGAAAAAGAAATCCCGTCCGATGAGAATGAACCATCCGGCGAAAAAAAGAACATAATAAAACCCGGGGACTTTTATATTTCCTATTTCGTCGGTTAATGAAAGCTTTTCGCCCTCCGATCCATGGTAAAAATAATAGGAAATGCGCAGTACGCTGCTCAGGAAACGGGCGGTCCAGTATACCAGGAAAGCAATAGTAACAACGAATAGTCCGATGGTCATGAAAATTTTAGCAAGATTGAACCCTCCTGTGATATTATAGTAAATGGCCGGAAGCTGAAGGATTATCATAATACCAATCGACACAAGAATAATTTTCTCCTTTATCTCCTTTCTTTTTTTTGTCACCAAAATAAAAATGCCTGCTGCCAATCCCGAAACACTCAGAAAAAGCATACTCAACCTTTCAAACGTGGAATGTCTGAGGATTAAATTGTTTAAGAAGGACAAAAGAAACAACAAAATGAAAAATATCCAGGCAACAAACCCGGAACGGCTGACAGATTTCCTGATCATCACGGTGAGTGAAGCTGCACATATGATCCAGATAAGTCCGTTTAAGACAAATGGCGGCATTGGGAGTAATACTGGAAATACCGTGAGAACCAGCAATGTTGCAAATGCCAGAGGATTGCGGAGTACATTCACCTGGTCGATAAGATGCTGAGGAACATTTTCCCTGCTCACTTTCCGTTTCAGCATAACCAGGTAGAAATAAATAGCTGCAATAAAAAGGAGTATAAGGACCACCATTTCACTATGATTTACTACATAAAAAAGCAAGACAAGTTTTGTTTTTCCCATGGAGTAGGAGATGATTTTCCAGACCGGCCTGTCATTGATGCGGGTTTGCCCGAGATTCTCCAGTTCGTTTGTATTGAATTGCTCAAATAATCTTGCTCGTAATGCTTCTGTTCCCGAAATTACCGATTCAAGATCAAATTTGAATTTATTTACCTGGATTTCTATATTTTGCATACTGTCCAAAGCTGCTTTGAGCTCCTTGTTCACCGGTTTCAGGTCCCTGATTAAAAACTGTAGTTTCTGAAAATAATTAACCATAGAAACAGAGTCATCAGGCACCTGGTACAATGCACTGTCCATAGCCAGCGAATCAAGCCTGTATTGAAAAAGGCCCAGGGATTTCTGGTAGGTTAAGATCTGGTTCAGCTTTCCGTTCGTTCTGTTAAGCAGTTCGTTAAGCAGAGTATAAGTAGTTGCCAGGTTCCTCACTGTTTGTATACTGTCCTTATGGGTTATAACTCCCTCAATAGACAATTCCTTCCACTGGATTAATTGGGAGATTTCACGCCTGATCCGGGAGTAATTGAACCCCTTCCTTAAAAAATTCTTTGTCTCCTCGATTTCGTTTTTGATCAGGAAAAAATTCCTGTTTTGTTTCAGAACAACTTGGTGTTCCCTGAAGTTTTCCTCACTTTGTTTCAAACCCCTGCCGGCCAGGTCCCGGGTCATCTCTTTTGACGGGGTTTTTATTGAATCAGATGTATTTGATGACTCAAATGCTTTTTGAGATACCTGTGCCGAACATGTAAGGCTGCAGAAAAAAAGAAGGAATATAACTATCCGGGGAATGAAATTGTCAGCTATGTTCATTGAGTTGACTTTTATTTTTCCAAAGAAATATTCCATTGATCTTTCGGTACAATTTTCAGATCAGGGGTATCTCCTTCATAGGCGGGTACCATAATCTGCACGTTGTTCTCGTTGAAAACATCGAGGATATTCTGATGCAGCAGGCTGTAATAGTTCACCATTTTCGAGACATCGTTACAATATGCATTGATTTCGTAGGTGATGAAAAAGGTATCCAGGGATTTTTTCAGGACGAAGGGAGGTGGTTGCTTTAACAACCCTTCGGTGCGGTCTGCAGCTTGTTTCAGCATTGAATCAACCAGCCTCCAGGGTGTAGTGTAACCAATTCCAATCGAAGTATGCAAGATCAGTCCCAGGTCCCTGGATCGCCTGCTGTAATTGATTATATTGCTGTTCAGAAGCTCCGAATTCGGGATGGATATCTCTTCATTTTTCCTCGAACGCAAACGGGTAACGAGCAGTTTTTGCTCTTCAACAAAACCAACCTGGTCCCCCACCTCAATCAGGTCTCCGATCTTGAACGCCCCCCTGTATTGCATCGAATATCCGGCTATGATGTTTGAAATAAATGATGAGGATCCGAGTGAAAACAAAACCCCGAGAAATACCGAAATACCTTTAAAAGCGCTTGTTTCGGAACCCGGTATGTAGGGATAGGCTACAACCAGTGCGAATACTATTACAACAACCCTTAAAATCTTATAAGTTGGCATTGCCCACTCATCTTCGAATTTTGCAATCCTGATCCCACCGTCATGAATACCGGTAAAAAGGAGTTTTATCAGTTTCAGAAAATATCGTGTTACCAGGAAAATGATGACAAGAAAAGCCAGGCTGGGCAAAAAGTTGATGAAATCTATCCCTATGACGCGGAGAGGTGTCAGAAACAGAGATAAGGTGTATGCCGCAATACCCATAGTTAAAGGAAAAAGGCCGAGGATATATTGAAGAAAAACAACAATTACTACAACGATGACAATAATTTTCAGGGTTCTGAATAATATGCTGATCGCTCTCCAAAGGTGGACCGACCTGATTAGACTGAACGATTTATTTTCCAGGGTATCGACCATTGATTTGACACGATTCTCTAATACCCGGTTTAAACGCCTTAAAAGCCAGTTTATCACCAGCAGGCTTATTATCAACAGAACTGCAGCTCCGGCAGCAAACAGGGATTTTTTAAGCAATACCGGGCCGCTTCGCACCTGCCTGTAAGAAGTAATGGCGTTACGGATTTGTTTCTGAATTACCCTGGCAAACACCTTCTGGTTAGTTCCTTCAGCTTTGGCGCCATCTTGGGTAACCATCATAATAAACTCTTTCCCGGCATAAATATTCAGATGGTCCTCGGCAGCACGAATATACACTGAATCTGCCGGAATTGATCTGTCTGAAGCCGCTTTCACGATCCGCTGGCTGATTATGGCTGCACGTTCATCCGCAGGAAAAGATGAAATGCCCACTACAAAAAATAAAATATTACCATCCACTTTTACTGCTGCAACATTTTTTTTATTTTCAGGTCCGGGATTTTCATCCCTGGCCTCCTGCCCGGCTGCGGCAACAGGGAAAAACATAATAACCCAAAGCGCAGAAATCAAAAAAAATCCGAAAGCTTTCCCGGATATGACTGATTGTTTCATTTTGACGAAGCTTTTTTGAAAGTATTCCACTATTTCATCAATATATTTGAATTACCGGAATTCTTGAAATCTCAGAATGTTTCATTCAGATTGAAAAAAATTCCTTTTGTTCCATCGGCTCCAAAACCGAAATCAACACAGAGGTTTGAAAGAGTTTTCTTGCTGAACATGACCCTTAACCCGAATCCTGCTGCAGGGTCAACGTACTGAAAGAGTTTATGCGTTTGGTCATCATTGCTGGCAGTTGTCGCATTTACAAAAACAACCCCGCCTAATATTCCCGAGTACGGGCTGATTGGAAATCGCCATTCAGACTCCGCATAAATGAAATTCACCCCCCTGATGCTACCCTGGATATATCCCCGTCCTGCCCTGTTGTACATATCCCAGCACAGTGCTGGTAATCCAAGGTAAGGAACCGTGCCTTTCTCACAGAACTGGCCCAGGTACCAGAAACCGATCAGGTGATCAGGGCGACGTTTTGACAAACTGACATAGGTCCTGAACTCGGTGTTTAACATCAGGCTGTTTTTCGAACTGCCAAGGAAGGTAAAATTCGGCCTGAATGCGATGTTTGCCATATATCCTTTGGTGGGGCGGATGGTATTATCCCTGCTGTCGAGCAAAATTTCCAGGCTGAGACCCGACATAACATAGCTTAGCGGGTCAAAACCGTGATCTATGCTGTATTTATAATGACTTGTCTCCTGGGGAGGGACACTGTCGGTATGATTATGATCGACTATATTGTAAAAATCATCCAGGCAATATCCGATTCCGAAATACCAGCTCTTTGCGAACCTGAAAAAAAAAGTCTCATAAAGCCTGATGTATTCATAATTCAGGGGTTGGGCGTCGGGAGGCAGTGAGGCAGTCGATCCACCGTCATTAAAAACAATTCCCCGGTTGGTATGCATTTTAATGCCGGTTCCCAGGCCATAGGTGGGCTGTGAAAATATCAGGTACCTCCAGTCACCCCGTAAAATAAAACGGGAATCTTCGGTAATGATATTGCTTCTTGCCGTAATAATTGTTTGACCGGCTGTAGTAAGATTTATTGCTGCACATAACGAAGAAACAGGGGTAGTAACCGGATTTCCAAGTGTGATGGCCATGGTTGTCCCAACCCCGATAAGCATCCCGTAGGCGGGATTATATCCGATAAACGGAGTGGTGGCAAAATAGGGCTTTTTAATCTGCACAGGCATGAAAGTAATGCTGTCGCGCCTGGCACGGTTTGCTTTTTTTGTAAATATGCTGAAAACATCATCCTGCTTAAAGGTTTTCAGGCTTTCCTGTGCAGAGATTTTAAACGGGTGCAGATTCGAGGCCAAAAAGAGTAAAATGATGAAAATGCTTCGAAATGCTCCCTGCGATCCCGGATAATTTTCCTTCTTGTATTCAACAAAAAAGGGAAGGGTAAACATAACATTAAAATTATATCTCAGAATGCCTCGTTGATGTTCAGGAATAGCCCCCTGGACCCGTTAAGTCCAAACCCCATGTCAATGGCAAGGTTGGAGTTTGATTTTTTATTGATCATCACCCTTAGCCCTGCTCCGGCTCCCGGAGCAATATATTCAAACAGATGCTGGCTGTCGTCATCATTGTTGCAGGTTGTGGCATTGCAAAACACCACCCCGCTCAGTATATGTGTTTTCGGGCTGATCGGGAAACGGTATTCCACCTCCCCGTACATATAATCTACGCCCCTGATCCTGCCCTGTACATAACCTCTTCCTGTACGTCCGTAAGTATCCCAGCCTATTGCCGGCAGGTCAAGGTATGGAAGCTTGCCTACCAGTTCAAAGCCTCCGCTGTACCAGAACGCAAGGAGATGGGCCGGGTTCCTTCGAGACAACCCCACATAGGTCCTGAACTCAGTCAGCAGCACAAAAGATGTTTTTGAGCTACCAAGCCAGGTTGTGTTGAATTTCGGGGTAATGCAGGCATATATCCCCTTTGTGGGCCTGCAGGAATTGTCACGGCTGTCGTAAAGGAATGACAACAGCAGCCCTGAAGTACAATAAGACTTGGGATTGAACCCGTTATTGATGGAATAATAATAATGCTGGGTGATGTACACATGGCCTGAATCAAGATTAAGTTTGGTATCATTGATGTCCCAGTGATAATCGAGGTTGTAGCCAAGTCCAAGATAGAACCTCCCGATGATTCTTTTATTCACCGTTTCGTAAAACCTGAAAAAATTATATCTCATCGGTTCGGCGGCAGAACTGGCAGAAAGTGCCTCATCCCCGTTTGGCATAACCCAGCTTACCGAATCCACTCCCTTCACATTCGAACCAAGCCCGTAGGCAGGCTGGGAATACATGTAAAACCTCCAGTCGCCTTTAAAGATGAGGTTTGCCTTACTTGTAAATATGCTGGAGCGAAGCGAAACCAGCAACTGGCTCTTTGAAGTGATCTGAACATTGCAGGCAAAAGCTGAGATCGGGGTATTCCGGGGGTCTCCGAACCATATTGCCGGGTTGAATGTAGCACCTAGCACAAATCCGAGGGCAGGGTTATACCCTATCACCGGGAAGGCTGATATGTAAAGTTTATATGGACGTACTACAATGGTGTCTGGTTTGGCCTCTCTTTTCTTTTTCTTCGATTTCAGCAGGTCAAAAACATCGAGTTGTTCAAATTTCGGAGCCTGGTTTTCCTGAGACCTGACTGCATGCGGGGCAAGCGTTGCTAAGAGAAGAAGAACCGGTAATACTTTTCTGATCATAAACTAAAGAAAATGGACTGCCTTGTATCAACTGCAACGAAATTAATGATATAAAAGTGAAAGAAAGTTACTCATTGCTGAGTATATTGTTTTTCGCAAAATTTTCACTCTATCTTTGCCGTCCGAAGAATAAAGAATTTATGAAAACAAAGATACTTTTATTAATCACCATCCTGATTTTTTTTATTACGGGCCTTAAGGCATCCGAAAAAAATGATACCGTAAGCAAGAAAGAAACACCTGCTGTACTGGCCCCTTACCACTGGAATGTGATCAAATTCAACCCAACCCCAATGATGATATGGCAGAATGTGACAAATATCACTTTCAGTTACGAGCGGCTGGTCACAAAAGACATGTCTGTTTCGTTACAGCTGGGTTATCTTCTTTTCCCCAGCCTGTTCAGCGACACCATTGGAAATATTATTTCAATCACAAGCAGGGAAAAGTACGGGATCAACATCGCGCTTGATTACAGGTATTATCCTTTTTCAAGGAACAGGCGCCCGGCTCCCGACGGCCTCTACATTGGAACATTTTTATCATACTACGGTTTTGATTTTAAAAATAATTTTGACATTCTGCATACCAATGTGGACCAGAACGGTAGCATGCATGGTAAAATCAATATAGTAAACCTGGGATGCATGCTGGGTTACCAGTTCATCTTCTGGAAACGGCTTACTCTTGACATGCTGTTATTCGGACCATCCCTGAGTTACTATTCAGGAAATTTCATAATAAGCGGTAACCTTGATCCTGATCAGATCAAAAACCTGGACCAGGAACTGGTGAATAAACTGCTTCAGCGCTTCCCCCTGCTCAGTACCTTATTCAGTAATGAGTCTCTTAATTTTACAGGAACTAAAACCTCAATTTCAATCGGGTTCCGTTACAGCATGCAGCTGGGTATCCACTTCTGATAAGGTTGTTCGGCAAACATTTGTCAGGCAAGTCCGGTTCGCTCGTTCCGCATCAGGTACAGGGGAATTTACCGGGAGATAATAAAACGTTGTAAGCCCCGGAACAGAGCCTTGGATAACGGTTCGGGCCAAACGGGAAGAATTTACCAGGTGAGATTAAACCCTTAAACTTATTTCTGGATTACAAACCAGATAAGTGACGAGAATGTGCCGTTTTTGATGTATATCGAATCATTGACAGGTGGTGTGCTCTGTAGCCTTAGTTTTCCTGAAAACGTCCCGGCCCCGGTCCCTCCTTGTCCCTCCCATTTCGTCACAGCAATGTTAAGGCTGTCGCCGGATGAGGAGTAATAATAGCGCCCTGCATTATCGATATACATGACCTGGGTATGCGATGAATCACTGGTATAGGTCACGCCGGCCTTTACTGTCAAAGGGAGCCCGATTGACAATGCATTCTGGTTCTGATTTTGGGGATCGGTGTAAAAAGTTACATTTTTTGCTTCAATTCCACTTTTACCCAAAAATTATTTTCCTGCAAATAATTTACTATTGGAAGATTTACAATTGCAGATTGAATTTTTCTCGTAAAATCCTTTATCTTTACATTGAGCATGTTTGTTAATTTTAGTGAAAATGAAATAGTACTGCCATGAAAAATTCCAGAGAAAATTTAAAAAAACTGTTCGGAGATCCTGATTCAGTAAAACCTGTTGTGAAAGCAGCCGAAACTCATGCAGAATCCTCAGATCAGAAACCCTTGATTGAATGGGCACACATCCCTGCAGGCACATTTTTAATGGGCAGTCCCGAGGCAGAGCCCGACAGGAAAGCCGACGAATCACTTCACAAGGTGGCGGTCAGCGCTTTTAAAATGAGCCGGCATGAAATTACTTTTGAACAATACGACCTGTTCTGTGAAGCGACAAACAGGGAAAAACCAGGGGACGAAGGATGGGGAAGAAAGAAACAGCCGGTGATCAATGTCAATTGGGATGATGCAACAGCTTTCGCCGAATGGATGGGCTGCCGTCTGCCTACCGAAGCGGAGTGGGAGTATGCCTGCCGGGCCGGGACTATAACTCCTTTCAGTACCGGTGATAACCTCACGACTGCCCAGGCTAATTATAACGGTAACTTTCCTTATAACAAATATCCTAAAGGGGAATTCAGGGCCCGCACAGTCCCCGTAGGCAGCTTTGCCCCAAATGCCTGGGGTTTATTTGACATGCACGGCAATATCTGGGAATGGTGCAGCGATTGGTATGGTGATTATCCCGAAAATGAACAAACCGATCCCGGGGGGGCAGAGTATGGAACGTTTCGCGTATTCCGCGGAGGCGGTTGGCGCAACTATGCACAGCTTTGCCGCTCAGCCTTCAGGTATAAATACTTCCCCGACTACCGCCATTTTAATATCGGCTTCCGCGTGGTTGCCAAAGACTGAACAGGAAACCCCTTTTTTTTTATTTAATCTACTCCCGGTAATTTTCCAGCTGGCTGCAGAATCCGGAGCCGGCGCTTGTCTCTGGATTCATAATATTGATTCCTCATGATATTGGATGTTGCATCACGGGTATATCAGCGGAACCACTTTGCCGCTTTTAACGGTTTGTCCTGACTTATCCTGAAGTTCCCAGATAAACGGGCCCTTGAAATTTAAACCGATTGTTACCTTGCTACCGCTCACTTCATTATGCCAGATCATTTCTCCGGTAAAGTTGAAAATATACAGAATACCTTCATCTTCAAACCCGGTCAGGGTATAAAACCCATTCTCGTCCGGGCCCGAAACTCGTATCTGTTTCACTTCTTTTTCATTCACCGAAAGCGGGAAAATCCTGACGCTCCCTGAGGTAGAATCACACCGGCAGCTGTCGCAGGCTTTCAGGCTTACTGTATAATTTCCTGCTGAAGCATACACATGTACCGGTTCGTACAGGCTGGATGTCTGACCGTCGCCGAAATCCCATTTCCAGAAATCAGAATTTGTACTCAGATTATTGGTATGAAGGGTATCAGAGTTAATCCAGGTACTGAATGCCGCTGCAGGCTCGCCGGTCCAGAGGTTCCATTGTGAGGGAGAAGTGAACACTACCGAATCGGATGCTTTCTGAAGAATAAGTGCTGAATCGGCAAGAAGCCCGGCAGTAAAACCACTCCCCCGGGACCTTTTATGGAAAATACAGGAATAAATAACGCAGGCAGTAAGATAGCTTCCGTTCATATTCGGATGGGAGTCGTCGCCTGAATGCAGCACCATCCCGGTGGTGGAAAGCACCAGCCTCCAGGCTTCGCCTGCCGGGGCTATCCAGTCGTTCAATGCAAAAGCAATACCATGATAAGCTGCAGTGAGGGAATCCTGCATCTGGTAAAAATCGGTAAAATCCGGGCTGCAGTAATTGGAGACAAAACATTGCTGACCCCCGAACCTCCTTCCCCAGGTCAGGTAAAAAAGCACCCTTGAACAGGAATTGTTGGATTTGACCGAATCATGAAGGATTCCGGCGCCGGGATACATGCAGCTGTCACGCAGCACAGGTATGGCGGGGATCTGGCTCTGCTCCTGTAAAATAACGAAATCCCAGGCTCGTTCCCTGATCCTTGCAAGGCTCACCGAATCACGGGCATGGGCTATGGGGTCCCACCCAAAGGTGTAACCGCCGGGAGCATTGCTTTCCCAAATCAGTGAATCTCCTGATGCATCAGCGAGACCCGAAACAAGCTGGGGAATATTATTCGCGGTGGTATAACTGTTGCCAAGGAAAAGCGCTTTCCTGGTCAAAGGCTGGGCGGGCGATAAATAACCACCCGATATGAGCAACAATAAAAAGTATATGCGTTTCATGCAGCTAAGATGTCATGGAGTGTCAGGTTTTTCAACCTTTGACTTAATTGTACCCATTACATTGAGAGGTGTTTCCGTGATAACCATGTTATAAAGCCAGGCGGGCACGTTTCCGCCCGGATCCACCGATCCTTCAAGAACTGCATGAACCGTGTTTTCATTGATGGTCTGCAGCGTCCATCGTTGCCAGTAGTTTTTAATTCTCACAATCCCTTTACGCTCCGGGACCACACCGGTCAAGGGTTTGGCCGAAACTGTCTTTTCCCCTTTGAGGCTGTCGTAATTTATAAACACCTCGACACAAAGATCCCTGTCATTGAAGGGCCAGGGTACTTTATAAACGAAATAATATTTAACATGCTTCCCGGGTTCGCATTCGAGCATTTTCAGCTCCCTGATGTTCTTATCCCACCAGTTAAAGTTTTTTACATTGCCGATATACTGGCTTAGCCTGGCCATGGTCGAATGGTACACCGTCTCACCTTTAAAACTCTTGAAAGCGGAATGTTCAGGTGTCCTTGTATATATCCTGATTCCATTCTTCTCTTTGATGAAATTCCAGTCCTGGGCACACAAGTTTGCGCTCAGGAACAGTGTATTCAGAATAATTACAAATCGCAATGATTTCATTGCATGATTTTAAAATCCGGATTCCTTTTCAAAAATATGCAATTATCGGTTAAGTCGGGAATGGATTACCCCGGTAGAGGCAGACACTTTCTTTTCTTATATTTGCTAAGACTTCGCCTGTCCGTGCTGCCGATTGCAGGAATCATATGCCTGCCTGGCAAACAAGGGAAATGAAAAGAATAATACAGATCTGCTATGAAAACAAAAAGAATTTTCCTGGTTACGGTTGCCGGAACCATCCTCCTTGTAGTTGCAGGATTTCTGGTTTCCCTGATGGTCATCCGCAGTGATCATTATTCAACGGAACGGGAAAAACAGGAAGCTGAGCCTACCGACTGGATGGCGATGCAGCGCGCATTCCCGTATGGCAGGATCAACCCGTCTGCCTACCTTAATGCCTTGGAGCAGACCAGGGCGATGATGAAATCAAAGGTAAAACGTTACAACCCATGGACATTTGCAGGACCTGATAATATCGGCGGCAGGATAACTGACCTGGAATCTCCTGCCGGGCATCCCGAGATCATATATGTTGGCGGATCTACCGGAGGTGTTTTTAAAACCACCGACTCGGGCAGTACATGGACTAACCTGTTCAGTAATGTCCCGGTGGTTTCAGTCGGGGATATTGCCATCGATCCTACTCATCCCGATACGGTCTGGTGCGGCACGGGTGAAGCCAACTCTTCCAGTTTCAGCTTCCTGGGCGACGGGATCTACAGGTCAACCGATGCGGGCGCGACCTGGCAGCATATGGGCCTGACCAATTCAGCTTATATCGGCAGGGTCGTTGTGGATTATTCGAATTCAAACCGGATCTTTGTCGCGGCCCTAGGCAACCTGTTTACAACCAGCGATGAGCGCGGAGTTTACCGCAGCAACGATGGAGGGCAAACCTGGGACAAGGTGCTGTTCCTTACCGACTCCACCTCGGCCGTTGACCTGGTGCAGCATCCGACCAATCCGCTTATTATTTATGCCAGCATGTGGGAGCGTTGCCGCGGATTGCTATACCGACGTTCCTTTGGACAGTCATCGGGGCTATGGAAAAGTACCGACGGAGGAACAACCTGGAATGAAATGACCAACGGCTTACCTAAAGGAAGCAATGTAGGAAGGATCGGCATCGACATCTCCAGATCCAATCCTGATATCCTCTATGCCTTCTATGATATGGATAATTATGTGGTTGGTGTATATAAGTCGACTGACGGCGGTTCGTCCTGGACCAGGACCAACGACGGGGACCTTCAGCAAATGAACAGTAACTTCGGATGGTATTTCGGCCAGGTCCGGATCGATCCCGCCAATCCCGACCGGGTATTTGTTGGAGGTGTTGATCTTTTCCGCACCGAAAACGGCGGCACCTCCTGGACTGACCTCACTAACGGGAATCCCATTCATGTGGATAACCATGCTTTCTGTTTCCAGCAGAACAACGTAATGCTTGAAGGTAATGACGGTGGATTATATCTCACTACCACCTATGGTAACACCTGGACCAAGATCAATAACCTGCCTTTGACCCAGTTCTATGCCATCGACGTCGATTACCTGATTCCTGCAAGGATCTATGGAGGCACACAGGATAACAACTCCATACGCACCCTCACAGGGGGAACCAGCGACTGGCAGGCTGTACTCGGGGGTGATGGAATGTATACGCTTGTGGATTATACCAATTCCAATGTCTTCTATTGTGAATACCAGTATGGAAACCTGTACCGCTCTGATAACGGGGGCAGTAATATGACTTATATTGCCGGACCGATGGCAAGCGACAGGGTCAACTGGTCGGCCCCCCTGGCCATGCATCCCCAAACTTCCACCACCTTGTACTTCGGAACCTACCGGGTCTGGAAATCAACCGACAAAGGCAATTCCTGGCTGGCAGTCAGCGGAGACCTGACCCATGGAGGCAATAATTATTTCTATACGCTTACAACCATCGATATTTCACCTGTCAACCCTTCGCTCGTGATCGCAGGCAGCGGCGACGGCATGGTTCATGTATCGGGCGACGACGGTATGACCTGGCAGGATATCTCGACCGGCCTCCCTGTACGCTGGGTTACCCAGGTTAAAGCAGATCCTTTCGATGCTCAGACAATCTACGTTACCCTCTCGGGTTTCCGCTGGGATGAACCCCAGCCCCATGTGTTTAAAACAACCGACCTGGGACAGCACTGGACCGATATTTCGGGCAACCTGCCTGAATTTCCCGTGGATGCCATCGCTGTAGATCCTGATATCCCCGGCAGGCTTTTCGTGGGAACCGATGCAGGCTTATACGGTTCTTCCGACGACGGGAACACATGGTCCTGGGTTTGGGACAGCATCCCTGCTGTTCCGATCTGCGCACTTAAAATACATGTACCCACGCGGACCATTGTTGCAGGAACATATGGATTATCCTGTTACAAAGCCAGCCTTGACGATATCCTTACAGGGATACCCGGCACAGCTATAACCAAAAAGATCTCCTTGTCGGCTTCCCCTAATCCTGCCCAGGGCAGGATTAACCTTATTTTCTACCTGCCTGATGATGATCATATTACAGTAAATATGTATACATTGAATGGGAATATTGTCAAGGTATTGTACGATGGGAACCTCTCACAGGGCAGGCAGAATCTCCCTTTAAATCTTGATAATGAAGCGAATAACATCCCTTCGGGCCTCTATATAATTGAAATTAAAGGCAGGCAATCTTCTGGCAGCCTGAAGTTGCTGAAGATGTGATCCGCGATCTCAAAGTAAGAGATGCTGCCGCATTATCTGGATGACCTGAAGACAGGCCTACTTCAGCGAATCAATATAGCTCTGAAGTTCAGACTTGCCTGAAGGATGCAGAACATCCTTTACCCTGCTGTAATTCTGAGGATCCCAGCAATGCTTATATGCATATTTGGCAAAGTTCAGGCGGGTTGACTCTCCCGAGAAAATATAAAGCACTTCGATGATCTGTGATGTCGTAAGGCAATGCCTGTCGGCCAGACTTTTTGCATGCGTAAGTTTCGGCCCGTCGAAAGGAGCGTTGGATATCATGACGCGGGAAGCTTCAAAATCAGGGTCCGACATTGCGTCGGGACAGCCTTTTCCTCCCACGTTCTCAGCTTTGGGTTGGCTCTTTACTTCTTCATCCTTTGGTTTTTCTTCCCTGTTCGCATCACTTCCTGCCTTCGCTCCACCGGAAACAGCATCGTTGTCGTTATGATGTACATATTCAGAACTGGTTTTCTCCATGATGAATTTGCCATTATCCGATTTCCGCAAAACATAATAAATGTCCGGCCCTGGTGTGTTAAAAATAGTCTTTGTAATTTCAGGGATTGAGCTTTGCTCAAACACGATACGGACTTTAAAGGTCGGTCCTCCCGGCCGGTGGGACTCGGCACGGCTGGCAGGTTTGTAGTTTATGGGGGAAGCATTCAGGTATGCGGTGAATTTTTCCCCGTTTTCAGAGAAAATAACAATGGATAACTGTGAACTTGCTTTACCTGCTAAAAAAACAGTCAGCATCAGAATTAAAAGGCTGCGAATGAATTTCATAGTTTTTCAGTGTTTAATTATTGATATCAACTGCAAAATTATGAAATCCTGAAAAAAGTCAGTCTTTACCTTACGTTATTCACAGCGAGGCTGAACTAGTATTTCAACTCGGTGAATACCTCCTTTACCGACTGTATTTTGATAGCCCTGAATGCATTGCTCCCGGCAAAAATGATGTCGATCTTTTCCTTTATCGCCGTGATGGCCAGGTCGGTAAAATTCGACATCGTGACCATGATGTTCACCCTATGACCCCGTTGGTCCCCAGTCCGGCGTTTGAAATAACGCCTACACCACCTTCGTTTGCCACGGCAACAGCCTGACCCGACAACGATACACCAACGCCCATCCCGCCCTGGATGACAGGAACGGAAATAGTAATATCACCTAACTTTAATGCTTCCATAAAATTATTATAAAGGGATGCCCGGCTTGCGGGCTCCCCGGTCTACATATGATTCAGTTCAGATAACCCTTACGTTGACAGCATTCAGGCCTTTTTGCCCGTTCTGTATATCAAACTCCACAGTATCATTTTCATGGATAGTTCCGCTGATTTCCGATTTGTGTACAAATACTTCTTCGTTCGATTCATCGACTTTAATAAATCCGAATCCTCTCATCGAATTGTAAAATTTAACAGTTCCTTTTTTCATTGTATGATGATTTTGATTATTCCCCTCTTTGTTATTTATACTTGTTATAAGGAAAAGGGGTGTATCCTTATAACATTTATTTCCTTATGGATTAATTTGTTGATGTTTCCCAGGTAAGGTCTTTCATCAACTGAGCAAAACGACAAGGCAATGCCTTTAGTCCCCGCCCTGCCTGTCCTCCCTATCCGGTGAACATACGTTGTGGCGGTTTCAGGGATCTCGTAATTGATCACATGGCTCAGCTTGTCGATATCGATGCCGCGTGATGCAACATCAGTTGCGACAAGAACCCTGATCATTCCGTTCTTAAATCCTTTCATGGTCCGTTCCCTGTGGTTCTGCGACTTGTTGCCATGAATGGCTTCAGCCTTGATTCCGTTTTTATTCAGGTCCCTTGCAACCTTGTCAGCTCCGTGCTTCGTACGCGTAAACACGAGCGCATTGTCAATGGAATCATGCTGGATCACGTGATTCAGCAATTGGCGCTTATGTTCCTTTTTAACATAATATACCGATTGATCTACCAGTGACGATTCCAGAAATTCAGGTGTCACTGAAACGCTTACGGGCTTATTCATGATTGAATTGGCAAGCTTCCTGATCTCAGGAACTATGGTAGCCGAAAACAAAACCGTCTGCCTTTTTTCGGGCAGCCTGCGGATGATCTTCTTGATGTCATCGATAAAACCCATGTCGAGCATGCGGTCAGCTTCATCCAGTACAAAATAGCGAATGGTGTCCAGCTCGATGATCCTTTGCTGTAAAAGGTCAAGCAACCGGCCCGGCGTGGCAATGAGAATATCAACTCCGCGTTTGAGAATACTTACCTGGGAGCCTTGCGGGACCCCGCCATAAATGCAGGTGTTGACCAGTCCTGTACCCTTGCCGTAAGATTTGAAGCTTTCATTGATCTGGATTGCCAGTTCCCTTGTGGGCGCCAGAATCAGCGCCTGTATTCCCCTATGGCCTCCCGTCGATTTATCAGGCATGATCATCTGCAGCAAAGGCAGCGCGAAAGCTGCAGTCTTTCCGGTCCCTGTCTGGGCACAACCAAGAAGGTCCCTGCCGTTCAAGATATGTGGAATGGATTGAGATTGAATTGCGGTTGGTGTTTGATAACCCTCTCTCTTAACCGAATCAAGAAGGGATTGCATTAAATTTAATTTTTCAAAAGTCATTGAGTAATAATTAATAATGTAAATAATCTGGGAAATGCCAGCCTGAAGACAAAGCTAAAGGCAGGGTCCCGTTGTCGTCTTTAATGAAAAGGGTAGGTTTTACTGAACAGGAAGGATAAGATTAACTGGGCTCAGAAGAACTAAGATCTTCAAAAAAGTATGCAAATATACGTATATTATCTGATAATCAATAATATTTCTTGATCCAGGGGCCAATAATGGTTTACTTTCCCCCGGTCATGCGTTCATTGAAGTCATGCTCGCTTCCGTCTTCAAGGGATAAAAGAGAACTGTTTGTTGCTGACACTATATAGGCTTTCTGCTTCCTGAAATGGATGAACATGGCTGCAAGGTTCACTGCAGCTTCGATCCCTGAAGGGTTGCGGATGATGATGGTGAAAAACATTTTCCAGTAATGGTATGCAGTGCCCCTGGAGAATCCGGCCTGCCTGCATACCCGAAGGAATGAACGCATATAGACAAGCCATGTTAAAAATGAAGGTTTATGCTTGTACCTGGGCCTTATGTTCAACCCTGTATAAATAACCCTCCTGTAATAGTTTGCCGGACTGTACACCGTGTCGATCACTTTGATGTAATTCCTGAATACTTCCGACCGAGGTATAAGAGTTATAAAATTCAACCCGCTGGTCATCTGGTCAATGTCAGTATCGCTTACCGACTGGGAAGCCAGGTGGAAAAGCCTCCCTTCGGTTTCAAGCCTGCGTGTAAGTTGGGTGTTGGGAAGGGCATACAATAAACCGATCATTGCCATGGCAATGCCCGACTCCTGTATGGAAGCTATCATGTTTTCGGCAATCCTCTTGCTTTCACTGTCAAATCCGATGATGTAACCTCCATTGCTGACCATACCGAAATCAAGGAGCTTCCTTACGGCATCAGGGACCGGTCTGTCGACATTCTGGTTCTTGTTGTTCCTGGCCAGGGTGTCGTTCTCGGGAGTTTCAATTCCAAGGAAAACATAACGGAAATCGCAATCCTGCATCAGCTGCAGCAGTTCCTCATCCTCGGCCAGGTTTACCGAAGCTTCCGTAGTGAAGAAAAAAGGAAATTTCCGTTCGGCAAGCCAGGATTTTATTTCCCTCAGAAGTTCCTTTACTTTTTTCTTGTTGCCGATAAAATTGTCGTCAACCATGTCGATATGACCGCGGTAACCCAGGTCGTACAAAGCCTGAAGCTCTTTCAGTATCTGCCCGTTAGACTTGAACCTTGGGGTGCGGCCAAACAGTTCGATCACATCGCAGAACTCGCAGTTGAAGGGACAGCCACGGATAAACTGCATCCCTATCATGATATAATTCTTAAACCTGATGAGATCATAACGCGGCACAACCGATTCAAGCATGTCGGCACGTCCTGAGGATACATAAGTGCCCGAAGTTGCTCCTTTTTCAAGGTCTTTCAGGAAGAGCGGGATAGTGATCTCTCCCTCTCCCAGCACCAGGAAATCTGCTTTGCTGTATAGGTCCGGCTGGGAAGTGGGATCAGGTCCTCCAACAACGATGATCCTGCCCAGCTTATGAACCCTGTCTATGAATTCCAGCATGCTCTTTTGCTGGGGAAGCATGCCACCGGTGCAAACTATATCCGCCCAAAGTATTTGCTCATCCGAAACGGGTTCAACATTCTCGTCAACAAGCCTGAACGTCCAGTGCTGAGGCAGCAGGCCTGCTACCGTAAGAAGTCCCAGAGGGGCTGCAGGGTATTTTGCACCAACGATCTTGCAAACATCCTGGTAATTCCAAAAACTGAATGCTGAAAATTTTGTCTGAACAATCAAACAGTTGGCAGGTCCTTTGTGCAAATCCCTCATTTATGTATATATGAAGATAACGGAAATCTGTTGAGGAAATTGCCCGGCCCGTATTTTAAAATGCTATAATAATACCTCACTAAAGGTATTGATATCCCAATCAGAGCCAGACTATTTTTGTTTTGGCAAGGTAATACCGCCTTTTTACGGAACGAAATACGTGACAGAGGCCCTATGAAGTTCTTATTTATGAATTTCTTCCTATTGTCTTTGAATATGGTACTGCCCTTAGCTAATGATAAAATCCTGAAATATATCGGCAAATGGAAACAGGAAACAACATTAACACCGTGAAAGTTACCACAGATAAAGCACGTATCGACCGGTTGAAAGAACAGCTCAGGAGTACTCCTGCAGAGTTTGATTTTGAGTGTATAAGGATCATTGAGGAGGTTTATGCGGCCATTCAAGGCGACTAGAATATCATGCGTCGGGCCAAGTTCATGGCCACCTTGCTTGAGAGAAAAAAGTTGAACATTGACGACAACTTTTTACGATAAATTTACTGCAGGCGGTATGTGCACCGATCGCTGCCCCACGGATGCACATAGAGATGGTAAACGTGATGATGGCATGCCGGAATATAACCGTGATCTGTGTATTGGATAGGGTGTATGTGTAATTGCCTGTGATACTTTGACCAAATAGGGTTTCATTTCTAATACAGTTATACCTATATTTGTTTTTGTGTGGATTGATAATAAAAAGATTAATGTCTATGGAAAATTCAAGACTAAAGGAAGCCCGGGAGAATAAGCTCCCATGGAAAAAGTGGGGACCCTATTTAAGCGAACGTCAATGGGGTACCGTGCGTGAGGACTACAGCGAAGGCGGTGATGCCTGGAACTTTTTTACTCACGATCATGCCCGCTCAAGAGCCTACCGCTGGGGCGAGGACGGTATCGCCGGCATTTCCGACGATAAACAGCGACTCTGCTTTGCCCTGGCACTCTGGAACGGTAAAGATCCCATTCTTAAGGAAAGGCTTTTCGGATTGACTAACAGCCAGGGCAACCACGGGGAGGATGTGAAAGAATACTATTTCTACCTCGATTCCACACCAACCCACTCGTACATGAAGTACCTTTACAAGTACCCCCAGGCGGCTTATCCGTACGAAGATCTTGTAAGGACCAACGGTCAGAGGGCCCGTGAAGAAATGGAGTATGAACTTCTCGATACGGGAGTTTTCAATGAGGACAGGTATTTCGATGTTTTTATCGAGTATGCCAAAGATGGTCCGGAAGACATACTTGTAAAGATCACCGCATTCAACCGTGGACCTGATGCGGCTGATTTGCACCTGCTGCCTACGCTCTGGTTCAGGAATGACTGGTCTGCATGGATTGCTGAATCGAACAGGGCTGCCGTGAAACCGAATCTGAGGCAGATCGAGACCGGTTCAGGTGCAAGCACAGTCACTGCCGTCCATCCGCTACTGGGTGAATTCATTTTTTCCTGCGAAGGCGAAATCCCTCTGCTCTTCACCGAGAACGAGACAAACCATGAACGGCTTTTCCCGGGAACAAAAAACGAGAGCCCCCATGTCAAAGACGGTATCAATGATTTTATCGTACAGGGTAATCCGCAGTCAATAAATCCTGAAAAAAAAGGCACCAAAGTCGCTGCGCATTATACTGTAAACATCGGTGCAGGTCAGTCAGCAGTGGTCCGTCTCAGGTTAGCTAAATATTCTGAAGGCAATAAGGGCAAGCCCTTTGGCAAAACATTTGATGAAATTTTCAAGAGCAGGCTGAGTGAAGCCGATGAATTTTACAAGTCGGTAACTCCTCCATCAATAGGTGAAGATGCAGCTAATGTAATGCGGCAGGCCATTGCGGGGATGCTCTGGAGCAAGCAGTTCTTTTTCTTCGATGGTGACAACTGGCTTGACGAGCACCACTCCAACCCTTTGCATAAAGGATTCCGGAACTCCAGGAATTCAGAATGGTACCACATGCTTAACGAGGACATCATCTCCATGCCCGATAAATGGGAGTACCCCTGGTATGCAGCCTGGGACCTGGCCTTCCACACACTCCCGATTGCAATCGTGGACCCGGATTTCGCTAAGCAGCAGATGCAACTGATGCTCAATGTTCTCTATCTCCACCCAAACGGGCAGATGCCGGCCTATGAGTGGAATTTCAGCGACGTGAACCCTCCTGTACACGCATGGGCTACTCTTTTCCTTCACTTCACAGAACAGTCCATGCATGGCGAAACCGATGTGGATTTCCTGAAGACGACTTTCAACAAACTTCTCCTGAACTTTACCTGGTGGATAAACCGGAAGGACCGTTTCGGCAAGAATGTATTTGAAGGTGGATTTCTTGGCCTCGATAACATCGGGGTTTTCGACCGCTCCGCACCGCTTCCTACAGGAGGCCACCTGGAACAGGCTGACGGTATGGCCTGGATGGCACTCTTCAGCCAGAATATGCTTGAACTCGCTGGTGAACTCAGTGCCCACGACCCTAGTTACGAGGGTTTGGTGATTAAATTCATTGAGCATTTCTATTATATTGCATCTGCCATGAACGCTCCGGGAGAAGATGGCATGTGGGACGAAGATGACGGTTTCTATTATGACTTGCTGAGGATGCCCGATGGAAGTGCAACGAGGCTCAAAGTGCGCTCTATGGTGGGACTCCTCCCATTATGTGCCACTACCGTTATCGAACCATGGCAGCGCGAGCGCGTTCCTAAGGCAATGGCTCAGCTCGCTGAACGTTTGCGCCGCGTGCCTGAACTCCTTCAATCCATTCACCCTACCGGTCCTGGTAACTTTGGCGTTGGAGAACGCGGTATCATTGCCCTGGTCAACCCTGACCGGCTCCGCAGGATTCTTACAAAGATGCTTGACGAGAACGAATTTTTCGGACCTCATGGCATTCGCTCCCTTTCAAAGTTCCATGAAAAGCACCCTTACATACTCCATTTCGGAGGGCAGGAATACAGGGTCGATTACCTGCCTGCCGAGTCGAATAATGGTATGTTCGGCGGCAATTCAAACTGGAGGGGACCGGTGTGGATGCCTGTGAATACAATGATCATCAGGGCACTCCAGCAATTCTATCTCTATTATGGCGACAATTTCCGCATCGAATGCCCCACTGGTTCGGGAAAACTGATGAACCTCTTCGAGGTGAGCAAGGAGATTGCCGACCGGCTTTCCGGTACCTTCCTCCGCGATGAACATGGCAGGCGGCCGGTGTATGGTGGAACGGAGAAGTTTCAGACCGACCCTCACTGGCATGACTATATCCTCTTTTATGAGTACTTCCATGGCGACAATGGAGCCGGGCTGGGTGCAAGCCACCAGACAGGCTGGACCGGCGTTGTTGCCAAGATCATACAGCTTTATGGATCTATGGATCCAAACAAGGTTCTGGAAATAGGAAGAAAGGCAGCATTTGTTAAAGGCGCCAAAAAAGAGAAGAAAAAATAATATGTTGATTCGTTAAAGCTCATTTGCCAGGCAGATGAATAGAGTATTCATATTATTTTCATCCTGATTATCAATGCCTGCATACCTGCCAAAGTCGAATATACGGTATATGTTGGAACATATACTGGCAAGTGAAGCGATGATATTTATGCATTACGTTTCAATAGGGTCAACGGGGATCTGAAACCAGCAGGGCTTGCAGCGAAACTGAAAATCCGTCATGTATTACGATAGATCCTGGTGGCCCTTTTCAATACGCAGTAAATGAGACAATTTTTTTCAAAATAAGCCAGGAGGGGCTGTCAGTGTATTTGAAATCAACAGGGAAAACGGTAAACCTGCTCCTAATTCAGAATTTATCCAAAATACCGGTTCAGGTTTGAATCCTGCCCGGCAGGAAGGGCCACATGCTCATTTTATCAGAGTTACCAGCAACATCAGGTTTGTGATGATAGCCGATCTTGAAATTGACAAAGTTTTGATATACAGGTTCAATCCTGGCAAGGGTTCTCTTATACCCTTGGTCTCCGGGTCTGTAAAACTGAATCTCGGTTACGGTCCAAGGCATATTTCGTTAACCCCTTCCGGTAAATTCGTCTTCGTCTTGAATGAGTTGACTTTAACAATCACATTCTTTTCCTAAGAACCGGGAACCGGAAGGATGCATGCGAAGCAGACCATCTTATAGCTGCCTGCAGGCTTCTCGGGTGAAAATATTGCTGCGGAGGTTGCCTCAGAGACCAGCGGTAATTTTCTCTATATGTCGAACAGAGGAGATAACAGTATCGGGCTATATAAAATAATTTCCGAAGACGGATGAGTCAGACATCGCAAGTGTCAATGATTATTTCTCCTGTTTGCATGAGCTTCTTTTTAATGAAGCAGGCAAAATTCTGATCAGGTCCTGATAGTTGAAAATAAAGTTAACCCAGGGCATACCACGGTCCTAGATTCCGTAGCAAAATGGGGGGAATTTACCAGAAGAAATTAAAGCCAACACCGGCAGAAGTTAACCTGGTATCTTTAGCCATTGTTCTTGACTTTGAAACAGTCCAGATATTTTGACAAAAGGGGATACGGTTAAATGTTTTTACAAGGTGAATTCCTTTTTAAAAGATAAGCCTTATACAATTGATCTGACACGTGAAATCAATTCGCCATCCATCTCAATATGAATCCCGTTGACAACGAATTATACGTGTCGTACAAGAGAGGAATGGGTTATTTTTACGGTTTCCTGCGCAAACGCAAAGAATGTGTTGTTGGATTGATTATCATCCAGCCTGAATCAATGGAATGAATTTCAGGTCAGTTTTTTATTCATCCTGGTCATTCCCTTTCTTACCGCCCACACCCTGGAAATCACTGACATCGGCCATGGCCTGGTCTTCCGCTTCGGGGAAGAATCTTAAGGCAGATTTTTTCAGGAGGTTCAATTCAGCCTGAAGCGCTGCAGCCCGTTTATCAGGTAATGTCTGAATGAGAGTTTCCAGCAATGCCTTCATTCGTCGGGCGATCTGAATACTCGTGCCTCCGAATTGCCTGATCTCCGTGACTGCAAGCCCAACAAAATCTCCCCAGTCCGGCGTCCGGTAAACAAGTCTTACCACCCCTGATGAATCCACCCTCCGGCCCTCATCAAGGCGATGGCTGCCTAAATGGCGAAGCAGGTACTGGATCTGGTCAAGTGCCAGCACTGCGGTCGTAGGGTCATTGATCGCAGGAGAAAGCCCCTTGGAGGCGATATCAACAATAATGCGGAACGCAAAACCCGGATCCTGCTGAAAAGTGCGCTCAGGTCCCACAGCTACAGATTGATACAACGCAGTTGCCGGTGGTATATCCCCATTTCCGTATAACCTGAAAAGAGGATAATCTGCAGCAACAAAATCTCCCACCTGGGGCACCATTTCAATCAAGCAATCTGCACGCTGCGCAATGGATACAAGTCCGTCAATGTCAAAAGCAAGCACCACCCCCTCTCTTGGGTTCAGTATCGTTGCCCTGGGTTGACTTTCCAGTATTTTCAAAGGTTCCTGAACAGTCCCCGGAGAATAGGATAACAGCCTCGGATATACATTCTTTATAACATCCCGGCCAATCCTGGCCACCAGTTTTAAAGCCCCGCTCGGCCTTAATGATCGTCCAACTTCGTTGACCAGGTAAATGAACACTCCCAGGCTTATTACGCAACTGTAACAAGCAGCATAGGCTGTGAGCATGGGTACTTCAGCCTTGATCCTCAGCATGGCCGCAAGAGTGAAAGTGAAGGTAAATAAAAACAGGGTCAATGAGAGCTTTGTCACCGGGTTCTGGTATACCAGGCTGATAAAGCGAGGGGTAAGCGAGGCGCTGGCAAGCTGAACCGAGATTAGCAAAGCTGAGCATACAAACACGATCAGTGTGAACATTGATGCTGCCAACGTTCCCATTACAGCCATGGAGGTTGACGGATCGAACTGAGCAGTGAGGCCAAATTTAATTTCGATCCCGTTAAGGACACGAACTGAAATCATTGCCGCCATCATTCCAATAGTGGGCAGTATCCATATTGAATTTCTTAGGTAATCTCTAATCCGGTATCGCTGAAGCCAGGTCATATTCTCTTTTCTTTACAGATGTGCAATAAACTCTATTTTAATGATAAAGGTAAGAATTTCCACCATTGAACGCATAAATTGCGTATCTTTACAGGCTGAAACCTTTGGAAAGATGTTACTTTCCTGCTGACAATTGCTCCTCTTCACACTCAGGCCGTCAGTAAATCCCGGACAAGATTATTAAAAAGGTTAGTTCGATTAATATTTTAATTCAAATTATGGCAAGACCCAGGGAAACGTTTAACAAAAAAGAGCTCCAAAAGACTCGGGCAAAAAAGAAGAAGGATAAAGAGCAGAAGAAAGAAGATCGTAAAGCGACTTCAGGTAAAGGCAAATCACTTGAAGATATGTTCGCTTATGTGGATGCTTATGGTAACCTCGTTGCTACACCTCCTGACCCAAGGCACAGGGTTGAAGTTAAAGCCGAGGATATCCAGATCAGCCCGGCTAAAAAAGAAGATATTGATCCGGCCGGTCTCATCAGAAAAGGTACAGTAACTTTTTTTAATGATTCAAAAGGTTATGGTTTCATAAGGGACCATGATTCCCAGGAGAGTATTTTTGTCCACATCAACGATGTGGAAGGCCCTATAAAAGAAAAAGATAAGGTTAGCTTTGAGACTGAAAGGGGACTGAAAGGCTTAAATGCAGTCAGAGTTAAATTAACTGCCTGATTTTCATATCAAAACAATTTCAATAACAACTTTCCAGGCAAGCACACTGTTCGGTTTTTACAAGAATACCTAACATTTGGTATTTATTTATCTTTGCTTTATCAAATAGGTAAAAGCTTTGGAGCGGGCAAATAAAAATACAGAAGGCTACTCCCTGTTTTTCAGGTTTATTGAAACCTTTGCCCCTGTAGGTTTCAAATGCATTAACCGTGAAGATCCCCTGAATGTTCAGCTTGAACAGATGATGCAGGAAAACAAGCAGTTTTTCCATGTTGGTGACGTGATCCGGATGAAGATTTTTCATACAAGTAAACGGAGTGCTCAGATGCTGGGAGTGCCTCCCGAGGAATTAGACCCTTATCATTTTTTTGAAGCCACACACCCCGATGATGCCTACCGGCACAGTCTTGGCCGGGCCAAACTGTTTAAAATTGCTAATGATCTTTTCACAGCCGAAAAGGGATTTACTATTCTTTCAACAAACTTCAGGATCAGGAATGCAGAAGGCATCTATTCAAATTTGATTTTCCAGATATTTGTTTATTACAGCACGGTACCCTATAAGTCGGTCTACAGCCTGAAAGTTCATACCGATATCGGCTGGTATAAAATGCCCGGGAATTGTTTCCATTATTACCTTGGAAACGACATCTCCTGTTTCAGGTATCCCGACGGGGACCTGCTGAAGGTTCATATCCCGTTTTCTTATCGTGAGTTTGAGATCATCAAGCTGATAGAGTCCGGCCTGAGCAGTGAAGAAATTGCCGGCAAATTGTTCCTGAGTGTTCATACAATCAACACCCATCGCAGGAATATGCTTAAAAAAGCCGGCATGAATTCCATGCCCGAACTGATCTATGATCTTATGGACCGGGGCTTATTGTAAATAATGGTTTATGTTATTATTTTTGTTCCCTTCTCCGCAGCAAGTTGCAGAATACTTACCAGGGGAGAATCAATGGCCTGAACCCCGGGCAAGCCACCGCACCTGTTTCCGCAGCAAGCTTCGGCGAATTTACGGGGAGAGATTAAACCAGCAGAACGAAGGATTATGAATATAAACGAAAAGGATTTTTCATCAGGATTAAAGGAGTGGAACGCTGGTATTATTCCTGGTGCAGAAGGGAACGATCCGGGAAGCGATTGGCATTACAGGATGATTTCCGAAGTGATTGCCGACTATACTTTTATTCTCGATATCGGCCCGGGCAATAATCTTAAATTAAACTGGGCGTCTGACGATCTGTTGCATTATACCGGTCGCAAGGCGGGCGAGATCATGACACTGGATGATTGGAAAACTGTTGTTCATCCTGAAGATGTACCGGGTTTGTTAAACTTTATCGGGCAAATGCTCACAAACCTGGAAAGAGGAACTTTCGAATGCAGGTCATTTCACAAAGACGGTCATGAACGCTGGGTCAGGATTTTTGCCCGGCAAAAGACAGGGCAGGATGGGAAACCATCTCATATTATAGGTGCGGTAAGGGAAATTACCCGGCAAAAACAAACAGAACAAAAGCTTCTTTACTCGGAACAAAAATATCGCAAACTGCATTCCAGCATGACCGATGCATTTTGCTCGGTCAACATGAAGGGCGAGATGCAGGAATTTAACGACAGCTACCGGGAGATGCTCGGTTACTCCGAAGATGAATTGCTTACACTCACATACGTCGATTTAACACCTGCAAAATGGCATGCAATGGAAGCCAGGATTGTTGAAGAAGAAATTCTGCCGAATGGTTCTTCGGGGATCTATGAAAAAGAATACATCAGAAAAGACGGGAAGATCATTCCTATTGAGATCCGGACTTTCCTCGTAAGGGATGAGGCCGGGCAGCCCTCGGCCATGTGGGCCATTGTAAGGGATATCACGGAACGGAAACTGACAGAGGAAAAGCTTAAAGCGGCTCTTGAAGAAAAGGAAACATTGTTGAGAGAGGTGCATCATCGGGTTAAAAACAACCTGCAAACGGTGATGACCCTGATCCAGATGCGTTCTCCGGAAATTAAAGATGAAGTATCACTGAGAATACTGTCGGAGTTGCAGGAACAGATCCGGACCATTTCTGTCATCTACCGGGAATTATTCCAGTCGGAGAGGTTGTCGAAGGTTATAATGCAGCCTTACCTGGAACTTCTGACCTCATACCTCCTGAAAACCTTCCACCATGAGAACCATATAAAGGTTAAAGTGGATTGCATGGAAGCCGTACTTGATGCGAAATGGGCCATGCCCTGCGGTCTGATAGTAAATGAGCTCGTCACAAATGCCTTGAAATATGCATTTCCCCAGGGATTCAATGGTGAGCCTTTGATCTCAGTTCGTTTATGGAATGATGGCGATACATATACTCTGAAAGTTTCTGATAATGGCGCCGGCTTGCCGGATTCACTTGACATTCAAAATCCGTCAACCATAGGGCTGCAGCTTGTCAACCTCTGGGCCAGAAACCAGATGGACGGCAATCTTGACATTGACTTCACGAACGGCACCGTTGTTACAGTCACTTTTAACGTCTCCTGCACTCCGGTGGAAAATAGTTCATCAAATTCCTGATTTCAGCCCGGGAAAAATCATTCTTTATTGTTTTTATTTGATCTAAACAAACAATCTGCCGGTTTATGTCGTACCTTTGCATTTTATCACATTATTATGAGTTCCTTGAATTTTCAAACAGACACAGCCGGCAGCTCGTGGATATCGATCGTAAAACACTATAATCATCCCGACCTGAAAAAAAGCTGGTTGCAGATCAGCAGCAATTTAACACTGTATATCCTTTCCTGGTTCCTGATGTACTTCAGCCTTTCAGTCTCATACTGGATCACCATTATGCTTGCCATTCCTGCTGCAGGAATGCTCGTGCGTTTGTTCATCATATACCACGACCTCGGCCACGGCTCCTTCTTCACCTCACGCAAGCTGAGCAACTGGTTGGGCCTTTTTATCGGCATCCTTACATTTACTCCATACTACAGCTGGTCATCCAGTCATCACATCCATCATGAAACTGTGGGGAACCTCGACAAACGGGGGATTGGTGATGTATGGACTATGACAGTAAATGAGTATCTCGGGAGTTCACGCTGGCAAAAACTGATTTACAGGTTTTACCGCAACCCTATTACCATGTTCGGGATCGGGCCATTATACGTATTCCTTATCGGGAACAGGTTTACAAAAAAAGGCATGGATTGGAAAGGCAGGTTGGGTGTGTATTCAACTAATGCAGGACTGGTCCTTTTCACTGTTTCGATGAGCCTGCTGATCGGGGTCAGGGCATTCGTTCTGATACAGTTTCCTGTCATTTATATTGCAGGCATACTCGGATTCTGGCTTTTTTATGTTCAGCACCAGTTTAATCCCACCACCTGGGCAAGAAATGACACCTGGAATTATAAAAAAGTGGCACTCGAAGGCAGCTCTTATTACAAACTCCCTCGCATCCTTCAGTATTTCACCGGGAACATTGGCTTCCACCACATCCATCATCTCAGTCCTCTGATACCAAATTACAACCTTTCACGCTGCCATCGTGAAAATGCCCTTTTCAACGGCATAAAACCCCTGAGGTTCTGGCCTGGGTTCAAAACCGTTACTTTCCGCTTATGGAATGAGAAAACCCAGGAAATGATCAGTTTCAGAAAGCTGAAGCCGGCGATCACTTAAAAATAATTAATTCCGGCACTGCGTTCTGAGGTGGATATCCCTTGTCAGTCCGCCTTTTTATATATCCCCTGTTTAATTTCGGTATGCCTGATCGCTCCTCCCGTAGAACCAGTCATAAAGGCGAGTATGCTTATGAGAAGGGCTGCAGCAAGAAGGTACAGGCTGAACCGCTTTAATAGTTGGGGTTTGGTTTTTGTCATGTAAAGACCAAGGAATGACAAGGCTGTTGTGGTCATCAGTCCTATAAAGAAAAACAATGCAATATTCTCATGAGGTTCAATAATATCATGTGTAATCCCCGGGTAGGTTTCCATAATTTTTCCGGCATCATCACCAGTTAGGTAAGCCAGCAAGGCAAACACCCCTATTAACACATAGCACCAAAGAGAAAGCTTTTGAAGTTCATCACTTTTTCTGATTATTGCCACCAGGTTAAAAAGGATGGCAAACCCCAGGCCAACGATTGGCAAATGGGTGAATACGAGATGTAAATGAGCTGAGTTCATAATTATCTTTTAGGCAGGAAGCAAATATAGTGCATTCATACTTAAATTGACAAAAGGGGTCATTTCATGGCACAAGTGTGGCGGTTCCCCTTACTATCAGAGATTTCCCGGGACTTATTTGCAATCTGCCCCCGCTTTGGATAAGCAGATCATGGCAGAAAGAGGCATTCAGAGTCGTGATCACAGGATTTCTTGATGTGGCCGGAATGACGACATCGCAGAGGGAGGTGGGGACCTGCGGAGGATTCCAGTTGCCGGCTTTACCCCAATCATTGTCTGTTGAACCAGTCCACGTGACAGTGGAGAAATTGGAGGGGTCGGCTGTCCAGATCTGAAGAGCTGGATCCCCGAATGCATTGCAGTCGTAATGGCACCATCGCTGTGCACCGGGCTCCCATTCACCTGGCAGGGTAACCCAGGGAGCAGTCTTTACTTTTGATATCCTTTGGGCTTCCCCCAGGTGGGTGTCGGGCAGCGTATCGGTATACATCGCACTTACAAATTCCCTTTCAAGATGCTCCGAAGGCCCTTCGGGTGGGGAGGATCCCTCGTCGAACCAACCGTAACGGGAATTGAACACTCCTGCAACCAGGAAGTTGTCTATGCTCACCGCCTGTGCTGCGATGCAGTCACTTTTATCAAATGCGCCGTCATCACATCCCTGGGTATAAATGATCTCGTAATTATGGTCGACCCCATTAACAAGTGCAAAATTCTGGTTGGTGATGTCCGAAAGACTGAGCTTCAGCATGTAGCTTTCATCCGCATGTCCCAGGTGATGTACAAAGGATTTACCCTGGTTAAGCTTTGCTATCAGAGTGGCTTTACTCCAGTACCAGACGTTGAAAGGATTGTTGGAAATAAGCGTATCATAAAGTTTTTCAATGGAATTGGTGGTTGAAGGAATCCCGTGCGTGTAATAACCGTGAGCCGTATGATTATCAATAAGCAGGTCCATATAAGGTCCGCCGAAAGTGAGAGGGTTATAATACAGGTATTCCGCAGCCATCAATGGCCTGTTCATTTCGCCCAGAACGGGATTTGTAAGATAAGCAATGGTTTTATGGAGCAGGCGGTGAAGCCCTGCAGTGTCATTGACCGTGAAACGTGCAACGGCGACATCCGGAAGAAGATCATCGCTGTCAGCCACTTCCCCGTAAATATGGTTACCATTTGCATCATAATTCCCATCCATACCCGAATAATAAAGATCGGCAGGGATGCCTGTGTCGGTATAGTACCCTCCCCCCGAGTAAACCTGGCAGTAAAATCCCCTGGAAGGGACCAGTGCAGGATTCCCGGCAAGCAGAACATATTCTATTGAATTGTTCTGGTATTGGTTAACGATGTAATTCCGGATCTTCTCCTGAAGGTCATAACCGCTCATTACTCCTGAAATACTGTCGGTCGTAACAACTTTAACCGTTATTCCCTTGTTTGCATACATAGTGATCAGTGCCTGAAATTCATTTTTGAAAACAGTGGGCGAAATGACCAGGTACTGGTATACAGTGGCCGGTGATTCACGGATGGGATACTGCTGCATTATTTCAGGATTCTGTGAAAAAAACCGGGCCCTCTCGCGGATGCACGGAGCTGACGATAAATTCTTCATAGCCTCCAATGACAAACCGGAATGCCTGG
>Ga0364867_10119_pt1 | contig 51455 bp, 37 predicted proteins | sample ExccelAu500001D4_3_FD_206915 | JGI IMG/M metagenome (GOLD analysis project Ga0364867, IMG submission 206915) | Enriched cells from Trout Bog Lake Hypolimnion, Wisconsin, USA - BchlTB.Aug13.5000.01.D4 | ecosystem: Environmental > Aquatic > Freshwater > Lake > Hypolimnion/Profundal zone | place... | reverse complement strand
CCTGATTAATTCATTAGGCATTGTTATTTGTGAACAAATATTGATAATCAATCATTTAGTTTCTAATGCAATGCATTAGAAAGGTGAATGGCAAAATTTTCTGAATTTTAAAGGTGACAAGCAATTCATGAAATTGCATATATTCTATTGAATTAATCAGGATTATAACATATTCGTAACATTTCTTAGTTTTGTTTTTAATCTCTCTTAGTTTATTCCTCTCTTGCCGAGGAACTTGGGATCAGGATTTCCCCTAATATTCATACAATTGCTATATCAATAATTTTCTAGCACTCTGAATGTACAATAAATTTTTTATACATCGTATTCCACAACTTTATGCAATGTACTACAGACTGCTTTAAAATGTTCAGGTGTTGGTGTATCCAACTGCGAAATATTTTCTATCACAAAGGGAAATGAAGGTTCATTAAAATTATTCAAATCTGATTTCATTGAGATAAAATACAGTGCCTTTCGGACAGAATGTTGTGTTCGTGACAAAACAAAACCCCCCGATGACATAAGGGCACCTCTAAAAACCTTGATTTGACAAAAAGTTGAAACACAAAACCTACAATATTTAACGATTTCCCGTTGTTGGCTGTTGAAACGTACGGTCAACACTAACAAAATTAATGATTGTTCTTTGAAAGATTGAAACTAATGGACTCATTAGTGATTGAATTACAGTGTGATTGCTAATTTCCGGGCTTGTATGATGAAAATGGCTCTGAAAAAATTGTAGATGATGTTACGTAACCCGATGACTACAGCACATCGATCAATACCAATCAATCGAATCAATTGGCCGGCATTCAAGTTGACCCATGGGTAACCAAAGACATGTTCTACTCGTGCGCGAGTTCTTGATTTAAGGGTATTCTGCTTCTTCTGTTTATTGGTTAATTCCTTATTCCTGTAAGCTATTTCATGAGTGCGGTTTTCCATGTGTGCAGCAGCGATTACGTGATTGCAATTCTTTCCACTGTAAGCGCTATCACCATATACAGATTGACCCGCATCATCTTCTTCCAGGAGATCTTCCAGCATGGAACTATCATGAACACTGGCCGGAGTGACTTGATAAAATGTGATTAGTTTACTGCCGTTATTGATCTTGATGTGGTTTTTATAGCCGAAAAAGGTTTTACCGTTCTTCTTGGTCCAATCGGCATCAAGGTCTTTCTGCTCCAGTTTATTCGGATTGTTGAGCCATTGATCAGGGATATTGCCTTCACGAACCTGTTTGTTCTCCTCCCGGGTATTCCGTTGCCTGGGGACCTGAACAATAGAAGCATCGATGATCGCACCGTCTTTTAACAACAAGGCTGCATTCTGGAGTTTTTCGTTGAATAAAGTGAAAATCTCTTCGATGATGAAATGTTTTTTCAATTGTTCACGATAATGCCAAATCGTTTTAGCGTCAGGTATCTGAACATAAGACTCGATGCCAAGAAATTTACAGAAGCTGTTCCGGTCAAGGATCTGGTATTCGGTATGATCATCCGAAAGATTGTACATGCGTTGTAATACGAGAACTTTAAACATCATTACCCGGTCAAAAGGAGGTCGGCCGCCTCGTGAAGGTTCAGTTTCAGAAAAGGCTTTATTGATGATTGGACGAAAATCTTCCCAGCGAATAAAACGGTTAAGCTGTTCTAAGGGATCCTTCATGTTACTGATCTTTTCCTGGCGAAATTGGTCTTCAAAGAGTCCGCGGTTCTTGTTTTTGCGCATCTTGCTCGGTTTTAATCAAAGATACGCGTCGTCATGCTCATTATATATTTGATATACAAATAGTTATAAACGTTTTATTAACAAATTAGTTTTTAGAGATACCCATAATTGAATAATCCACCTTTTAATGGGATACTGTATTCTTCCCATTTATTTGATAAATGAACTTTAATTCCATTTGGTTCATGCTGACTGTCTCCATATGTTCCAGCAACACCGCCGACTTTAAATTCAATCTCACATGGTATTTCAGCTTTTGCATAAAACTTCAGGGTGTTAAATGCACTTAAATCATAACCACTTTTGGGCATGGTCCCCCAGTTGTTAGGTGGATTTAACCAGTAAGCACCTGCCCATTTGCATGGAGCAGGGTAATTACACTTATTTGGTCCTTTCCCTTTAGCGGTGTAAGTCACTTTAATACAAGTGGCACCTTTTGCCGGCTTTTCGGTAGATGTCTCTGTTATAGTAATATCCCCGCAATCACCCATGTAACCACTGGGATTAAAATGATTTTCAGGGCTGCCGGCATCTTTATAAACATAGAATATTTTTAGAGGCTTATGGTTCTCCTGTCCTTGCACTTTTATCCAAGGATTAATGAAAGGGATAATTAACAGTGCAATAATAGCTGTGGATTTTAGGATTTGTTTCATCATAGTTGTTATGTTTTAATACTTACAAATTCAAACACATATTTAACCGAATAAAGTTAATCATATTCAACTATATAAACCAAGCTTATAGCTCCTTATACTTCAGTGTGGATTTGAATTTGATACAAGCTCTCTCAACCAAATTCCGTTTACATCCTGCCTAAATCAACATTTTCATCTCAATTGATTTAGTCTCAACTATCTCATAATCAATCCCAATTTATTGTGGCATGATTTATGCACTTATGGGGCATGAGCCGGATGACGAGCCATGGACGAGGGTTGTGAACCGGAAGGTCAATAAACAGGTAATGATTAAAGGGATTGTCAAAGTATCAACATAAAAAACCAAGCTATGAACACTGAAACACGCAAAATTTTCCTGGGGAATAAATCGGTTTATAAAAGTGAGCCTTTTACTCCGAAGCATATGTTCATGGGTGATTTTATCGGCCGGGAAAAGGAACTGATGCTGATCACGGCATCATGGATATCGGGTGAGAGATCTCTGCCGATGAACCCGCTACTGATTGGTGAGCCGGGGGTAGGTAAAAACCGGATTATTTATGAATTGGCTCAGAAGACAGGAAGGGAGCTTTATATTTTTCAAGGTCATGAAGATGTTACGGCTGAGGACCTGGCTTGCACAGTCAGATTCAGCGACCACAGTAAAACAGTTATGGATTACATGCTTTCACCTTTGATCACGGCTATGTATACCGGGGGGATTTGCTTCTTCGATGAGATCGGGAAAATACGCCCCCGGGCTCTGGCATTGCTTGTCAGCGTACTTGATGAACGCAGGTACATTGACTCCACTCTGCTTGGGGAAAGGGTTCATGCCCATCCTGCATTCCGCTTTGTGGCTGCGACAAATACTACTGACATCAACCTTCTGCCTGAATTTATTCTGTCAAGAATGAGGCCCCAAATCCATATGGGATACCCGTCAAAGCATGAGATCGATGACCTGATCAGAAGACAGTCACCTGAGTTGAAAAAAGAGGTGGATCACCTGATCGATCTTTTCTGGATACTGTGGACTGAATTTGGCGGAAGCATTGGTGAAATTGCACCACGTGATGCAATCTACCTTTTCAGCCTTGCTTCAAAACTGAAGGCTTTCGATGGCTCGGGAGGGCCGGAACTGCTGAAGAAAGCAAAGGAGGGATCTCCAATGGAATTGCCCGATAATGGGGCGTATACCGGGATAAAACCTGAACATCTTGAACGGGCTTTCCACCAGCTTTTTACGAACCGTGTAACCGAAAACTCTTAACTATGGATACTGTTATAGAATTCAACGGGAGCATCCTCAGGACAGTGCCTGCAGTTCATTACCACGCAGTTTTTGCCCAGGCAATAAACACATTCTGCATTTATAAAAATACCAGGCCTGAAGCCATTGCAGTGGAACTCGGCCCGCATATGGTAAATACCATTTCGGCATGGATGAGGGAACTGGGGATTGGTAAAGATAAAGGCATTATGCTGCCCTGCATGCTCGGGGTCCTTGTGAAAAACCGCCTGATCCATCCCGATTTTCGCAATTCTGCTTATTACCTGCAGGAACATTTTGGCAAACCTCTTAACGAGATCTCTTCTGCAGTAAAGCTGAATATGCTGAGATTTTCTGAAAGCTATCTCGTTGCGCTTTCATCCACAGATTCAATCATAGAGGCCATCCGATGTGCCATTGAGCTGGACATCCCCGTGTTTGGTGTTGACCTCGATGAGTTTTCGATCGGCAATGACGGACATATGCTGATAGAAGAACCTTCAGATTCCTCGTTTGAGCTGGAAAAGTATATTGGAAGGAATGCTGTCAATGCCGGGAAACTACGTGATGATTATGTGGATTACCGAAGGGAGATGGTAATGGCCTCGCGTTTAAAGAAGATCCTTTCGGAACATAAAAGTGTTTTGTATACCTGTGGATTAGCCCACTGGGAGTCTATCAGGTCATTAATGGCTGATCCTTCACTGAAACCAGCCGAATTCCTTGTCGATGGACAAGGCCCGGAAATGACCAGGGTTATCGTCCATCCTGCAATCAGTCTCAGGTTCATGGATGCCTACCCCGTGCTTACGACCTGTTATGAAGAGAGCCGGCAATTTCAAAATAGTAAGGAAAATAATGCCATGCAATTGGCAGATCATTTTCAGATTTACAGGGAAATTCTTGAGCAGACATACAATAACTATTTTTCTGAAAATGGCCAGTGTATCAACAGGGAAACCCAGCAGATCCCTGCTTTTGAAGCCTTGCTCTCGAATATGAGGCTGATGCTGCAAAGAAATGTCCCGCCCATGGCTGTCCTATTCGAAGCTTCCGTTTCAATAATGCCCCCGGCTTTCACCTCTGAACTGGCTTCCATCCTGATGGATATCAGGCGGGATTGGGCCTCGCCTGAACAATTCCCTGATCTGCCCGTGATCTGCCCGGCAAAACAGTCAGCAGATGATTTTTGCCAGATGGTTGAGGCAAAGTCAAGAAAAGATAATCAGGATAAAACAAGCCATGAACGCAGCGGCCCGTTTTCTGTGATGTATTCAGGCAGTAATTCTGCATCAGGACAATTGTCAAAATTCTGGACCTGGGCTGATGACCCCAGGGAGAAATCAAAACCTGCTTATTACAACTCCTGGGTATGGCCTCCATGTGAATCCCTGCTTTATGGCAGCGCCCATGAGGCAGCGAAGGTGGCGGTTACACGCTCCAATGAGCCGTCGCCAGCAGTTTTCGAAGGGTCGCTGTACCAGGGTATCGATATTAAAGCCACTATGAGATCAATAATCCAGGGGGAAGAAAGGGTCTATATACGAAAGCCATCCTCTTCAAAGAAAATTTTTGTCCCGGATGGTAAATCCCCTGACCCCACAGTTTTCATTTTTACTTTACCTGAAGAGGGAAATGGATCACATTGGTCAGTACTGATCGGGGGATCGATGATAGGGGATCATGTGAAGAACAAGAAAAGGTTTGAAAATGTCAGCCATGCCAAAGGATCAACTTTTATTGCGAGCATTGCCTTTTGTCACTATATGGATGTTCCTGAAAAACTCACTCACCATGTTGAAGGTTTCAGGATGCTTGAAGGCATTACGATCTTCGGTAATCCCTGCATTAATGCAAAACAGGGAGCGAAGTGGGTCGAAGATAACGACTACCGCTGCTGCCCTGTATCAAGAAGCAGCAGTATTAACAACCTGGTCGATGAATATTCAGTGACGCATGGTGTCGAAATATCTTTAACTGAATGGCAAAATGCACTTATCCGGTTTGCAATTCCTTATGCCAAGGAAAGAGTTGTGATCATTGCCCCCGGGAGTTTCAGGCTGCACGGAAGCTTATCCAATGCCGCAAAACGAAGAAATATCGATCTTTCATTAGTGCCCCTGAATTATTTCAGTGCAGCCAGGATAGAGGAAATGCGTAAACGTATATTCGTTCATTCCAACGATCCCGATGGATTAACCTTTTCGGCTGAAGTTGAGCAGTTGCTCGGGCAGAGCCCGAAAAAACACATGGAACTTTTACCTGTTTACATGCAGGAACAATTAATTAAACGCTGAAATTAGTGCAACATGAACGGATCGGACGTAATGTCTAAATTATTTAAAAACCATGGGAAACCTGCTGTTTTTTTCGATGACCAGGACCTGGGATCAATCTTATACAGGAGTGAGCAACGAAGCGGATCACCAACGCCGGCGGAGGTGTTAAGTTACTGGCTTCAGGGCCGGGATCTGATGCCAGGAATGGAACGGGCCCTTGCTTCGGTCATCCCGGGTAAAATAAAACTTGTTCTCGACCTGGGCAAGGGTAAGGAAGCGTCGGACCTGCTAAAGAAAAGTGTAGATTCAACTGATAATGGTATGATTAAAAAGATCAGGTCCCTGATCGGCTTGTGGGATATAAACCTTGTATTAAACCCCGATTCATCGCAAGCTAACTTTGATGCAATAAAGGAACTGGTTGAACAATGCAAGGACCGGCTGGATGAAGAAACAAAGAAACGATGGGACCGGGTTTACAAGCAGAAAAATGTGATCGAAAGGAAATCATTATCGGGACAGGCCTTATCTGACAAAGCAAGGACCGGGTTTCCTGATTTTGGTCTTATGTTTGATTTGAAAGGGGAAAATGGATTCCGCCTGCGGTCTCAAGCATTTGACAAATTTGCAGAAGGTGATTTTTCCGGGGCCGAGATCATCTACCGTAAAATGATTGAAATGAATTTTGAACTACCCGGGACTTTGTGTCATCTTGCCAGGGTTCAGTTACTTATGCACCAGGAAAAGGAAGCGTTTGATACAGTTGATAGGGCATGGAAATCAGAAACCAGGGCACTGCATTATGTCATCCCGAGAATACTGTTTTTAAAGATCTTTTTATCAATACTGGATGGCGTTAGCTTCAAAGCCTGGACCGACCGGCTAAACACTTATTTTAATGGTGATTCTGATTTAATGCAATGGGATATCCGGATTGTTATCGAAGCATACAGGGAAAGACTTCAGCGTGAGCATTACAACTTTCTTTTTGTCCTTGCGGATGTCATTTCAGGTAATGAGAAAAGCGCAGCCCTTGAACAATTTGAATTCTGGCCCAAACAGAAAGGAAGGTTAACATCTGATGCGGATGCTTCATTTTAATATAAATTCAGTCTCAAAAATTTTACTGGGGATGTGTTTGTTTACATCCTGTTTAAACCACAGGCAGGACCAGTCAAAGACAAGCCCGTTGAAACTGTCGTTTATGGATTCAACTGACAACAGCTTAGTGGAATTCAGCAACGACTCTTCATTCAAAGTAGTTTATGACAGTATGCTGCATTTCTGGAATTGCAAAACTGGTATCATGACCAGTGAATTTGATCTGATGGATTCGGATTTGTCAAGCGTTGGCAGGATACAATACCTTGCAATCCATCCTTCGGGAAGGTTTATTGCCATCATTGATGAAGACGGTATTTTGACGGCATGGAATGTAAAAAAAGGCAACTGCCAGAGAACCGCGACAGATGACAGTTTCTGGAGATGCAGTCATCTGGAATTCAGTGATGACGGTAAGTACCTGATGTCGATTGACTATGCTGAAGCAACTGTTGATATCTACGGCTGGCCAAAGTTAAATTTCATTACAACAGGCGAGATGGGCAGATATCGTAACAGTTTCAACTGGGAAAACAAAAACGGGAAACTGATCTTTTACTACCAGGATTACGACGGGGACTATAAAAACGTATTCCCTGTGAAAACTTCTTCAGGTAAATTAACTTTTAAAAAATACAGGGTGGATTGAAGGAATTGAAAAAGCGCTTAACGAATTTTCTTACCAGCAAAGTAACTATCTTTGGCCAAACACCTGTGAATACTATCAGACATACGACGTACCTTCCCGACAGGGATACTTCGGTGACCTTTTGTGATTGCATCGAACATGGAGATAAAAATTTTTACATTCTTGAAATTCATGATAAAAAAACAGGAAAAAGAAGATGAAATTAATTCATCGGAAAGGAAAAACCATGAAAATAATTCTTTATCAGCGATCAGAGAAAAACCAAACCGAACCCTCATTAATCAATTCGGACAACCTATGTGATGGTGAACTTATTTGCCTGGTATCCCCCAATGGAATTATCAGTCTTATGCCGCAATCGTCATCAGAAACAATCATTCCATTACTAAGTGAGATAAATTTTCAATCCCTGGATCCCCCCCAGAAAAAGATAGAGCTTTTTCGGGCATTGAAATTAGCGAATCATTCATTTGACGGGCTCCCACGAAGGATACATCTGAATTATGGTTCTGTTGGCGCATTTAAACGAAGCTTTCTTCCGTTTATTAACAACAGGTACACTCCAAAAAATCCTGCCTGTGTTTTATTTATTCCGGATGCCATTCATTCAGAGCTGGTTAAGGAAGCAGCAATAAAAAAAAGTAAAAAAGAACAAACTGAAATATTATCCGAGTTTGATCCCTATTTAAGATCATGGCTTTGTGAAGTTTCGAAGGAACCGATCGTACTTGGACTGAACGATTCTTACCTTGGGATGTCCGATTCGGCGATACTTACACGCGCTTTGATCTTCAAGGCTTCCCAGGTTGATTCGTCTGTGATGTTACTTGGAGAAAGCGGCACTGGCAAGACGTTAATCGCTAAACTTATTCATGATAACTCATCACGCAAAAAGGGAGCTTTTATAGTCATCAACTGCTCGGCTATTCCTGAAAACCTTTTTGAATCAGAAATGTTTGGGCATACAAAATGGGCTTTTTCAGATGCACGTGTTGAGAAGCCGGGTATTTTTGAGATTGCTGATAAAGGCACTTTATTTTTGGACGAGGTTGGTGATCTTACACTTGAGAACCAGGCTAAGCTTTTGCTTGCGGCCGAATCAAAGGAATTTCGCAGAGTGGGATCCATTACCACCAAAAAGAGTGATGTCAGGATAATTTCGGCTACGAATTCGAATATTCAGCTGAGGGTTCATTTAAAGTCGTTCAGGAAGGATTTGTTTTTCAGGTTGAACAATTTTCAGATTGAAGTTCCTCCCTTAAGGAACCGCCCCGATGATATCCCGATTATCGCCAATACCATCTGGTCAAGGATCAATAAACAATTTCCGTTATCGGATGAATTCCTTGCCTTTCTCAAAAAGGAGACCTGGCCTGGGAACGTCAGGGAACTACAGATGGTCCTCGAAAATATTAATGCCATTTTTGGTAACCGGCCACCATCCCGGGAAGCGGTTGAATGCCTGCACAAACTCAGGAATGACCTTGGCAAAGCCCCACAGCTGGAACTTGAATCGAATATTAACAAACTCAGAAATGAGTATAAAGACCGGCTTGCCCAATCAATTCATATAATTCGCGGGATCAGGGTTAAATTCCGCCCCTTGATAAACAATGATCCTTTGGTGATCAGGAATCCGCAGGAACTTAAAAAAATAAGGACTTTTGTAGATCTGCAAAATGCGAAGCTGGATGAATTGTGCCGGGATCCGTTGTACTTCAAAGACCCGGCGCTTTACGACAGGATCCGGTGCTTCAGGTTTGATCTTGATCTTGCCCTGCAGAACCTGTCCAGGAACCCTGAAAATTTTCATGAGGTCTGGTACCGGAATTTCCAGGATGCCTATGATGATATTTTCAAAAAGATCTTCAAGCTGGTTTGGTCACAGAATTAAACCAAGGTGTATGCCGTACATAAAACCTTTTCTGGATGCTGAATTTGTTGAGGAAGTCGCTGCTCCCGATGCAATTGATGCATGCGAAATCAAACAAGAGTTGATTGATGAACCTCAAAACCCTGTCAGTGAAGAGGGGAAGGTGATTGTTAATTGTACCTATCATTCCTTTTACGGCAGCAGCATCAGGATCTGGGATACCACTGTGCTTATCGACCAATCAACGGGCCACAGGAGCAGGTTGTTGCAGGCCATCAACATCCCGCTGGCGCCGGTTTGGATGTCAATAACACCAGGAATTACAAGGTTTACACTTGTTTTCTCAGCCCTGCCCAGGGATTGTGAATGTTTCGACCTGTACGAAGATATCCAGGCATGGGGTAAATTTGTAGTCCGCGGGATCAGGCGGAATGAATCGGATGTTTACAAGGTAAGGATTGAATGAAGCAGAAGTCCGATAATTCGAATGATTATAATTCACCATTTCAGGCGAAAAAACATATAATTCGCCAAAAAAGACTAAAGTCAATTGTTTCAAAACAAACATTCCAAAGTCAATGAATTGGACATAATATCAAGTGAGTGGGAATTTTCTTTAACTCCAAAGGTTGTGATCATTGTAATAAAAATGTTTTTCCTTGTTTTGGATACAGTCTTAAATACCTCTATTTTTTGTCTGAGAGTTTTTGCATAATCAGCGCTGATGGTAAATTCAGATTCTGAAAACTTCATTTCACAAAGGTTTATTGAAGCATCCTTTCTGTCGATCAGCAAATCGATCTGGGCACCGGAAGATGCTGATTTTTTTCGTGGAAAATAGTACCAGGGGCCATGAAAAGTTTCCACCATTCCAATACCAAGGGCATTCTTGATCTTTTGTATATGTTTGATGCAAATCCCTTCGAAAGTATAGCCAGCCCATGCCTTTCTTTTTGAATTGTTCTGTAGCGATAACCAATGGCTCACTCCCGGATCTCTTTTTCCCAGAGGTTTAATCCAGTCAAAATAAAAAAGGGTAAATTCATCCGAAATTCGGTATAGAACATCATTTGAGCTTTTCCCAAACGGAATACCGGAAGCTATAAACCCGGATTCTTCCAATTCCTCCAGAATTTTGCTGACGCTGCCTCCGCTGGGAATTTTAGCACTGGATAGAATGAGGTTACGGCTCATGCCGGAACGGTTCTTTCGCAAAACCTCAAGAATTTTTATATGTTGATCACTTTGATCAAAAAGCGATGCAAAGAGCTTCTCAAATTCATTCCTTAATACACCATCTTTAGAAAAGCATAATTTGTCAATGATCTGTGCCGATGAAAGTCCTGGTTCGGCTTGCATCAGGTAAAAAGGCACACCTCCGATAGCCATGTAGAGGGATATGATTTCATACCTTGTAAGCTTTATACCTCTTGATTTTAAAAATGTCCCGGTTTCAGCAAGTGTAAAAGGTAACAACCTGATTTGACTTGTTAACCGGTGATGAAGTCCACCTTTTGAATGAACAATTTTTTGGACCATCCAGGAAGCTGCAGACCCGCAGACGACCAGGATGAGGTTGTTTTTCTTCGAACCATAACTATTCCAGAAATGTTCAAGCGCCGGTAAAAAGCCTGATTTAGGAGTGTTAAACCATGGTATTTCATCAAAAAAGACAACCTCTTTGCCAGTGCTTTGTTTAAGATCAGCGGATTCAAGGAATTGTTCCAGGAAAGAAAAAGCTTCAAACCAGGTTACAGGGGTTTGTGTTTGTACCCCAATGTCGAAAGCTTTATTAAGCGATTGGGCAAAGTTTTTAAGCTGTTGGGACAGTGATGCCCGGTGAACTCCCACTAATTCAAAACAGATAGAATCCTTAAAAAATTCCCTGATAAGAAAGGTTTTTCCCACACGCCGGCGGCCATAAACGGCAATAAACTCCGGATCTGCCGAACGGAGGGCTTTCTGCAGAATTGCGATTTCATTAATTCTTCCTATAATTTTTTCCTTTGCCATATGTTGATTTTGGCTGCGTATAAAAATTTATTATCAGCTAAAATTACAATTAATTTTCTGTTTTGGCCAAGTATAAAAATTTATTATCAGCCAAAATCACAATTTTATTCCTATTTTGGCTGGGTATAAAAATTTATTATCAGCCAGAACTCTCTACTGTTCATTCATTTTTGCATTTCAATTTCCCTGATCATCATCAGCAGATGTGCCGCTGTCCAGCTGAAGTTTTCGGCATTAAGGCCTTTGCCTGTGAGTGGGTGATAATTTTCACGCAAAGGCCTGGAAGGGTCAAGCAGGCCTTCGCAATGATTGAAAAGCTTGTTCATCAGCATCAGGGCATCGTCCTTGTAACCGTATCGGCACAAGCCTTTGAGGGCAAAATAGGCCTGGTCGAGCCAGACTGGTCCGCGCCAGTACCCTTTTTCGGGATTAAACCGCTGATTATCAGCAGCCACAGTAGGGAAAGGGACGAAGGTGTTGAATTCCTGAGGGTTCATGATCCTGTTACGAATCCTGCGGGCCTGTTCCTTACTAGCAATGCCTGCCCAGAGCGGGATCCAGCCGTTGGGTTCGGCAACCAGGATGGGTTTTTTAGTTTCCAGACTGATATCATAAAAGAAACCTGTATGCTCATCCCACATCATGGTCCTGATCATGTTCCCGAGTTTTATGGCTTCGTCGTCGAGAGTTTCGGCAAGCGAGGATTCACCCACAACTTCAGCAAGATGTACCAGGCATTTTTTCTCGACAAACAGGTAGGCATTGAGGTCGGCGCTTTCCTGGTCCATGCTCCAGGCATGGGGCCCGTTCTGAAGCATGAGGGCGCTGTCAAAACGCACCGCATTATCCCATCCGCTTTCCCATCGGGCGGCCTGCAATGTGCCGTCAACCGAGCCGTATTCGCATAAGCCGTCATGGTCATGATCGCGGTGGGTGTACCACCAGTGGTGATATTTCATCAGTTTACTGAACATTTCCCTGACGAAACAGCTGTCGGAAGTCTGCCTGAAGATCTCCTCCACGGCCCAGGCTGCAAGGGGTGGCTTGGTATCGCGGTAATTATTTTCAATAGTGTCGATGAAGATGCAGTCGGCCACCATCCCGCTTGAATCCTGGTAATCGAACATCGCACGGATGTTGTTCTTTGCCAGTTCAGGGGCAATACCCGCCAGGGCATAGGCCTGTTTCCAGCTGTCCCAGGCCCAGAAACCCGGGAAGCCAGTGTAAGACGGGAACACTCCTTCATGCTTCAGTCCGCCTGCAGGTCCCTGCCTGTTGTTAAGAAGGGTGAAAATGCATTTCGCTGCGAGGATATTTGCAGTAATATCATGTTTGTATGCTGATTTCCCTGTAAGGTTTCTCCAGCTTTCCAGGGCTGAGATGTAAACCGGGGAATCGGTCCTGAGCTTGCCCGGAAGCGGGTAAACAGCTGTGGTTTGCGACAGTACTGATCCACAGTAAATAAAAAAAATACAGAGAAACGTTTTAATCCCTGAAATACCCCGGGCCCTGCTCATTTTATTTCGACCGAAACTGTCAGCGAAGCAGTTCCTGAATCAGGCCCGACCAGGAGATCATAGGCCCCGGGTTCGATGTAATAATCCTGCCTTGAGGGATCGAAAATCCTCAGGTCGTTCGCAGCAACCTTCAGAAGCAGCGTTTCAGTTGCGCCATTCCTGATATTTGCGCGCCGGAAGCCGCATAGGGCCTTTAAAGGACGTTCAAACTTCGACTCTTTTTTCTGAAAATATACCTGGGCTACCTCGTCCCCGTCAAGCGGGCCTTCGTTTTTCACTTTTACATTTATTTTTATTGTGTCTGCGGATGAGTAGGCGGGTTTATCTGCAGCTGCTTCCAGATATTTAAACTTCGAGTAGCTCAGCCCGAACCCAAAAGGATATAAGGGCTGGCCGGTAAAATACCTGTAGGTGCGCCCTTTCATGGAATAATCGGTGAAGGGGGGGAGCTCATCCACCGAATTATAAAATGTCACAGGCAGACGACCGGCAGGGTTATACTGCCCGAACAGCACTTCGGCCACAGCTTTCCCACCCTGCTGGCCAGGGTACCAGGATTCAAGGACTGCTTTTACGTTTTCAGCCCCGCGGCCCAGGGCCAGGGCGCTGCCATTCGTAATGACAAGCACTATGGGTTTTTCGATTATTGCCAGTTTTTTCAACAGGTTGGTTTGGTTTGCAGGCATGTCAAGGCTGGTGCGGTCTCCCCCGCTGAAACCGGGGATGTTCACATCCATCTCTTCGCCTTCAAGGTATGGGGAGATCCCGCCCACAAATACAATGGCATCGGCCATACCGGCTACCTGCAGAGCCTGGGCTTCGAGGTCGGTCGCAGAAGGCTGGGGTATTGGCTTACCTGATTTATCCTTTGGCGGGTTTGAAGCGTCTTCAAGCCCGTCCACACCTTTGGCATACAGCACATCGATCTTACTGCCTGCCATATCCCTTATGCCTTTGAGAATGGTCACGGGATTGGATGGTGTGCCGCAGTAATTACCCAGCAGCACCGTGATCCTGTCTGCATAGGGGCCGATGACCGCTATCTTTTTAATGCTCTTCCCGAAAGGCAGGGTGTTCTTTTCATTTTTAAGCAGGACCATGCTTTCTTCAGCGACTTTCAGGGCCAGCCTGTCATGATTGGGAGTGTTGTTGTCGGCTGGCCTGATCTTTGACCATGGCACCAGTGAATCCGCATCGAACAATCCAAGCCTGAACCTTGCTGTGAACAGTCGTTTCACCGAAACGTCTATTTCAGATTCACTGATATATCCTTTTTTGACGGCATTCACCAGCGATGTGTACTCATCACCGCAGGTGAGGTCGCAGCCTGCCTTGACCCCCAGCACCGAGGCCCTTATGGAATCGGGCTGAAGCTTATGCCCGTTGTATATGTCCCAGATTGCCCCGCAGTCGGAGGTCACATAACCGGCAAACCCCCATTTTTTCCTGAGGATCTTATCGAGCAGCAGGTCACTGGCGGTGCAGGGTTCGTTCCAGAAACGGTTGTAAGCTCCCATCACGGAATAGGCTTTGCCGTAACGGATCAGGGCTTCGAAGGCAGGCAGGTAGGTTTCGTACAGGTCGCGTTCGCTGCACCAGGCGTCGAAGCTGTGCCTTGCAGGTTCAGGGCCGCTGTGGACAGCGTAATGCTTTGCCGTGGCAATCACCTTGAAATACCTGGGATCGTTCCCCTGGAGGCCTTTTACAAATGCAATACCGATATGGGCGGTAAGGAAAGGGTCTTCGCCGTAGGTTTCCTGTCCCCGGCCCCAGCGCGGGTCCCTGAAAATATTGATGTTGGGTGACCAGAATGTCAGTCCCTGGTAGATGCCGCGCTTGCCCTGGGCGGAACATTCATAATATTTGGCCCTGGCTTCGGTGGAGATCACATCGGCTTCCTTATAGATCAGATCAGGGTCCCAGGTCGCCGCCATGCCGATGGCCTGAGGGAAGACAGTGGCAATGCCGTTCCTTGCAACCCCGTGCAGGCATTCGCTCCACCAGTTGTAGGCCGGGATGCCCAGCCTGCCAATGGCCGGGGTGTTGTTCTGCATCTGCAGGACCTTCTCCTGCAGGCTTAGCCTGGATACGAGGTCATTTACGCGCTCCCCGATGGAAAGCTTAGGATTGGTATACTTGACAGGACCTGGATTTTCCTGTACACGGGCAGTACCTGAATTTTCCTGCGCCCGGGCATTACAGGCAAATAGTATAAGGATGAACATGATGGCGCATATTGTAGCGCGCTTGAGCAGAGTTGTCATGGACGTATGTTTGAGACAGATCAAAGATACAAAGTTTGTGAAACAAGCCGGAAGTCTGTAGTCGGCAGTCAGCATCAGGCAAGTCAGCTAATCACTCATCACTCATCACTCATGGCTCATCACTCATCACTCATCACTCATCACTCATCACTCATCACTCATCACTCATCACTCATCACTCATCACTCATCACTCATCATTCATCACTCATCACTCATCACTGTTCACTATTCGAAGCCTGGGATTTTTTCTCGGAACGCTTGCGTTCAATCTCGTCGAGGATGATCTTGCGGATCCTGATGGATTTGGGTGTTACCTCGGTGTATTCGTCGCCCTGTATGTATTCCATGGCTTCTTCGAGAGAGAATTTGATCGGAGGGTAGATCACGGCTTTATCGTCACTGCCGGTAGCCCTCATATTTGAAAGCTTCTTGGTCTTGATCACATTGATGAGAATGTCGTTCCCCCTGGTATGTTCACCTATCACCTGTCCGGCATAGATCTGTTCCCCGGGCGAGATGAAGAACTTTCCCCTGTCCTGTAACTTGTCTATGGAATAGGTAATGGCTTCGCCGGTCTCCATTGCGATAAGCGAACCGTTGGTACGTCCCTGCATGTCTCCTTTCCAGGGCTCAAAACCTTTGAGGCGGTGGCCGATGATGGCTTCCCCTTCGGTGGCGGTAAGGATAGGGTTACGTATCCCGATAAGACCTCTTGCAGGGATGTTGAACTCAACGGTAATGCGATCACGTTTCGGTTCGATGTTGACGATCTCGCCCCTGCGTTTGGTTACGATTTCGATGACTTTCCCTGAAAATGCTTCGGGGACCTGTACTTTCAGGTTTTCTATGGGTTCATTCAGGACGCCGTTGATCATTCTTGTAATGATTTTAGGCTGCCCCATCTGGAACTCATAACCTTCGCGCCTCATGGTCTCGACCAGGATGGCAAGGTGCAGTATCCCTCTTCCGAATACATTAAAAGTATCGGGAGAACCCGTTTCTTCGACCCTTAAAGCAAGATTTTTTTCTGTTTCGTGGAAAAGCCGGTCCCTCAGGTGCCTCGACGTAACATAAGTGCCTTCCTTGCCTGCAAACGGGGAATTGTTGATGGTGAACACCATGCTCATGGTCGGTTCATCCACGCTGATCCTTTTGAGACCTTCAGGATATTCGGCATCGGCAATGGTGTCACCGATATCAAAGTTCTCAGGACCGAGAACCGCGCAGATCTCGCCGGCGCTGACTTCGTATTTTACCTTTTCCTTGCTGAGTCCTTCAAAGAGGTATAGTTCCTTGATAACTGATTTGAGTATGCTGCCGTCATTTTTAACGAGAGATACCGGGTTGCCCGCCTTGATGGAGCCTCTTGAGATCCTGCCTACTGCAATCCGGCCGACGTAAGAAGAATAATCCAGGGAGCTGATCTGCAGCTGCAGGGTCCCGGGGGCTGTTGCAGGAGGGGGGATATGGCTTATAATAGTGTCAAGAAGAAATGAAATGTCGGTGGTCGGCTTTCTCCAGTCGGCGCTCATCCATCCCTGTTTTGAGGAACCATAAACGGTGGGGAAATTGAGCTGGGCTTCAGTGGCATCGAGGCTGAACATAAGCTCAAACACCGCCTCGTGGACTTCATCGGGGGAGCAGTTGGGCTTGTCAACCTTGTTGATTACAACTATAGGTATCTTTCCCAGTTCAAGAGCCTTGTCGAGTACGAAACGGGTTTGGGGCATCGGTCCTTCAAACGCATCGACCAGCAGCAGAACCCCGTCGGCCATGTTTAAAACGCGTTCCACCTCCCCTCCGAAATCGGAGTGGCCCGGGGTGTCGATGATGTTGATTTTAACTCCTTTGTACCTCACCGAAACGTTCTTTGATAAAATGGTGATCCCTCTTTCCCGTTCCAGGTCATTTGAGTCGAGTATGAGATCGCCCATCTGCTGGTTGGCCCTGAACAGGTGAACCTGGTAAAGGATACGATCGACCAGGGTGGTCTTGCCATGGTCGACATGGGCAATGATGGCAATATTTCTGATATCAGGCATGTTCGTTGAATCTGGTCATCTGAAGATAATAAAAAAAGAATCCCACTAAGAATGACAAACCATCCTTGCGGGATCAGGACTGTGGTTTTTTTTAAGTTTTGGGGTGCAAAGGTAATGAAAAATAGCGAAATAGCGAAAAACGGGGATGAAAAAGCAACTTGAGTTACGATTGGACGAGTTACGAGGTACGATTGAAGTTATTGATTTAAGATTTACGATTTTTTATAATTTAATCCTCAATCACTAATCTCCTGGCTTATGGCTCATGTCTCATAGCTTTGGATAAGGATCCGCCGCGCAACCTGCCGATGATGGCCCTGGCTGAGACCCATATCCAGAATAAACCGTTAAGCAGGACAAGCAAGCCCGAAAGAAGAAAGAATGAACCGCTAAGCTGAGACGAAGGGGATAAAGTTGCAGGCAGCAGGCCTGCCATGGCTGCAAGAAGGCCAAGGGCTATCCCACATGCCATGATCAGGATATACTCACTGATGATCAGCCTGAATATGAGGCTGCGGCTAAAACCAAGAGCAGAATACACTGCCAGCTCGTTTTTTCGTTCAAGCATATTCCTCAGGAGGACCAGCCCCAGCCCGATGGTCCCGAGCAGGATTCCCAGTCCTCCGAGAAGTGTGAACACCGAGAGATACGTGTTCTCAACCGAGTTGAATGCTGACAGCCTGGCTGAGGCGGTGGTAAGCGTCATGCCGTAATCCCTGAACACCGATTCCAGTTTCGACGGGATGCTGTCACTTCCCTGTGAAGGGCCGGAGACAAGGAAATTTCTGAACCCGGCTACAGACCTGAAATGGATGCGGAACAGGCTGTCGGACACCAGCAGGTACCCCTGGAACACGGAATTGTCAAGGCCTCCCATGAGTTTTAGCCCGATCTTTTCACCATCGTCGCCGGTATAGAACACGGTGTCACCAATCTTTTTCTGAAGCCCCCAGGTGATCACGGTCTGGTCGGCAAAAGCCGGAAGGATCCCCTGGCCGGGCGGGGTTCGCAGGGCCTGCCACGGATTGCTTCTGTCAACTGCAGGATAAAGCTCAAGAAAGCTGAACAAGCCTTCCCGCGCAAATGTTTTCACAGGTACACCCAGGACTGCAGGCAGGGCGGCCTGGTTCAGGTTCAGGCAGCTGGCATCGTCCCCGTCAAGCCTTTGCATTGAGAGTATGGATGTGTTCTTCAGTGCAGGCACATCTTCCAGTCCGTATTCTTGTTTCCCGTAAGCAGTGGAGGGATCATAATGCAGAGGGATACCTGATTGGGCCCAGTACCTGAATCCCCCGCTGCCCGAATGCCTACCTGTTTCTGCCAGGGAAGTTTTACGGTTGGCCGAAGTAATAAAGATGGTGAAGATGCCCAGCGCCAGGAGCACGATCACGGTCATGCTGCGGCTCCTGTTCATCCCTGCGTTCTTCAGGGAGAGTGAAAGCAGGTTTTCTTTTTTGCCGGTTGTGATCTGAGGTTTCCTGCCCAGGATGGAATAAAAAGCAAAAGTGCCTCCGGCAAGCATAAGAGCACCGCTTACAAGCGATAACGAAGAACTGTTCATGCCCGGCAAAAAAACCAGTAAAGCGGTCAGGGCAACAGAAGCTAAAATAAGAATGAGGGAAAGTCCCGTACTGATCGCTTTCCTTCGGTTATCCTGAGGCATTTTGGCGGACGTCCTTGCTGAAACCTGCGACCATACTGGTTTCCTGAGGTTCCTGAGTGTAACGATAAGAATGACCGGGATAACAACGACTGTTCCGGCCAGGCCGCCAAGCATTAGGGTTGACGGTTCAATGTTCATGATCAGGCCGGTGGTTCCCACTGCATCCACCCAGATCGTATTCAGCCCCAGCAGCAGCAGGTGGTCGTACAGCACTCCAAACAGGGCTCCTGCAATACCACCGGCAACTGCCAGCGTCAGGCCTTCGATGAACAGGATACGGAGAATGTTTTTTTTACTGAAGCCTACGGCGGATAAGATCCCCGCTTCCTTCATCCTGGATTGGATATGAAGTGAAAAAAGCAGGGCGACCAGGAGCAAGGCAGCCAGGATGAGAAAGAAGCTAAGGCTCAGGAAAAGGCTGCCAAAATCGGTGGAGTTGGAGGCCGACCGCATCGCCTGGTCATAAACGGCTGTAAATGCCAGCCCCTGCCCGCGGGGGGTCAGCCCTTTCAAAATAGCCGGGCCTATAGAAGAGGATTCACCGGCCGTTACATTGAACCTCACCGAAGTGAGAGTGCCGAACGGGTTCCCCCAGAGCTTTTGACCGCTTGGCAATGAAATGAAAGCTTTTGGCGTGCCCCGGTACTGCTTCCAGTAATCCTCGTCTTTCTTCCTGATCTTTTTCATGTCGACCGGGCTTCCTGTTTCCCAGTTGCTGCAGCTGCCCGCCTTGCTGATCCCCGGGAAATCAGGCATCAGCGTTGGATCCCAGATCCTGTCATGCATGGCCCTTACCTCACTGACCACAAAGACAGAGCTGTCCTCGCTGAGCTGACTTCTCTGGCCCATGACGAAATACTTCAGCCGCAGGGAATCTCCTGCTTTGACACGGAGGTCCTGTGCAAGCCAGGTGTTGATGATGATGCCGCGGGGGCCGGGGTCCGATCCGATGAAATCCGGCGTAGCCGCGGAAACAAATGAATACGGCGTTGATTTTCCCCTGCACGAAAATGAAGACACTATCCAGGTGAGGAGGGGCTGGCTTTCAGGAAATGCCTGTTTCACGGCCTTTTCGGTAGTATGGTCTATAAAAACCCGGCCGGAGGTCAGTTCAAATCCTTTCCCGTTCTTAAGTGAATGTATGTCGAGACCAGCGTCGGCAGCTTTCCATATCGTACCAAGCAGGCTGTCGGCCCGGGCGGAGCTCATCCTTGCATCACCGGTCATCAGCAGGAGGTTAGCCCGGCCTTTAAGCTCAGGCGAAGCAGCCATCCTGTTCAGTAAAATGAACACATTGAAAGGGGCGGCCTGGTTGTTCCTCAGGCTGAATCTTCCCATCGTTTCATCATCCGCAATGGCTTTTACAGTAAACCGCATGGCGGCCGATGCCGGGTTTTCAGCGACAAACGGGGCATTCACGGGAGCAAGCCCCTGCCTGGAAAGCCTCAGGAGGAAATAATCCCCGGGTTTCAATTCCAGCTTCCCGGCGGCATTCCTGCTGATTACCGCAGAATTTTCATCAGGGAAGGGAGCAGTATTTCCCCAAAGTTCAGGAAACTGTTCGTTTATCCCGATGACCTGCACCAGGTTGATCCGTTTATCTTTTTCAGGATTTACTGCAATGCCTTCGGATTGCATCGCGGGTACGACCAGGCATCCTGTATATTTTGCGAGCCCGCCGGCCAGTTCCCCGCGAAAATACCGGGAGCCGGAGTTCAATGCATACTTTATATTCCCCAGCCTGGCAGCTGCAAAATGCCTGAGGCTGAAATTCACCGAATCACCAAGCATCAGTGCACCGGTTAGAACGGCAGTACTGATGGTTGTACCTGCAAGGATGGACAGGAACGCTTTCCTGTAATGAAGGAAATCCCGGGTTATCAGGCGGGTGAAGTTCATGCTTTAATGTCTCCTGGTAAGTTCTCCACTACTGAAGCGGAACTGGGTCCGGGACTTTGCCCCGGGGTTAATACCGGTTTATTAACTGGCAGGAGTTTACCCGATCCGAGCCGGTAAATTTTATCCATTATGCCTGCCAGTTCAGGTGAATGAGTAACCACGACCAGCGAAAAATCTTCTTCTTTTCTGAGTTCCGACAGCAGTTCTCCAAGCCGGGCGGCAGTTTCAGCATCCAGGGAACCCGTCGGCTCATCGGCCAGCAGCAACCTGGGCCTGTTCACAAGCGCCCGTACAACTGCCGCCCTCTGACACTCGCCTACCGAAAGTCCTGAAGGCTTCTGGTTTACAAGATCTTTCAAACCGGTTCTTTCAACCAGTCCCAGGGCCCTTTCATAACCTGCCTTGTACGCGGCTTTGTCCTTCAACGGCAGCAAAGGCAACATTACATTTTCAATCAGGCTCAGCTGAGGCAGGAGGTAATGAAGCTGGAACACAAAACCTATGAATTTGTTGCGCAAGCCTGCAAGCTCATCTTCTTTCAGTTCACGAACGTTTGTTCCGTTCAGGATCACCTTACCCGAATCGGGAATGTCGAGGGTGCCGAGGATGTTCAGCAGGGTGGTTTTGCCCGATCCCGACGGGCCAGTCACGGCTATGGATTCATTCTCAGCTATGCTTAGACTGATCAGGTCGAGCACGGGTTTCTGCCTGGCTCTCAAAGCCTGGTTGTAATGTTTCCTTATATCCTGAAGTTCTGCAAGCATAAGCTAATGCTTAATTTAACTCGTCCAATAGTCAATAGTTTGTCTTCTTACAATATCCTGTTATATACATCCACCATCTTCAGGGCCAGCATGCCGAAGTCGAATTTTTCTTCCACCGCTTTTCGTCCATTGGCGCTCATCTGCGTCAAACGAGCACTGTCGCGGAGTATGGATTCCAGGCCCGCGGCCAGGGCTTCCGGGGTATTCGGCTCATAGATCAAACCTCCTCCGGTCTCCTCCAGTATTTCGGGAAATGCTCCCAGAGACGGCTGTACCAGAGGAATGCCAGATGCCAGGGCCTCCAGCTGGTAAAGCCCGAAAGCTTCTCCCTTCAGCACAGGTACCGACAGCAGCGATAAGGATTTGAAGAACCGGCCCAGGCTTTCGGGCCTGAAATCTTCGAAAAGACTGAAATCCTTAGCCAGGCCCGCATCATTCAATTTTTTCATCTGCCGGTTGAAGAAAGTTTTGTCGTCTCCTGTCATTCCCCCGCTTGCATGCAACCTGAGGGTTTCAAAACCAGGCCTGGATTTCAGAAGAATAAAGGCATCGACAAGAATGCCGAAACCGTTCTCTTCGTAAATCCTGGATAAAAATCCCAGGGCAGGCGGGTCGGGAGGAAAAGGATGAAATTCATACAGGGCCGGGTCTATACCTATATGCACTACATGCAATTTTTCACCGGGCAGCCTCATCTTTGGTTTCATCACCCCTGCGAAATACCTGCTTACGGCGACAAAAGCATCCACATCCCCGGCTTTTTCTGCAAGCAGGTTCCATATCTTTGCCGGGTAAGGCTCGTTCATTGCGTCCACCCAAACATCTTCGTCCTGCAACGAACATACAACGGGGACCCCTGCTTCTTCCCTCACCTGCTTTGCCATGCCAAGCAGCAGTGCGTTTGAAAAATGAACCACATCGGGCTTCACCTGGTGTTTCAGGAAATGCACCAGTTCGTCAAGCTCCTTGCCCTGCCTGCCTTCTTTTCCCAGCAGCATTGACTCGGTAAGTTCTTCCAGACCGTGCGCCCGGGTGGAACCGGCTTTGCTGGCAGCAAGTTTCAGCAGGGGAGGAGAATTCAGCAACTGCTCCATCCATCCCGGCATATGCCGCAGCACAGGAAAGGCCTGCTTCAGGTAAATGTTCACGGCTCCGTAAAACACCGGAGTTTCATGCACATCACCCTGAATGGTCAGGGGCAGGTAAACCGGCAGGATTATGGCCTCATGTCCTGACTTGCGCACGGCGCCCGCGAAACCTGAATCACGAAGGCAGTTGCCGCAATAAAATGTACCACCGAACCCGGGAACAATGTTTACTATTTTCATTTTTTCTTTTGTTTTGATTCCACAACCGGCCCAAACGCATAGATAGTCCCGTCTTCAGCCCCCGCAACTATCATATCAGCGCTCACTGCAGGCGTCCCGCTCACCGCGCTTCCTGTTTCATAAGTCCAGCGTTCATTTCCTGTTGCCAGGTCAAGCAGACGTACCCTGCCATCGGAAGAGGCAATAACAACATAATCCCCGGCAATCACCGGTGAGGCTGCAACTTTGCCCCCGGCCCTGAATTTCCATATAACGATCCCGCTGAGGGCGTCGAAACAGATCACGTATTTGTTCTCAGTAGCACTCACAACTTTACCGGACGAAAATGCGGGGGAGGCAACAAAAGGCCCACCGCCCGCGGTTTTCCATAATATCTTCCTTGTTTTCAGGTTAATGCAGAAAAAGCCCCCGTCGTAATTCCCTATGTAAGCCCTGTCGCCGCTGATAGCGGCTGATGCGGGGATATAAGTATCCAGGCTGATCTTTCCGGCCAGCTGTCCCGTGCCGGTATTAACCAGATGCATAAAGCCGTCACAGCCCCCGGTCACGACAATCCTGCCCGAAACCGAAGGTGTGCCGTTTATGTAATTTCCCGTGGCATATGTCCAGAGGCTTTTTCCTGTCAGTGCATCGATGCAATGTAGGCTGAAATCATAGCTCCCTGCAATAATGCAGATATGTTTTTTGTCGGGGCTGATGGTCCAGTTGCATGAACCCGAAACCTGTCCGTCGGTTATGTATTTCCAAACCATTGAACCGCTGCCGGCATCCACCGCATAAATGATGCCTTCCATGGAACCAACATACACAATACCGTTCAGTAGGAGGGGAGGGGCTTCGATCGAAGTCCCGGCCCTGAACTTCCATTTCAGTTGTCCTTTGCTGTTGAGAGCATAAAGGCAGCCGTCATCGCAGCCTATGTAAATATCTCCTTTGCAGATGACTGCCGATGACTTTATCCCGTCATCAGCCTTGAAGGTCCATAATAGTTTAAGAGGCGGGCTTATTCGCGCGTCAGACCTTCCTGTAAGCTGGGGATCTCCGCGGTATGAGGGCCAGCAAGCAGATGACTTCAGCTGGGCCTGCATCTGCAGGTTGCAAACCAGAAGCAACAGTAATCTAAAGATACCGCTTTTTTTCATCATGGTTTGGATTTTCCGTCGGTATTCCCTGAACCCTGCAGCGGACCCTTAACCCGCCTTTTCTCATCATGGTCCGTTTTATATGCCAGCGCTCCTGTAGGGCAGGCTTCCACAACCATTACCCCTGCCCGGGTCAACGCTTCTTTCATGCTTCCTCCCAGGGGTACATCGATACGAACGTCGAATCCGCGGCCAATGTATGTTAACCCCTGCAGTTCCCCTTCCGATCTTGTGATCTCCACACAGATCCCGCATTTGATGCATTTTTCAGGTTCATATACTACGAATTCATGCTGAAGGGATTTCAATATCTTTTTACGTTCCGGTCCTGCAAACTTTTTTTGCTGTGCCTGGTATTCGGTTGCACAGGTACGCAGTTTGCATGAAACAGGCTTACGGCAGTCGCAGTTCATGCAGCGGGAAGCTTCTTTCATCGCTTCTTCTTCGGTAAATCCTCCCATGAAACCTTTCGCAGGTTCATTTCGTTCCGAAGCCGGACTTTCCTTAAGGTATTCCTCGTACTCAGATTCGAACAGCTTCCCGAAGCTTGAGTTGAACGGATGATGTATAGTGCCGGGCTTGCCTGTGCGCAGGTAATGGTCGGCCGACAGTGCAGTAGCCTTGCCCTGTGCCACGGACCTCACCGCCATCTGCCGTTTGCGGATAATATTGCCGCAGGCGAAAATACCGTGAGTTTCAAGTGATGAGTGATGAGTGATGAGTGATGGGTCCTCAGCCATATGAGATGTGTTATCATGCCCTTCACGAGGTCGTGCTTCCAATGTTTTTCGGCTGACTTTCAGACCGTGTTCGTCAACTTCCAGCCCGAAATCATCGGTGATCTGTTTCTCTTCACGCCCGCTGGCTATGATCACCGCATCAAATTCACTGAGCAATACATTATCGAAGAACTCCTTCGTGACGAGTGTGTTCATCCTGAATTCAGCGCCCATGCTTCGGATCACGTTGATCTCCCCGTCGAGAGCTTTCCTTGGAAGTTTATCCTCGGTTATATGATAACGCAGCAGTCCGCCTGCTTCCTTATGCTGGTCAAACAGCACTGCCTGGTGGCCCAGGCTTTGCAGGTAAAACGCGGCTGACAGCCCTGCCGGCCCTGTTCCTATTATTGCAACCCGTGACTGCCGGCTGTTGACTGCTAACTGCTGATTGCCGACTGTTGACTGCTGGCTGCTAACTGCTGGTTGCCGACTGCCGATTGTCCCATACATACTGCAGTCTGCAGTCGGAAGTCTGCAATGGGACTCCGCTGTCACTCTCTTCAGTAAACAAACAGACACAGCCCCGTCGATCGAAGCGCGATGACAGGCTTTTTCGCAGGGGGCAGGGCAGATGTATCCCAGGATCAGCGGGAGGGCTATCTCTTCTCTCACTACCGACAATGCTGCTTCAAACTTCCCGGAGGCGATCAGGCGGTTCATTTCGGGGATATCCATAAAAGCCGGGCAGGAACGGCGGCAGGGTGCTTCGCAGTCGCCAACGTGGTCGCTCAGCAAAAGCTCCAGGGCTTCGCGCCTTGCTTCATGAATCTCGAGCGAATGGGTCAGGATGTTCATCCCGTCTTTCACCGGATAAGCGCAGGAAGGCAGGAGTTGTCCGCTGTCAAGGTCTTTCACCATGCAGACCATGCAGGAAGGATGGTGGGCGATGCCTTCTCGGTAGCAGAGCGCCGGAATTGCAATGCCGAGCAATCCCGCCGCCTGCATGATGGTTATGCCTTCACTCACTTCAACAACTTTATGGTCTATCCTGATCTTCATATTTTCGCTACCTCACTTCTCGCTACCTCGCTACCTTTTTTTCAATACCTCACTTCTCGCTACCTCGCTACCTAATCTTTACTGCACTCACCGGGCACACCTGCCGGCAGATATCGCATTTGATGCATTTTTCCTGGTCTATGCTGTGGACTTCATAGGGTTTATAGGCAATGGCATCCGACGGACAACGTTGTGCGCATTTGGTACAACCTATGCATTCGTCTGTTATGCTGTAATGAATGATTGGCGAGCATTTCCCTGCCGGGCAAAAGCCATTGATATGTGCTTCGTATTCATGCCTGAAGTATCTCAGGGTCGATAATACCGGGTTAGGTGCAGTTTTTCCAAGCCCGCAAAGACTGCCTGCATGCGTGCTCCGGGCAAGGTGTTCAAGTTTGTCAATGTCTTCGGCCACGCCTTCCCCGCTGCGGATCTTATCAAGCAGTTCCAGCATCCTGCGGGTGCCTATGCGGCAGAAAGTGCATTGTCCGCAGCTCTGGTTTTGGGTGAACGAAAGGAAATAATGTGCGATATCGACCATGCAGTCCGATTCGTCAAGAACGATCAACCCTCCCGATCCCATCATGGCTCCGGCTTCCGAAAGGGCTTCGTAATCCACGGGCATATCTGCCATGGAGGCCGGGATGCAGCCTCCCGAAGGCCCACCAATCTGGACTGCCTTGAATTGTCTGTCTTCTGAAATCCCTCCCCCGAGTTCTTCAACGATCCTGCGGATGCTGATGCCCATGGGGACTTCGATTAGCCCGCCCCTCCTGACTTTCCCGGCCAGGGCAAACACCTTGGTGCCCTTGCTCCGTTCGGTGCCTATCCCTGCAAAAGCTGAAGCCCCTTTCCGGATGATCCATGAGACCAGCGAAAAAGTCTCTGTATTGTTGATCAGCGTAGGCTTACCGTAGATCCCATGAATAGCGGGATACGGAGGCCTCAGCCGGGGTATCCCGCGCTGCCCTTCAACTGAAGCAATAAGCGCGGTCTCTTCACCGCAAACAAAAGCCCCGGCTCCTTCGAATATTTTCGCGTCAAACGAAAATCCGCTGCCCATGATGTTTTCGCCCAGCAGGCCTTCGTTACGGCATACCTGTATGGCTTCGGTGATCCTCATCACTGCCAGCGGGTATTCGGCCCGGATATAAAATAATCCTTTGGCGGAACCTACCGCATATGCCGCTATAAGCATGCCTTCGATGATTCGGTAAGGGTAGGATTCGAGCAGCATCCGGTCCATAAAAGCCCCGGGATCGCCTTCATCACCATTGCAGATGATATACTTCTCACTTTCAGCCTGCTCATGGACGAGCTGCCATTTGCGGCCTGTGGGGAACCCGGCTCCGCCACGGCCGCGGAGGCCGCTGGCTTTGATCTCATCAATGACCTGTTGCGGGCTCATGGTTTCCAGGCATTTTCTCAAAGCTCCGAAACCTCCTGAACGCCTGAATTCGCCTATATCGCAAGGACTTATAATGCCGCGGTTCTCTGTTGCGATATTGATCTGCGGACCGAGGAAAAGCGAGAGAGGCGTATCCCTCTGCTCGAACATATACTTCTGCACCGAACGCGGCGCCTCATCCGCCATCATATTTTCAAAAAGATTGACCACTTTGGATTTGATCCTGCGATAAGTGCCTTCGGGCCTGAAATGGCTGAGCACCACCTGCTTCACTTCCTCCGGTTTGATATGCGCATAGAATGCAGTGTTCTCACCGGGTTTGACGATCTCGAGTATAGGTACCTGGTTGCAGATGCCCACGCATCCCACCTGTTTCACTTCAACCTGCAGGCCCGCTTCTGCAACGGTTTTATCGAGTTCGGCCTTCACCTCGGCGCTTCCGCTGGCGATGCAGCATGAACCCAGGCCTATCCTTATTTCTCCTTTTACTGCGGATGAGGGAGCAGCGCTGGCCCCGGCTTTCACTACCTGTTTCCCGCGTTTAAGGAAATCGACAAGGATGTCGCCTGCATTCTCAGGCATCACATGCCCGTAAGTGACGGTATCTATCCTGACAACGGGTGCAAGAGTGCAACAGCCGAGGCAGGCAACCTTTTCTATTGTGAAAACCCCTGCGGCATCGGTGGTTTCATTATCCTTCAGCTTCATCTCCCTGCAGAGGGCGTCGTACACCAGGTTCGATCCTTTCACATGGCAGGCGGTTCCGGTGCAAACGCTGATGACATGCTCGCCTGTTACCTTCCTCCTGAACTGGGAATAGAAAGAGGCAACTCCTTCAATCCCGGCCTGGCTGATATCAGTCACAAGAGAGGTGTATTTCAGGGCTTCCTCAGGCAGGTGGTTGAATTCATGCTGAATGTCCTGCAATATTGGAATAACAGCATCAGCCGAACGTCCCCGGCGGACTACGATGCGGTCTACGGAATGATGTATATTTTTTTTATATTCTTCCAAATACTTTTCAAATTCTGGCAGCCGGGAGCATTACACAGGTTCTTTTCAGGTTGTTATCCCATCCTGAAAGGGATAAAGATTGTCCCTGTAGTAATTGTCGTATAAGTTCATATCAGGTTGCTGAATACTCATACAAAAGTAGTAAAAAACTGTGACAGAGGGTATAAAGGCCTGTACCGGACATAATGTCATTTACGACGTCGTCATGAGAATATCATTTCCCGATGCAGTATAGATTTTTATCCGCCCTCAGGAAAATATGCCCGTTGGTAAAGGCCGGGGTGGAGAAGGATCCTTCGCCCAACGGGCATTCGCTGATCTGCGAAAACTCCTTGCCGGCTTTGATGATGTGCATCAGGCCTTTTTTATCCAGAATGAATACCTTTCCCTCGGCCAGCATGGGTGAGGAGTAAACCGGGTTGCCGAAATCGTGTTCCCAGTATTTGGTCCCTGCCGTGGCATCGTAGCAGACCGCTGTTCCGTAACTGGTTACGAGGAAGAGAAAATCATCGTTTGCCACAGGGCTTGGAACGTCAGAAAGGTATTCGTTATTTTCCCAGATCACCTTTGGATTCTCGCCTGTGCGGATGGCCGAAAGGGTTGAGTATTCATTCACAGAGAACACGATCAGGTTGGCGTAGGCCAGGGAAGGTCCTACTTCCCCGCTGATACAATCGAGCTTCCAGAGTTCCTTGCCGGTAAGCGGATCATAGGAAGCCACGCAAGGTTCGGCCGCTAAAAGCAGTTCCATTCGTTTTCCAGTATTGACGAGTGATGGAGAGGCCCAGGAGATCTTGACATTTCTCGGGGTTTTCCACACCTGCTCCCCTGTCTTTCCCGAAAGCCCCATCACTGCGGGGCCTGTACGCTGGTCGTACTGTATGATAAGGATATCCCGGTACATGATCAGTGAGGATGAGTGACCATAATGGTTCGCGGGCATGCCCAGGTTTTTCGCCCAGACTTTCTTCCCGTCCATATCCAATGCTATAAGGTCCCCGTCGGCAAAGATGGCATACACCCTGCGGCCTTCGGTGGCAAGGCTGGGAGCTGCAAACCCGGTTTCCTTGCTCACACCGGGAACCTGGGAAGGCGAACCGGGGATCTTATCCACAGTGCTTGTCCAGAGTATTTTCCCGCTCACAGCATCAATGCAGTATACCTCCCGTTTTGTTTCACTGGCCCCGCTGAGGTAGATCCTGTCGCCCCAGATAACCGGGGAATTGTTCCCCGGAAGAGGAATGGCAGTTTTCCATTTTATATTTTTCCCTGATTTCCCATCCCACCTGGTGGGGATCCCGGAACGTTCAGTAACGCCAATGCTCCCCGGCCCCCTGAATGAAGGGAAATTATTTTTCACCTCCTGCATAGTGGGGAAATCAGGCTGCTGGCTGCCGGCAGCTGCCTGCTGATTGCTGACTGTCGCCTGCTGACTGCCGGCAGCCGATTTTTCACTACCGGCTGCTGCCTGCTGCCTGCCGGCTGCCGGCTTCTCACTACCGGCTGCCGCCTGCTGGCTGCTGATTACCGACTGCTGACTTGCCGAATCAAAGTCCTTGCCCAGATTCTCATGTGTAAGCCAAGCCAGCAGCAAAGCAAGGACCACGAGCCCTGCTCCCGAAAACACCAGCCACTGCCGCCTGAGCCTGGTGGTTTCCCAGAACAAAACCGGTTTCCCTGAAGGTTCTTCGGGAAGTTTAACACGTATCAGTTCAATGGCTTTAACGCTTGATACGAGCAGCAGGATGCTGATGAAAAGCAGGTAACCTCCCATTCGAACCTGCCATTGGGCAGTGAAGAATGCCTTTCGGGCCAGCAGGTCCAGGGTGCGTATTTCCTGCCTGAGCTGTTCATTTGCGGGGTCATTCTGAAGTTTTTCGACCAGGATGCTCATAGCAGGTGTGTTCAGGGGATCGGCCTTTTTAACCTGGATAAAATTGACGATTATCAGAACACACAGGACCACGGCAAAGACCGCGCTTCCCAGGGAGATATTCTCAAGGAGCCTGATGGTGTTAAGCGGTGATTTCCCGGTTTTCATAAGCTCCCGGCTTCAGGATTTGATTGGACAGTAATCGGTACAACGGGCACAGCTGAAACATCGTCCTTTATTGGTAACATAGTCTTTGTGATAAACCGGCAGCATGCGCCCGGCAACCAGCATCGCAATAACAAGTCCTGTGAAGCCGCCGAAAAGCCATCCACCGGAATTAAATTTCTTAAGAACAGCTGAAGCCTCGCTGTAAACCTGGCTTTCGGGCTTACCTGAAGCTTTGTAAGCCTTGATCTCGAAGGATTCTTCCCCGGCAGGCTGATCAGTGGTTTTCGATAATGCCAGTACTTCCTTTGCCAGCTTCACCCTGAAGTCAACCCCGGCAAGGGTTTCGTGCAGCCTCGAACCTGCAAAGCCTCCTGCAAAAACAAGGAAGGGGATCAGGATAACCAGTATCATCATCTTTTTCACCATGACAGGCTTGCTTTCCGGACTTTTATCCGTCACGGGAAAATCAATAGCATCGTATGGACAGGAATTTTCGCAAAGCCTGCATTGTATGCATTCGGAAGGCGTAATGCTGAGGTGCCTGCGCGAAAACCGGCTGGTCCAGCTGAGCAGTACACCGTAAGGGCATAAAAACCTGCAATAGGGCCTGGCAATGAAAACGCCCGACAGCAGCAGTATCCCAGTGAAGAGGAACATCCCGAAGGAGGCGTTGAACCTGAATATACCCACAAAAGGGTCGTATCGGCAGATGATGAAATCGGTGCCTGTGGAGGCGAACAAAACAGCAAGTCCGAGATAAAGATAAGGGATAATGCCCAGGATGGTATTGAGCCTCGAACCCATGGCCTGGGGCTTGAGGGCGAACAGGTCCTGGATGGCCCCGAAAGGGCAGACAGCCGCGCAGAAAGTACGGCCGAAAAAGAGGGTGAAAATGAGTGGGCTGACGAAAAAAAGCAGGACCGTAACAGGAAGAACGAAGGAATGGTCAAAAAGCGTGAGGCTTACATTCTGTATCGAACCTATGCTGCAAACGCAGCCTTCCCTGTAAAACCCGAAATAAGCCATTGAAAACAGCGACATGAAGAACACCCATATCCTTGAACGTTTTTTCAGCACCAGCCAGCTGACCAGGCATAATGAAACGATCAGGACAAACACATCGAGGTAAGCCAGAAATTCAGTTCTTGGCGAAGGGATAAAGGTTTGCGGCTGGGTATAGGCCGATTCGAATTCAGGTTTTGGGAAACGCTGGATTGCCAGGGCGGCAGTGGAAAGCAGAATGCCGGAGCAGGTGAGGAGTACTTTCCCAAGCCCTCTCAGCAGGGAAGGCCTGTTGGCCGGCACCCTTGTAAAAGCCTGTGAAGGGCAGTTCCTTGCAATGGAACATTCGTTGCAGTTCTTACAGCGGTCGTGGCGTACCTGAAGTTGAAGCGAACCGTTGCCGAAAGCCCCGCAGCCTTTCACGCATTTGCCGCAGCCTATGCAGAGTTCCTCGTCAATGGTATATTCAAAGAACGGGTCCTCAATGAATTTCCGTTTTAGCGCATTGGTGGGACAAAGCTGGTTTTCGGCAGCGGTGGTCAGGATTTTTGTCCCGGGTTTGAAATAGCCCCCGCAAAGGTCACAGTAACCGCACATGGCAAAGGCATGGGTGCATTTCACAGCCGAAGGGCTCATCACGCAATTGGTTGCGCATCTCCCGCATTGTATGCATTTCGTCATGTCGAGTTGCCATACCATCTGCCGGGTCGTAAGATTTTCGGGCAGGGTGCAACTCCCCGAACGGCTGCAGCTCCCGCAATTAAATCCGTAAGAACAGGATTTGTCGTCGCGTGAACGCAGCAGCAGGGATCCGCTGAGCAGGCCCAGGGCTGCGAGGATACCGCCCCGCATCAAGGTATTCAGGAATTCCCTTCGGTTTGGCATGATGACTTCATTTTACTGTTTCATTGCAGGCTTTTATATCTCCCGGTAAATTCCCTGCCCTGCTCCGGCGGAACCCGGGTCCGGGGCTATTCCCGGGGTCAATACCGGTTTATTTCTTTTTTACAAAAATCCTTACAAGTTTCCTTTCAGGGTCGAGCACAATGATCCTGTCCTTCGAATCCACAGCCAGGTCAAGTCCCCTTGTACCTTCCGTGAATGCTGATGGTGGAGCAACAATACATCTGTATTCTCCCTTTGGCGAGTAAACCTTAACCCTTTCAATTCCTTTCTCGCTGGTTACGAACGAACCGTCGCGGAGAAAGGCAAAATGGGATGGATTGCAGCATCCGCAAAAACCGTCTGTGGCCATGGAAGCTTCGCCCCATGAGGAGTTCATGGTTCCGTCGTAACTGTATTGTTCCATTGAATGCCTCCCGGTATTGGCAACCCAGAGCTCACGGTCGTTTCGCAGGGCCAGGTCGAAATAGGGGCTGGGCACTATGAATCCCGGCACTTTCTTCTGCGGGTCTTTCTCTCCTATGCGGTTGATGAGCCTGCCTTCATGATCGTAACGGTAAACAGCTCTTTTACCGTAATCGGCAATAAAAACAAAGGAGTCGGAAACTGCGATGCTGGTCAGGAAGGATTCACCTGAAACGCATTTCCATTTTTTCAGGAGTTTTCCTGATGGATCATAAACCTCAACATGGTCCTGCATGCCGATGAAAACAATGTTTTTCTTATCCACGGCAAGGGAGGTTGCTAATCCTTCAAAGCCGAACTTCCCTGCAGGTTTCCCGTCTTTTTCAAAGATCTCGATTCCTTTGGCGCCTCCGACGTAAATCATGTCGCCCGAACCGCAGGCCACGGCATGGATCTCTTCAAGTCCCGGTTTGAAGGATAAAGCCTCGGTGTAGGCCGTTTGGTTGCTGTCGGTCTTCTTCAGCTCATTCAGCTTATAGTCATAAGGGTTTTTCTGATCTCCTTTTTCGGAAAAAAAAAGGTCTCTCACCATGATCACGATCACTGCAAGCAGCAATACCAGTCCTGCAATTATAAAGATCTTCTGTTTCATTTCGCTATTTTGCTTTTACATCAATACATATCATCGTTTTCGAATCCCTCATCAGCAGGTAACCCATGGTGATCGCAATTGGTCCCCAGGAATCCTGCCCGTCAATGATCCTGGCCTTGTCAAGCACCGTGAACCCGGTTGGTGAAGCTTTTGCGATGGTCATCTCCCCGTCATCATTTAGTATGAAAAATTTTCCGTCGGCAAGAATGTACGGCCCCATTCCGAACCTGTCGGTCTTGCCGCTGTTCATCACTATTTTGCTGCAGTCGTTGCCCTTGCAGCAAACGAACTGGTCACGCAAGCCTGCGGCGTCTTTCGGAAGTATGCCGTAAAGATACCCGCCGTAATAAACCGGGGTCTGCTGCTCCGATGCAAGGCCGTCCTGGGGTTTCAGCTTTTGTAAAACCTTCACCGAAAACACCCCGTTGTCCGGCTTTACCTGGAGCAGGGCCGAACCGGCCCCGTAACCCGCGCATACAAAGATACGTCCTTCATCCATTATAACTGGACTCGGAGCTACAACAGAAGGTGAAAATTCATTTGTTTCCCAGAGGATCTTCCCGCGGTCCGCACCTCCGGCTGCAATCCCGCAGATTCCGCCGATTGCGCAATACACGTACATCTTACGCCTGTTCAGTGTCATAGTCATGATCGATGAATGCGACATTTTCCAGTTGTGAGGATTTGGAGTTTCCCAGGATTTTTTTCCTGTTTTGCAGTCCACTCCCATCAGAAGGCATTTCCCCCCAACTGCAATGACGGCTGTATCATTATCAATAAGCGGGCATTGCCCGGTATACCAGAACGGAACCTCGGCCTGGAATTCCTTTCCAAGGTCAAGTCCCCAGAGAAGTGCACCGCTTGTCCTGTCGCAGCACATTACCTGGCAGCGCGGGCCTATAGTGACTACGTAATTTTTTGAAACTGCAGGAATGGTGCGAGAAAGCCCGTGATTACGCTTAAGGCGTACATGGTATCCTCTTCTCCATAGCTCTTCACCGTTCAGCAATGAAAAACAACGTAAGGCATCTTCCTTTTTCAGCTCGTCATAATCCAGAACATAAACCCTTCCGTCGTACACTGCAGGGGCTGCATGTCCCTCGCCCAGGCTGACCTTCCAGAGAATACGGGGGCCTGAACTGCCGAACTTTGATATCAGCCGTACATTTTCTTTATTGATATTGTCATACTGCTCTCCCCTGAAACGAGGCCAGTTCGCACCGGGTATATCGCCGCAGGTTTTAAAGGAGGTAAAACTCTCACCAATGTTGACCTTCTCAGCTGATGCCACCCCGCTTTTTTTCCGGTTGTCCATTCCGGGTTCCGACAGTTTAAATGAAGAAGCAGGGTCATGAATAAGCCATACAGCCATAAGGCAAAAGCCAAGGATCAGAAGGAAAGGGAGGATGTACCGGGAGAATTTCTTCACGTTTATTTTTTCCTTTTATCGTAAGCCGTCAGAACATCGCAATGACATTCCCTGAGCAGCCTGGTTTCATAGCGAAAGGTTAAAATAATAAATGCCGGGTTACAAGATACAAAGATAATGGAAAGAAATTACACTTTAACCGGTCACTGCCGGTGTACTCTTGCAAAATCAAGCCATTGATTGTAAAGAATATTGTATGGTCAGTTAAAACAGGAGAAAGGGGTTTATAATCATCGGTTTTCAATTTTTATAAGAGTCACTTTGAATTCCCCCTGTTTTTTTATATATTTGGAAAATATAGTTATATTCACATGTCAGCATATTTACATAACGGATTTCTTCAATGCATTCCAAAAAGATTCAGGATGTTATTGATCACAGGCCTCTGCCTTTTGGCCGGCGGACTGGCTGCCTCTGAAGTGCCGCTCAATGTGGCCCGCACCGTTGCATCGAACGCATGGTACGAACAAAATATTTCTTTTTCAACAAATCCTTTAACCAGTTTCAGCCTGGGCGATCCTTTCATAATCATGGACGGCAACAAGCCTGCCTGTTACATCTTCAATGTGTCAGGTTCCCGGGGTTTCGTGATCATTGCGGCAGATGACCGGGTAACGCCTTTGCTGGGCTATTCCTTTACCGGGGGTTACCATAATGGTTTGCAACCTCCGGCCTGGCAATGGTTCATGAACCAGATTGTTAGACAGATCCATGATATCAGGGTGAAAGACATTCCCGCTAAAGCCAGAACAAAAGCCGAATGGGAGCGCTTTCAAACCAGGTCAAACATCCCCCTGAAATCGGCAATGGGAGTGAAACCTCTTGTTCCGGTAGCATGGAACCAGGGATGCTTTTACAATGATTCGTGTCCCGCAACCACGGCATTATATTACTGTTATCATGCAGTAACAGGCTGCGGGCCCACCGCCATGTCGCAAATCATGCGGTATTGGAAATATCCACCTCATGGACTGGGCGAAAAATCATATATTCTGCCGGGATACGGAACCATTCATGCGAATTTTGCTGATACGCATTATAATTACGACAGCATGCCCTCTTCACTGAACTGGCACGGCAACGTTGAAGTGCCGCGGCTGATGTATCATTGCGGTGTTGCTGCGGGTGCCGCTTACAGTTCTACGGCTACAGGGACTGATCAGGACGGAGTGCTCTGGGCGTTGCAGAATTATTTCTGTTATTCGACCACGGCAGTATGGAAATCAAGGAATAATGAGGATACGACCCAATGGGTTGCCGATTTGCGGACGGAACTGGATGCGGGCAGGCCGTTGCTTTATGTAGGGACTGATGCATCGGTGGGACCGCATTTTTTCGTTTGTGACGGTTATTATAACCAGGCATATTTCCACTTCAATTGGGGATGGGGTGGGGATATGAATGGATTTTTTTATTTGTACTGGCTGGAACCCTCCCCGTATAACTTCACTGCCGACCAGGCCGCAGTTTTCAACCTCTTCCCGGCGGGTTTGCCTGAAGCGGGCTGGGATACCGTGGGTAAACCGGCCTTTACCCCAACGGCTCCCCAGATGGTCAATTTCAAACTTTCCCCGGCTTTCGAACCTTATGTAGCCTATACCCTGATCCAGACCGATTCGGTCTATGTTCAGAAATTCAATGGCATGTCATGGGTCAATGTTGGCCAACCGGTATTCTGTTATCCTGAGAACTGCAGTCTTTCTTTTGGAAGCGATAATGCTCCCTGGCTTCTGTATTCCGATAGCCAGTACTGGCCAAAACTGGCGAGGTTTGACGGGGAGAACTGGAATGTTGTTGGATCGGGGGACCTGATCCGGTATGCCGACCAGATGGACCTGGTGCTGGACAGCAGGAACAAACCGTACATCTCGCTTGTGGACTTCACGAGTCATTTTACAGGCTATGTATATTCGCTTGATAATGGCGTATGGACCAGGCTGGGCAATGCAGCGTTCAACGGTACAAATCAAACCGTGGAATGGACCCGGATAGCAGTGGATACCCTTGGCCATGTATATGTACTCTGGACTGACGGCAGTGATATTATGCATGCCAATGTTTCGGTGTTTGACGGTACATCCTGGTCCATCCTGAGCGGGGGGATCGTGGATACCCTGAGTACAGATGTTTCAAAATCGATTGCTATCGGTGAAGGGACAAAGGTATACGTCTGTATTTCAGATGAATACAGAACCAGCAAGGTGTTCCGCTATGACGATCCAACCTGGCATTTACTTAACTGGAACCACGATTCAGTGGCAGCAATTCATCCTGATCTGTTTGCAGATAATGCCGGGAATGTATTTATGGGGTTTATCGATCTCAACCGGGGCAACAGAGGCAGCGTAATAAAATACAGTAACGGACAATGGACCTATGAAGGTAGCCGGGGATTCACCATGGGAAGCACTGATTTTGGAAGAACTGCAGTTTCAGGCGACGGGTATATTTACTTTGCTTATACCGATAACATTAATTACGGGAAAGTAACCGTGCAACGCTACAAGGATAAGCAACTGGGTATCCCGCAGGTGAATCCTCCGGATAATACGGTCGTGATCTATCCCAACCCATGCCATGACGGAAAAATGTTCATCCGTTGTAAAGATGGAGGCTCCCTGGACTATACCATTTTCGATATGCTGGGCCGGACAGTTGGCGGCGGCACTGTAAGATCCTTACCGGGATCACCCGGGGAATGGATAACATTCTCTTCCATGTTGAAAGGCATCTTTCTGGTTGAATTGAAATCCCCGGATCATACAATCACACAAAAGCTTGTACTTCAATAAAAACAGTTTTATCATTTCTTGCGGTCATATTCGGTTGCACTAGCCTTCACGAAAATTTTGCAGCCTGTCGCAAATCTGAAAAAATACATACCATCCTTTAAACGACTTATGTCGATCGTATTAGTCCCTTGCAAAATACTGCCGCTGATAAGTGTTCTGCCGCTTTGATCAGTGATAGTGAATAGCGATCTGCCGGACTGGCAACCTACATCCAGGTTCAGCAAGTTTAAGGCGGGGTTTGGGTACAAATTAAATTCAGGGACCTGGCCTGGTCGTATGCCGTTGCTTACCGACCTGACAGTGTTCGAGAATACATAGGAGTATTTCGATTTTTCAGGGTCGCACGTTTGATCCCTGGCAATTCGTATTTGGTAATAATTGATCCCCGAAGGGGGCGAAAGATCAGTGAAAGCATAGGTGTTGCCGGGAACACTGCCGATCAGGATGAAACACCCATGGTCGCCTGTTTTCCTTAACACTTCGAAAGCTGAGTAGTCAAAGCCTTCGTAAGGATTCCAGTAGAGGTTCACTTCGTGGTTCGTCCCGGAGCTTGCCTGGAGCATGATGGTTCTGTGGGGTGCACTCAGGCTGCTTTCCTTGCCGCAGGTGTCGACGATTGACACTTTGTACTCATAGCTCTGGCGTGCGGGTATGGCTTCCTGATCGGTGTACGTCCATTCCTCCTCGTATGCGAGCCTGCCGGTAAGCTCAGACTGGTTGCTCGTATAGTTCATCTTGTAGATATGCAGGGAATCTATTCCCACCCCCGGGGTTTTCTCACTGACTACAAGATTTTTCCCCGAAATAGTATCACAACTTACAAGACAGATCTGCTGTTCGCCATATGGCTGCACTGGAGCATTTGCCATGACCGAACTTTCACTCTGGCAACCCGAAGCATTTTTGCCAAACCAGCAAACCCGCTGTATCTGTCTTTACGATCCAGTAATCTGCCTGCCCATGGTTACCGCTAACATCGCCGTCGAAACCCCAGAAATGCCTGTAACAGGCCAAATATTGATCTATGATGTCCGTGGTCAGGAACTTTTCAGACGAACCATCACTACATCTTCAAAACAAATTGACATAAGCACCCTTCCTGGTGGAGTTTATCTTGTAAAGCTTCAGGGCGCACTTTCTGTGCAAACGGGTAAATTGATCAAAGGAATAAAGGGAAGATATAAACATCAGTGGTGCTTACTCCACGATCAGCTTTCGCACCGAAACCCCATCTGATGTTATGATCCTGATAAAACAGATACCCTTTCCGTGACCGGAAAGGTCAATAATTTCCTCTGATGATCCGGGTTTTTGACTGAAAATAACCTTCCCTTCTGAATTGCTGACCGTGATCTCAAGGATGGGGCTGCTGTTTTCAATATGAATGACTCCGGATGAGGGAACGGGGTATATGAAGGGGCCACGGGTGTGGCGATCCTCAATGCCTGATGGCTTTGACTTCTGGATGACGGTAAATGCGACGGAACCCCCGCTCCCCGAACTGAGCCAGAAACCGGCAGACCTGGCCTGTGGTTCGGGATTATCCTCAAGGGTTTTGAACACCAGGAAGCCGTTACCCGTACCGCTCCAGCTGTCGGCCCAAAGCCAGTCGGGCAGGGTCCCGTGCATGACCCAGTCGGAGGAAGAAACAACAAAAACGGTATCGGAAATGTTTGAGGATGCACTTAGGGTAAGGCTTCCCGGACTGACATCCAGCAGGGAGAAATCCGACAAAGGCCTCGTCCAGACGCCCAGTCCGGCCAGACCGGCAAACAGGTCCGTCTTGCTGGCCGCGAGAGCAGTGACGACGGTATCGGGCAGCCTCTCGCTTACTTTGACCCATTCAGATCCTGTAACGGAATACCTGTAGACTCCTGCATTAGTTCCCGCAAAGACCTGGGATCCGGCAACCGCGAGGACATTAAAATAGGTGTTTGACAATCCTGCAGCCACGGCCGACCAGGTATCTCCGTGATCGGTCGAGATCCAGGCCCCGTTCCCGGTACCGGCAAACAGGGTGTTGCCGCAGTTTACAAGGGAGTTGATATACAGGTTGCCCAATCCGTTGTTCACCGGGGACCAGTTATTTCCATTATTCGAAGAACGGAAAATACCTCCTCCCCGGGTTCCGCAGAATAGGTAAGACCCGGATTTAACCAGGCAGGATGCATCCAGGTTCGCCAGCCCGGTGTTCGCCGGATTCCAGTTCGCTCCGTCATCCGCAGACATAAAAACACCTCCGCTCCCGGTTCCAGCGAACAGGTTCCCTATCGAATCCTTCAGGATCGCACTGACGTCTTTCGACGTCAGCCCATTGTTGAAGGCCACCCAGTGCTCCCCGAAGGTGTTCGAGATAAACACACCCTGGTCTGTACCCGAATAGATCTCATACCCGTCGATCGCAAGGGAAGAAACATTGTTCGAAGGGGCGGTTGCGTTACTAAACACCCATGAATTCCCGAGATCGTCAGAATGAAAGACCCCTTCGCCGTTGGTCCCTGCAAAAATGTTCGTCCACCGGGTGGCCAGTACATTCACCCTGTCAAAAGGCAACCCGTTGTTGGCCGGGTACCATCTCATCCCGTCGTTGTCGGTCCTGTAGGTGCCGTAAGTATTGGTCCCCACGTAAACACTGGAATTATCGACCCCCATCGAATTGATATAATCAAGAGGAATGCCGTTGGTGATAGGGATCCATGTGCTGCCAAGGTCATCCGATCTCCTGAAGTAACCGAATCCGCCTGCATAGATGGACGACCCTTTCGAGACTATGATATAGATGGGAAGGGAACCAGTAACCAAAGTCCATGTAGACCCGTCATCGTCGGACCTGCCCAGATTCTGTCCAAGGTTCGCAATAAGATGGCTTCCCACGTTGATCAGGTTACCCGGAGATATATTTGATATCAGGGACCATGAAGATCCGTTATTCACCGACTTGTAAATGCCTGAATATCCGTCGAGGGCAAACAATGCTGAACCGTTATTGACAAATGACACAAAAATAAACTCGCCGGATGTACCGTTAAGGCTGGGAATCCAGGTATTTCCGTGATCATCGGACCGGTAAATGTGCGAGGATGTCATGAAAAAGACCCTGTCGCTGGTTGTTGCGACAAGGTTCACAATTGTATCGGCATGCCCGTTGGTGACTTTCATCCAGGTATCGCCGTTATCGGCTGACCTCCAGACCCCGCTGTTGGTACCTGCGAAAACATACTGTCCCTGGGTGGCGACGGAAAAAACGAAAAATGAACCTGCGACAGGCAATCCCGTTCCCGCAACTTCCCAGTGCACCCCCTTGTCAGCCGAACGGTATATGCCCCCGTACATTTGATAGTCTTGGCTGTTGTAATAATTCAGGGACGCCGCGACAAATACATAGTTGTCGCTGTAAGCATAGGATTGCGCCAGCAGCACGGGCGAAGGACCGTTTGTTTGCTCCCACTGGGCCAGGGTTAAGCCAGGTAAGAGGAGCGTGAAAAGCAGAGGTAGGATCGATTTCATATGAGTGGGGATTAAAGAATGCAGATTATAAAAATAAGAAAAATAATAAGAACTGATTCCAACCGGGCCGGCCATGGCATATTTTCCAATAACCTGTATAGTGAATTCAATAACCCCGAGGTTTCTTAATTATGGAAATGATTCCCAGAAATCCGGTTTCTCCATACTTTGTCTTTAAATTTTTTAATGTCTTCACTGCGGATGAGGAGATCCCTTGCTTTAAACCCTGAAACCCTTTTGAAAACAATGAGCTGGTAAAGGGTTGCTGCCGTATAGGAAATGCTTGCAGATAAAGCCGCCCCTGTCAACCCCATATGTGGTATGAACCAGAGGCTGGTAAGAAGAGTGAACACCAATCCTGTTGCATTGGTCCAGGCGTTAATGGCCGGTTTGCCGGAACCGGCAAAATACGGGCTCAGGATGACAGAGACTGAAAAAGTGAGAATCCCCGCCGAAAGCATAAGTATGATGATTTTTATAGCAGAGAACTCTGGTTTAAAAATAAAACTGAAAAAGATGACAATGATTGCGTATAAAATGATGAAGGAAATCAATGAAAAAACAAACGAAACTTTTAACAGGTTCAGAGTAAGACGTGCAGCATAACGGTCGTCCCTTACGTTGGCAATCCTTGAATACTGTACCAAATGGATGCTTTTGCTGATCATCCATATGCTTTCTGAAAGCTGGACCCCTGTCGTATATACTCCAAGGGCGGCCCTTCCGATGAAAAACTCAACAAGGTAATAGCTGAGCCGGTAATTGAAAAACTGGAACACATTGCCAAGCTGGAGTACTGCACCATACCTGAAGATCTCTTTCAGGATATTTTTTGAAATGCTGAAGTTCAGTTTCCTGAATCCTTTTCTGATCAGGAACAGGCTTATCAGGTATGCCAGGGTATAGGATATATATAATGACCAGATATACGAACTTACTTCCCTAATCCTTAGTATGAAAATGAAGCAAAGCAGTGAAAGGAACAAACCTGCCAACTGTAACAGGTTGATGATATTAAAGGCCCTGATCCTTTCTTCTCCCATCAGGACCATCAGATTCGAGGTGCCGAACGACAAAAGCAACGACAGCAGCAATACATGGAGAGACATCCCCTGGGGGGTCAACATGAAGAACCACAGGATCCACGTCAAGCCTGCCGAAGCGATACAGGTCCAGATCCATGAGGGGAACAGCAGCCTGAACATGTCATGCCGCGGCAGAAGGTACACTATCGATGCCCCGCCAATGAAATTTGTGGCAAGTTGTACTATGGTGATGGAAAGCACGGTAAGGCTTATTGTTCCTACCTTTGCCGCCCCCAGGTAACGGGCGTTTACCAGCACGATGATCATGAGAATGAATGAAGACACTATTCTCGTTGACAGTGTGCCTATTATTTTCCTGATCATGAGCAGATGACTTCATTATAGACTTCAAGCAACTTCCCGGTAACAGTATTTTCATCAAAGCCAAGGATATTATTCCTGATGCGCATCCTGTCGAATGATCGGCAAATACCGAGCATCTTGACTATAGCGCCCTGCAGGGATTTTTCATCGCCCGCTGCAGCCAGTAGCCCGGTTTCATCGTTGATCACGGCAGAGGCTACACCAACATCTGCAGATACGACAGGCAAACCGCAGGCCATGGCTTCGATGATGACCGTGCCGAATGTTTCATAATGACTTGATAAAACAAGGAAGTCGCAAGCATTGAACAGACTGCAGAGCTCTTCATGAGTTTTTAAGCCTGGAAATGTAACTGTATGATCCTCTAAGCCCAGGTCCCGGGCATATTCCTTCCAATGCTTCAATTCGGGCCCGTCGCCCACCATGATCACCCTGAAATTCTGCCTTTCCTTGTAAATCCTGTGAACTACCCTTAAAAAGCCTGAAATATTCTTCGATTTATCTTCGAAGCAGGAAACATGAAGAATTACAATTTCTCCCTGTAAATTCCCCTGAGCTTGACCCGGAACCAGGGTCAGGGGCTTTACCAGGGGGTCATTTCGTTGAATAACAGACAATATATGCCTGTTTTCAGGTATAATCCGGAATTTCATAGTATCCACCGAATTGGGGATCACCTTGAAAGCAGGATTATTCAGCCCGTGCCGCATCATGGCGGTTTTCAGCTTTTCCGAGACTGCGATAACACCTGAAGCATGCCTGACAACGATCCGGGTCAGTAGTTTCCTGGCCGGGCCTTTGTAAGTGTTGTTTTCTTTGAAATACCGGGACCAGTGTTCGGTGATGATATAAGGGATGCCTTTACATATCCTGATGAGAAAGGCAACCAGGCCCTGCCGGGTCAGAACATGAACATGAACAAGGTTAAAGGAAGATATTTCAAGGGAGCAAAGACCTATGTATTCAGCTTTAAGAAATCTCAGGGCCTTTAGAAAAGAGCCAAATAAGGGAACCCGGCAACCAGGCGGTTGGTAATAAACCCTTACGACATTAACCCCGTTTTCGATCGATGAAACGAGCTCGTATTTATCCGCTGCGCATTCATCAGGATGAACATAAAGAACGGTAACTACGCAGTGACGAGAAACAGATTCTGCCAGCTTCTGGATGAATAATCCGGGCATGGCATCATAACGGTTGGGGTACCATCGGGGCAGGAAGAGGATCCTTTGCATCATAAAGGTAAATATAAGTTGCCTCAGATCATTTGCCTTATCTTGCCGAAAACCTGGCCGGCGATAAACCTGTGGCCTTCTGCAGTAAAATGAACACCATCACTGTTGAATAATCCTTTACTACAGGAATAAAGATCGACGTAGCTGATATTTACGCTGCTACATAGCCTGCTGATACCGGCCGACAATTTCCTGCAGATGTAATCCCCCGCAAGGGATGAAGGGTAGCCGGGAGTTGTGAAAACCAGAAGCTTTTTACCTGATGAAACCAGGGATGAGTTGACCGACAATACGATTTGTTCAATATACTCCGAACTCCAGTGGTAAAGCCCGGCAAGAGCGCCAAGAAAAAGGTTAAGGTCACGCAGGCCGAATTTCAGTTTAGGTGAAAACACGAAATCACCTTCCGAATCATAGCGGCACAGCTTCTCAGGCCATTGCCGCAGGGAGCGCTTAAATAACGCAGGGTGTACAGTCAAGGAAGTTGTCCAGGGGGCGCTTTTATACCTGACCAGGATCTTGTTCATAGGCATCAGTGGAAAAGGGCGCAGAAAGATCACTATGATGTCGCAGGCTCTTTTACTGATCAATTCAGTCGTTTGTTTGCCGAGTTCTGAATAGGAGAGAAAGGATGAGAACGAAAAATGGAAATCCTGCTCTTGAAAAGCCTGTTTAAGCAATGCGTCCAGTACAGAATAATAATGTTCCCCGCGGGCCAGTTCTTTTTGTTTGTTCAGGCAGCCGCCGATAAACCCGATGTTAATTGTTTGCATGCTCAATTCTTCTTTTGGCAAGAAGGTATTCCTGCGGGGTTATGATAGAAAGGCTGTCTTCATTAATTGAAAAGCTTCTTTTCTTCTGCCTGTTGCGCCTGAAGGCATCCAGGACCGACCGGGGGTCCGAAGGGGGGCGGTCCTTGTTAATATTCGGAGGGCTTACCGGTTTCCCCTCCCTTAGCTTATCATACACTTCGGTTTGACGGTAGTGCAGTGACATCAGGGCGAACCTCCGATTGCAGATCCCCGACAACCTGCTTACGATGGTTTGCAGGCTGTAAAAATCACCGATACCCGCATACGGGCTGTTCCCGAAATCCAGGTTCTCATTTTCAATCATTCCTATCAATGGTTTAATAAAAGTCCAGTATGCTTCGGAATTTTGTTCAACGATAGGAAAAATATCGGCATCAAGATGGTAATCATAATTACCGAAGAAAACATATCCGATATGCTTTTTCATCCTGCCCGAAAGGATCCTTTTAATGTTCCGTATCCCTGCTTTGGTTTCTATAACAGGGCTTAATTTTGGAAGACCACCCGGCCCCGGGCCGAATGCAGAGACCATCTGTTCAATATCTTCAGCCGATGCAACCTTGGGTATAAAAACACTGTTCAGCCTGTTCTTTAAATGCCTGAGGACTTCTATATCGTTGAGGAATTCGGGGTTCGCCGGTGAATTGATGCGAAGATCGGGTTTAAGATCAGTACATTGTTCACAGATGATTACCGCTGCTTTCCTGGCTTCCTTTTTGAATACGGATGTACATTCGGGTGAATCAACATCCATGATGCTGTCTTCAAGGTCAAGAAGTATCCTGCATCCGGTTTTTTTTAGCCTGTTGATAAGCCTTGAAGCGACTAAAGGTTTATATGCAGGAATGCATTGGAAGATCTCGAAGCGAAGCATAATCCAGTGATATCAGTTCTTCCTGATGTCATATACCATCAGCGAATTCCCGTGCCTCACATACAACCGCCCGTTTTTGATCACCGGGTGGGCCCAGTGCTGGGCCGTGCCGAAAGGTACCTTGAATGAACTGATCTTGCCAAAGCTGGTGGGTGTTGGCTGTGCTAGAACAATCTCGCCATTATCGCCGTAACAGTATAACAGGCCGTCGGCAGAAATGATATTTCCTTTGCCTGTGATCTTTTCCGAAAACATGTCGGTTCCGGTCTTCCAGTCGGTGCAGTACCATGCTTTTCCCGAATCATCCGATCCGTAGATCTTCCCATTCAGCACCACGAAACCACCCATACGGTGGCTGATTGAAGGGCTTCTCCAGGTTTCGCTCACGCTGTTCCCGTCGTCACTCAGCTTAAGCATTACGCCTCCTTTTCCGTATCCCGACATGCAATACACCGAACCGTCAATATATTCGGGAGTGTTTGCATGGACCGAGTAGGTATTGGGCTGGTCGACGCTCCAGAGGAATTTTCCTGTTTCCGCATCGATGCCTATAATCGAGCTGGCAGTATGGGTAACCAGTATCCTGTGATTATTATGAGTAAAGATGGCCGGGCTGCAGTAAGCGCTGGCTTCCCCTTTTGCAGTGCATTTCCAGAGCAGTTTGCCGTTATTATGGTCCAGGGCGACCACATTGGCTTCGGGCCCGCCGGGAGTGCAGAACAGCTTGTTGCCGTCGATCAGGAGGTTTTCAGTCACCCCCCATTTGATGTTCGGGGCTTTGAAGTCTTTAAGCAGGTCGATGGTCCAGATGAGGTCTCCGTTATCAGCTTTGCGGCAGACCAGCTTTCCGAAGCCGCTCATCAGGTAGATCTTCCCGTCATAAACCAGTGGTGTGCTGCGGACACCAGGCCAGCTTTCGGTCCATTCTTCTCCATAAGGCAGCTTCCAAAGCAATTTGCCATCCATGTCGAGCGAGAAAAGATAACCTATGCCGTTAATTTCCCCGTTGATGTAAATACGGTCACCGGTGACGGCAGGGGAGGAGTGGCCCTCGCCCAGTTCGTCAAAATGCCAGAGCAGGGCGGGTCCGGCTTCAGGCCAGGATTTCAGCAGGCCTGTTTCAGGGTAAACACCATCACGGGCGGGACCCCTCCATTGGGAATTATCCTGGGAAAAAGAGGGAGAAGCCAGTAAACTCATCAGGCAGAAAAGAAAAATGAATTGTTTCATGGGTATTGTATTTTCAGGTATTTATGGGAATTCAAAAATACAGAATTTTGCTTTCCACGGCTCAGACTCCGCCCGTAGTCTTAACCAGGATCCGCGGTTTTGCTTTAATACCTTGTTTATCAATGTTAAAAATATGTTGTATCTTTGAGGCCTTATTAATCCGTGCCCCCGGTCATTATATTTTTCCCCCCTTAAGAGATTCACACCAAGGACCGGAAAATCCGTCAGCACATAATTTTTTTTACCATGATTACATTTGAAGAATTAGGCATTACAGGCCCATACATCAGGGCCGTCCAGGAACTTGGCTTTGAAACCGCTATGCCGGTCCAGGAAAAAGTCATCCCGCTGGTCCTTAATGAGAACCAGGATATGATCGTACTTGCCCAGACAGGAACGGGGAAGACAGCAGCATACGGGCTTCCGCTCATCCAGATGATCGATGCCGAAATCAACAACCCCCAGGTGATGGTGCTTTGCCCCACCCGTGAGCTATGCATGCAGATAGCCGATGACCTTAACGATTTTGCCAGGTTCAATGATGATCTTACTACCCTGCCGGTTTTCGGGGGCAGCAGCATCGATATGCAGATCAAAGCCCTGAAGAAAGGCATACAGATCGTTGTGGCCACGCCGGGAAGGCTGCTTGACCTCATCCGCCGTAAGGCGATAAAATTAAACAGTATCAGAACCATCGTTCTTGACGAAGCTGACGAGATGCTGAACATGGGATTCAGCGATGACCTGCGGGACATACTTGAAACAGTTCCCCCGGGAAGAAGGGCGTTGCTTTTCTCGGCCACCATGCCTGCCGAAGTAGCTTCAATCGCCAGGAAATACATGACAGACCCTGTTGAGGTCACAATCGGCACCAAAAATTCCGGAGCTGAAAATATCAAGCATGTATATTATACTGTTCATGCAAAAGACAAGTACCCGGCATTGAAACGCATAGTGGATTTTTATCCCGCAGTTTACGGCATCGTTTTTTGCCGCACCCGAAAGGAAACCCAGGAGATCGCCGATAAACTCATTCATGACGGCTACAATGCCGAATCCCTGCATGGTGACTTGTCGCAGATCCAGAGGGATACCGTGATGAATAAATTCAGGATAGGCCATATCAGGCTGCTGGTCGCAACCGACGTGGCTGCCCGGGGGCTCGACGTGGATAACCTTACCCACATCATCAACTATAATCTTCCCGAAGACCTGGATTCTTACACCCACCGAAGCGGCCGTACAGGCAGGGCGGGCAGGGCAGGAATTTCAATAATTCTCATCAACCTGAAGGAAAAATACCTGATCAAAAAGATTGAAGCGAAGATCAAAAAGACGTTCACTTCTTCGGCAGTCCCTTCGGGCAGGCAGATCTGCGAGAAGCAGCTGTTCAGCCTGGTCGATAAGATGGAGAAAGTGGACATTGACAATGAAGAGATCGACACTTACCTGCCACAGATCTACCGCAAGCTGGAATGGCTTGATAAGGAAGATGTGATCAAACGTTTCGTGGCGCTCGAGTTTAACCGTTTCCTTGATTATTACAAAAATGCCCCCGACCTGAATGTGCCTGAAGAGTATTCAAGAGGCGACAGGAATACGAAAGACGGGAAGAAGGACTGGAAAGACAGGGGGCGCGGTTCATCCGATGGAAAGCCCGACTGGAAGGATCGCAAGCGTGGGCGTGATGATGGCAAGCCCGACTGGAAAGAAAGAAAGTACGGGCGCGATGAAGGCAAGCCTGACTGGAAGGATCGCAAGCGTGGCCGTGATGATGGCAAACCCGATTGGAAAGAAAGAAAGTACGGGCGCGATGAAGGCAAGCCCGACTGGAAGGAACGTAAGCATGGCAAAGACGAAGGCAAACCTGCCTGGAAGGAAAGAGAGCCTGAAGGGGACCAGAACTTTGTGAAGCTTATTATAAACAAAGGCAGACAGGACGGATTGTTTGCACCCGAGCTTATGGACCTGATCAACAGGAACACTCCCGGTAAAAAGATCAGGCTGGGAAAGATCGAGCTGACCAAAAAAGCCGCTATTTTTGAAGTTCCGGGTTCAGAAGCCCCTCATGTGATCAAGTCGCTGAAAGATGCACGTTTTGGCCCGGCCGGGGTCAAGGTGGATTTCATGAATGAAAAAAAAGGTCCGAACAAGAAGTTTTTCAAGGATTAGGCCTAATCAAAAAAGCTTTTATAAAATCAAAGCCCGGCCTGAAAATTTTTCAAGAGCCGGGTTTAGCCCTCTGTTCTTTTTTCTCTGATCGGATCCGTTTATCTTCCAGCCGCTTTTCCCTGGCTGCAAGGGATGGCTTTGTTGGTTTTCTCTTTTTTCGTGGTGTAAGAGCTTTCGTGAGCAGGTCGTAAAACTTCCCGGTAACGATTTCTTTGTTTGAAAGCTGGGACCTTCCGCTCTGTGAGACCAGGACGAGTTCTCCTTCTTTATTGATCCTGGAGCCGAGTTTTTCCATGAGCAGTTCTTTTTCTCCGGCCGAAAGCAATGCCGAGCCTGTCACATGAAAACGCAGTTCCATTTTCGTGCTGACCTTGTTTACATTTTGTCCGCCAGGCCCGCTGCTGCGGGAAGCGGAGAAAACCAGTTCGGGAGTGAAATCCCGGCCGTTGATAGGGTCTGTGGCCATTGCCAGGGAAACTGAGGCGAAATTATCATATATTTGTTGAAACCCTTGCTATTTTCACAATGTCAGTTTAAAGGGGAATGAAATCCGCCAACAAAATTAAAACATCATGATCACTTTCCGAAGAATTTCAGGATGCACGCTGCTGCTGATTCCCGTCCTTTTGTTCTTATCTGTGGAAACGCTTTGTTCACAGCCGGCTCCATCCAACGCGGTTTCGAAAAGGCCAACGGTGGGCCTGGTGCTCAGCGGGGGCGGCGCCAAGGGCTTTGCCTACATAGGGCTGTTGAAGGTGATAAGGGAAGCAGGGCTGCCCATCGACTACATCGGGGGATCGAGCATAGGCAGCATCATCGGTGGGCTGTATGCACTGGGATACGACCCCGACACCATTGCAAAGATGGTACGTGAACAGAACTGGAACAACCTGCTGAAAGATATCGTCGACCGGCGCTATGTTGCTTACGAGGAAAAGGAATACGGGGAAAAAACGGTGGTCAGGCTTCCGATCCGCAATAAAAAGCTGGGCCTGGGATCTTCGATGTACCAGGGGCAGGAGATCAACCTGCTGCTGAACGAGTATTTCTCGCCGGCATACAAGATCACCGATTTCAGCAAGCTTCCCACCCCGTTCCTCTGCATCGGGACCAACCTGTACACAGGAGAAGGTGTGGTACTCAACAAGGGGTATCTGCCCATGGCGATCAGGTCGAGCATGTCGATTCCGGGTTATTTCTCTCCAACTGATTATAATGGATATTACCTGGTGGATGGGGGAGTGGTGAACAATTACCCTGTAAAAGAAGTCAAGGAGATGGGTGCACAGATCATCCTGGGGGGGGATGTTCAGAGCGGCCTGTACAATACCAGGGAGCAGCTTAGTTCGATCATGGCCATTGCCGACCAGATCACTTCATTTGCCCGCACCAATTCCAACAAGATAGGCGACAGCCTCACCAACCTGCATGTAAGGTTCAAGATGGATTACGGTATGATGGATTTCGAGAAGTATGACTCCATCATTGCCTTTGGTGAAAAGGTGGCCCGTGCCCATTACGCTGAGATCAAGGCCCTGGCCGATTCCCTGAACGCCATTGAATACAGGCCGCTGAAAAAATCTGAATCCCGTCCGCTGGATTCGGTGCAGGTCGACAGCATCATCATTCGAGGGAACAAACACCTGGGCAATTCCTATTTTTCAGGTGTATTCAGGCATAAGAAGAGTACAAAGATCTCGATCAGGGACATTCAGACCAACATCCGCAAACTTTATGGGTCGGGCTATTTTGAACATGTGTTTTACGAATTCGAAGAAAAAAACGGGAAAAGCAACCTGGTGATAGAGGCTCTTGAAAGCGGCCCGGGTTCGCTTTCAGCAGGAGTCCATTTTGATAATAACTACAATGTGGGTCTCATCCTCAGCGGAACATTCAGGAATGTGCTGGGCAGGAATTCCAAGCTTTTCGCCGATCTGAACATAGGTTTGGCACCCCGGCTGAGAGTGGTTTACCTGCTGGGGGTGGGAGGCAAAGCTGCCTTCGGACTGAGTGCAGATTTTTATTCTTTCGATTTCGGGGATTATGAAAATGCCGAAAAGGTGAACGAAATCAATTTTTCAAATAATAAAGGAAGCCTGTTCTTCCAGTATACATTCAAAAACATGTTCAGACTGAAAGCCGGTTTCGATTACGAATATTTCAGGTTCACCCAGGACCTGGGGATAGACACCAGCCTGTATCCATACGAGCATTATACCAGTTATGGCAACGTATTCCTTTCGCTTAATGCAGATTCACGCGACAGGCCTTGCTTTGCAAAGAGAGGCATGACACTCACACTGAGAGGTGAGTACGTGATGCCGCTTACCGATAACTGGTCGAGGCAGATCTTTGCCAATGCAGGGGTGTTCTACCTGAAATACGATCAATGGATCTCACTCTCGCGGAAATTCGTGCTTCAGCCGGGAATATTCGCTGGGGCTTCGGTATGGTCTTACAACCAGCCTCCGACCCAGCATATTTTCGGGGTCGGCGGACTTGCTGGCCGCAATTATATCGATTCATATGTGGATTTTGCCGGGGTGAAATTCATACAGCAGTTTGGCAATTACTGCGGCAT
>Ga0364867_10118_pt1 | contig 51766 bp, 43 predicted proteins | sample ExccelAu500001D4_3_FD_206915 | JGI IMG/M metagenome (GOLD analysis project Ga0364867, IMG submission 206915) | Enriched cells from Trout Bog Lake Hypolimnion, Wisconsin, USA - BchlTB.Aug13.5000.01.D4 | ecosystem: Environmental > Aquatic > Freshwater > Lake > Hypolimnion/Profundal zone | place... | reverse complement strand
GGCCAGGTCACGGCGGCGGGGGGTATAAGTGCCGTCGCTGAGTTCCTTTGACATGACCTTGTTAATGAGATTGAACATTTTCATGGTCTGGGGTTCATCTCTGTAAAAGGTGTCCCATGCATAATGATACAACTCGGTAAGTCTTTCGGGGCTCATATGCTTCGGCTGGTACACGACTTTCCCGGCGTTGTAATGATTCCAGTCTTTGTCGAAAATGCGGTTCTGTTTAAGCAGGTCGCTGTAGGCTTTGGTATGGGGGAAAGGCGCCAGTACCGTGAATTCGGCAAGATCCAGGTCTATTTCAAGCAGGAAATCGATCAGCCGTTTGATATCATCTTCGGTCTGGTTATCCAGTCCGAGCAGTATAGTTCCTTCAACTGCAATACCGAAATCGTGGTATTGTCTGATACGGTTGCGGATATAATCCGAAGTGTCGAACACTGCCTGGTAAACGTACCAGGCGCCTGCTTGGGCTGCAAGTTCAAGAACATCATCCTTGTCTTCGATTGTATGGCTTACCCATTTCTTTTTAAGGGGGATCATTGCTTTGAAAAGTTCTTTTTCCCACTTTGTATCAAGAGCGAGGGAGTTGTCGACAATAAATAAACGGTTGTTATCCATCTGCGAAAGTTCCTCCACAACTTTTTCAATCGGGCGGGGACGGAATCCCCGGCCTCCGAGATATCTTACGGCACAGGGATAACAGTCGTAGATACATCCCCTGGAGGCATGGAACAAGTCGACCATCCTGAAACCCTTATGGTAATACAGGTCTTTTTTCAGGATATTCCTGTTCGCAGGCCCTATCAGGCTCATATCTGGCGGCTTGCTAAGGAAATTATATATTTTTTTCAGTTCATTTTTCCTGAAATCAGAAAAAACATCATCCAGCCGGCCTTCGACTTCTCCAAGAAAAACCGAGTCGGCATGAAGCAATGTCTCTTCAGCATGCAGCATGGTGGATATGCCTCCGAAAATAACTTTCCTGCCAAGTTCACGGTATTTATCGGCAATTTCCCAGCCACGCTTCACCTGGGTCGTAAGCATCATCGAGATGCCCACCAGATCGACATCATCGTCAATGATGAGATCTTCGACATTTTCATCAGTAAAGTCGATTTCCACATCATCAGGCACCGCAGCCGCCATAACTACAGGCCCGTGAGGCGGGAGGTTAAAAATGGTCTGGCCTTCCAGTTTTTCCCAACGGGGATATATTAATTTGAACTTCATCTGCTTTATAATTAATCTTTCAATGTCATGCATAACACGTTTCATGCATGATCCTGCCGGTCATAACCGGCTTAATGCTTTTTTAGCCCGGTGTTGCATTCAGCAATTCGCCGGATAATTTTTTGTTTTTCATTCCATCGCGGCACCTCACATCCGAGAGCTTTGTAATAGCAGCTGCGGGCCTGAGCGGTTTTCCCGAGCATGAAATAATATTCAGCTGACAGGAACCAGGATTCGTAGTACCCTGGATTGGTACGAATAAACGAAGGAATAAAAGAACGTTCACCGGGCAGTGTTCTGCCTTGTTTGATACAAGCATGGATGATGCTTTTCATCAGCCTGAACTCAGTAAAAGCTTTGAATCCGGCCGATTTCAGGAAAATATCAGGAGGGACTTCCTTCCCTCTCTCATCAATTTCCACTCCCCGAACTGAATCTGCAAAATTATGAAAAATTTTTCTCAGGTCGAAGCATTTGTAAGCGCCCAGTTGCCAGGGTACCGTTGATACCCAAACCAGCCGCCTTTCAGGATTGAAAATCACAGAGTGATGGGCAATAAGCTGGTTTATGGCCTTTTCGTTGCCCAGTCCAATATCAGTGCCTCCAAGGCCGGAACGGTCTCTTAAAATTAATGCGGTTTTCTCAATCGTTAAAGGTGATTCCCTGCAAATATCTTCCTGCAATTTCCTGTACCTGTATAAAGAGGCATTATCCCTGATATTTTCCCTGTTCATGGGGTCCTGTGCAAATTCAGCAGACTGAAAATGATTAGTACAAAGAATGGAGGTTCCTTTTGTTTCCAGCAGGTAGGTTTTATAAGGTGATTTCTCAATGATTGCAGCCCGTCCATCACTTGCTGATCCTATAAGCAGGGATTCCGAAACAAAGGTGAGACGTTTGCGGGCAATGGCGTAGGCCTGGTTAATGTCCGATGCATACTGAAGAATTTCCCTGGCAAGCAATGAGATCGGCATGCGGGCAGATAAAGGGATCTTTGATCGTGCAGCGTTGATTGTCACCGTAAGACCTTCTTCATTCATTCCTGAAACAACTCCTGTCATTCCTCCCCAGGTGATCATCATGAAAGCATGGCCCGTATCAGGCTGTTCAAAACATACGATCTTGTCTCTTGCAAATTCATCACCCATGTAAAAATCGAAGTTCCGCCCGAGAATAAGGCTGCTGTCGGCGGTGGAACTGCCCCAGGCTCCGAATGATGTGCAGCCGACAAGGTTAAGCTGTTCCAATGCATGCCCGATGTCATGAGCCGAATGAAAGTTCAGCATCCTCTGGTAACTGCTGCCGATAAAATCAAATTCATGGCTTGCGCTTTTGCTTATTCCGTAAATCTCCTGCTTGTTTTCAAGGGATACATAAGAGTCAAGATCACGGTTGAACCAGTAAATGAAGTATTTCAGGAAATGCAGGTAGAAATCTGAAGGAATTATTTTCCTGATCTGGTTTACGAAGGCTTTCTCCTGGCGGTATATCAGCGATTTCGCCAGTTTACCGTTTGCAATCCCTCGTTCGTAGGGACTTCCCTTCAGGTACATAATCCAAAGGCCTGAAGGATCTTTTTTAAGCCAGCATTGTCCGCATCGCCAGAAATCAGACCGGGTACTGTAAACGTTTAAGGTATCCGCCGACCTGTCAGCCACAGGAGGAGGATAAATGTTTATTGAGATCCTGAACCATGACCATAAAATAAGAACCATTGCAGCCAGGATAAAAACAACCAACCAGATTCTGGTTCCCGGCATATGTTGTTTATCCTGCATTCCTGATCTTATTAAACAGATATTCAAGCCCCAGTATTTCAGCGCAGGTCATGACGGCTCCTATGGTAACGCCCGGGGCTCCGTGCATATTCAGGTTCTGGCCGGTGAAATAAAACCCGGGTATTTTTGTATGAGGCAGTATCATGGTCCTGAGATAATTTCCAGATTCTTTCCTGATGCCGTACATTGACCCTTCGGGAGTGCCGGTGTAATCGCGCCAGGTCAAAGGGGTCGAAATTTCCATATTGTTTATTAAAGAACGCAGACCGGGGAATTTTCGTTCAACAACCTGCAACAATTTACGCGCTCTTTCTTCTTTGAAAAACAGGTAATCGCTTCCTCTCCGCCCTGTCATCGTATTTTCCCATCTTTTTACTTCATCAAATTTCATATATGATAGAATGCATACTGCAGATGAATGATCACCCTGGTTTGCTGCAGATGAATGATCGCCCTGATTTGCAGCAGATGTAAGATCACTCTGTCTCGCTGTAACAGGAGTATAAAGAAAGTACATTCCGGGCCACTCTTCTCCCGTGTATTCAGAAGCAGCCCATACATCCCTGCCACAATGGTAATAAATATTGTGACCAATGTACGGGAAACTCCCGGGTTTAAGCCCGAGATATAATCCGAAGGAAGAAACTGTATTCTCCATTCCCATAATCCTTGAGCGGAATGATCTCCTCACCATCTCCGGTTCAAGCAGGCTTATGGCTTTCTGGGGATGAATGCCGGCAATAACCCGGGCGGCGATAAAACTCTCCTGTGTTGAGGTCTCAATAAGGAATTTATTTTTCAGGGATGATATTTTCCTGATTTCCTTTCGCAACAGGAGCTTACCACCGTGGGAAAGTATTCCAGCAACAAGGAGTTCAGCGATCTGGCCGCTCCCGCGCTTCAGCCTCCATGAACTGCCGATAAAGGAATGGTTGATCAAGGCATACTGATGCCAGGGTGTTGCTGGTTTTTGTCCGGCATATAAAAAATTATTTCCCGACAGCGCCTGTAAAAGTATTTTATTCACCTCATCCTCACCAGCCATTGTATTCAGGAACTCCCATGCATTAGTTCCCATCCAGGTAGTTTTGGTCATTTTATCAGTGAGCTCGAGGTTATATAAGGGGAAAGCCGACACTGTTTCCTTCAGGGCCGAAACATAACTGCTAAGAAAATTCCCTGAGCCCGGAAACTGGCTTGCCAGCGATCCGGCGAAGCGGTCGAACCCCTGGGCAAGATTAATATCCATTCCTTCAAAAGAGACCATATCGAAACAGTCTTCATTCATTCTTTCAAGCTCAAGTGAGTGCGACAGTCCGAAATATTTCCAGTAGGAGTGAAGAGTCTGGCCGGGTAACATGCTCCCGATGTAATGAATCCCTGTATCAAAAGAGTTTTCCCCTCTTCTGAAACTCTGCAGGCAGCCGCCCGGCACTGCCTGTTTTTCAATAATGCAGATGCTGAAGCCTTCTTTGCTTAGAATATAGCCGCAAAGCAAACTCCCCAAACCGGATCCGATTATTACTACGTCATAGCGGTTCATTCGCCTGGATTTTTCAGATTCTTTTTCAGAAGATAGCAAGTGCCTGAGCTGTAAGGTTTCGAGTCGGGAATTTCAATTACAAACCCAGCCTGGTCTGCCTCGTGCTTAATTCGGTTCAGATCTGCATCACTGACGATTACCGAACCTCCCGGTTTGATGTTCAACATGCATTTCATGAGAAGCTGTTCCTGATCCGCCTCAGGAAGGTAATGCAGAACATCGATCAGAATGATGCAGTCTTTGGGCAAAATGTCATACGACCTGATATCTGCAACTTCAAATTTCAGTCCCGTTGAACTGAGAAAACCTGATCGGGCTACCTGTATTTTTTCCTCGTCATAATCTATGCCTGTAATTTTACGGTCAGGGGAGGTGAGTGCAAGCATATGGCTTAAGAATCCGTATCCGCAGCCAAGGTCCAGTATCTCTCCATGTCTTGGTGCATAGCCTGCAATAAGCTGGTAGTTCTTCTCCAACCTGAGTCTGATCCTTGCATGCCATTCAAGCGCAGGCCCTTTATATATATAATTCAGCATCAGTTTCCGGCGGTAATAGGATGTATTGCCTTCCTCTGCGCTGAACCTTTCATATTCCCTGATATAAAACTGCCTGAAAGATTTCGTCCTTTCCCTTGAATCTGCCCCATAAGAGGAATCATCGCAGGAAACCCGCTTAAAGATCTTTTGCCTGAATCCGTTCGGCCGTCCCCAGAATGCACCACGCTCCAGAAAATCCCCGCTGCCGAACATCATAACAGGGAGTATATCAATCTGAAGTTGCTCCGCCAGGTAAAAAGCTCCCCGGTGAAATCTCTGTATTCTGTGATCTGAGGAACGGTGCGCTTCGGGGAAGATAAGTATGGAATACCCTTCAATGACCTTCTCTTTCAGCTTTCCTATAATTGAATCCAGGCCATTATCGACATTATAAAAGCTTGATAACCTGGCAATAGGCCCGAATACCGGTGAATTATAAACCCAGGTGGTGGTGAGTATGATGATTTTTGGATATAGTCTCAGCATTGCCGGTGTTTCAATCAAAGACTGGTGATTGCTTATGATCACAGCTGGTTTTTTAAAGTCCTCATTGAAAGGATTATACAACTTCTGATCAGGAAATGTGAGGAAAATATAAATTTTTGAAAGTCTGCAGAACATACTGTGAAAAATATTTTCTTTCCATTTGCGTTTTGCCGGCAGCAGGAAATACATAAGCGAGCCGAGCATTGCCAGTATGAATGCAATGAACACTATGTTAAACCAGGTAATTATGCTCTTTACAAAAATCCTTGCTGTAATGGGAAAGGTGTTCCTTTTCAGCCTCCTGCTCATAAACCATCCGGCAAACATTGGCTGAATGCTGAAAGTGATAAGTACAAGGATAATAATCCCGAAAACCGAGATCAGAGCTATGGAGTTCAGGGCAGGATGTTTCGCTGTGAACAGGGCTGCAACCCCGAACAATGTTGTTGAGGAAGAAAGGATAACTGAAACTCTGTATGAAGAAATATTCAGGGTTCTGTATTTGTAATCTTGCATGATGCCCCTCATGATCAGGATGCTGTAATCTACTCCCAAACCGAAGATAAAAGAAGAGATGATAATGTTGAAAATATTGAACTGTATTCCTGAAACCCCCATGAATCCCAGGGTGATAAACCAGGAAAGATACATGGGAACAGCCGTTAACAGGGCTGGTTCAATACGGCCGAAGGAGATCCAGAGAAGCAGGCTAACAAAGAGCATGGACATGAGAACCAGGTGTTCGAAATCCCGCCTGACCCTGCCGATAAATATGGAGGTGAGTTTCTGCCTGTCGAAAACTACAACACCTGGCTGATTTCCGAACGTGTGATAAACTTTGTCAATGTTCTCAGGTTTAACCCTGGCCACGCTTGTGATCATCGACATACCCGGCATATCACTTACCCAATCTGAAAACAAAGCCTTTTCGAAGCTCGCCTTAATCCTGCCGCCAGGCGGTGTATAAGGCCTGAAAAGCATATTGCTGAATCCACTGAAAGCGCCTGGCCTGAAACCTGTTTTAATCGCAGATCTTTCGACTTCGCCGATGATCTTACCTGCCCTTTCGGCGGTAAATTGTTTTTTCCATCTGCCCAGGCGGATGTTAGTAAGAGAATCTGAAAAAATAAGGGTCCTTATCCCTGAAACATTGGCTACGCTGCGGTCCTGCAAAAGCTTTCCCAGCTGCACCTGCACCCTTTCATTAAGCCTGAGGGCTTTTTCACGGTCAGGGGCGGTTGCAACTATGTATATGTTTCTGAATCTTCCGCTGGAAATACTATCCAGTGTTTCCCCGGCTTTTTTTAAACCAGGTTCCATGTAATTCAGGGTGTTCATATCAGTTTCAAACCCTGCCTTCCTGTAGTAGAATATACTGACAAGGGTAAGAAGGCCAAGGAAGATCATCAGAATGGCATTCTTTTCAAAGGCAATTTTGCTGATCCGGTCGATGAAGTTTGAAATCCCCGTGCTTCCTGGCCTGGTGAAACGTACCGAAAACATCTGGGGAAGAAACACCAGGGCAAAAAGCGCTGCGCCTGCAACACTCACCGAGGCGAACCAGCCAAGGTCGTGCAACACGCTGGACTCAAGGAAAACCAGGCAAAGAAAAGCTCCTGCTGAAGTCAGTGCGCAAACGACGATGCTTTGCGACATTTCCCTCAGGGTTTGTTTTACATCCCCGCATCTCCTGTAATGGTTGATGAGGTAAAGCGAATAGTCAATGATCAGTCCCAGTATCACCGAGCCTATGCCCAGGGCAATTGCCGATAAGGAACCTTTTACACAGGCAAGCACAGCGATTGCCAGGCCTCCTCCGAAAGCTGCAGGCAGCAGGCCGAGCAAGGGCACCAGGGCCGACCTGAAATAAAAGCCCAGCAGCAGGAATATCGACAGCAGGGCAATGCCCAGTGTAAGGAGGATGTCTTTTTTCAGCCGAAGGGCATTTCCAACCGCCACTGCTGCGGCCCCGAAGTATTCAGCCCTGAATACCTTACCCTGGTTTATTTTCAGGTCAATGATCCGGTCAAGTTTTTTTAGCAGCTCTCCATTTCTTCCTGTTTCTCCCGGAGGGTAAGCCGGAGTGATAAAAATAAGAAGGTGGCGATGATCCCTGCTCACGACATGACCATTATACGATCCATACTGATCATTGCCTTGCAAGGATAACAATTTCCCTGATGCAAGGGCATGGATACCCAGCGGATCATCCAGAACCTGCTTCCTGATTGCAATGGAGGCAGGGGAGATCAGCTTCCTGTAATCGCTCCAGATCAGCTTTTCAATGTTCACTGTGGATGTCATTGTATCTAACCCACGGTAATCCCTTTCATCAAGAAATATCGGCAGATAGTCGCGGGTGCAGGAGATCAGGCTTTCAAACAGGGAATCATCTGCCTTGAAGAACAGCTTTGCGATATATCCCCTGCATCCGGCATCGATCGCCGCGGCCAGGGAATCGGCCTTCAGGCAAAGATCGTCTTCGGTATAACCCGCTGATGTGTCGGCTACCGAAAGATTGATCACCAGTTTTTCGGAAAACCTGGCATGATTTACAACGAAGCCGAAAAGATCGGTTTTATCGGTAATTGTTGAGCTTCCCGAAATGTCTTCAACAAACTTAATTTTCAGTATACCAGGGATAATAAAAAGAAGAAGGGCAGCTAATAACAGAAGTGACAGCCATTTTTTATTATGTAATAAATTATATATATAGATAAAAAAGTTTGACATCAGAATAAGAAGCTAATTATATCACAACAGGACTTCAGGGTTCAGGTCGGTTTTGACTTTCTGAAAATTTGCAGCAGTGCGTAAGTGATGCTGCTCAAAACCAGTGACAACACAATGCCAAAAATAACGCTTCCCACAAGATACTGAACGAAATTCGCCTTGATCCATTGAAAATTGAACGCCGGTGACAAATGAGATGCTCCCGGGTTCATTCCAATAATCAGTCCGCCTGCTTTATAACTTAAATACAGGATCAGCGGCAATATCGGAGGAATACTGATATTAGAAGCCGCAACTGTCACGAATTTGTTTAAACGGAAATAATGGGCCAGGCCGAATGCAATCATCATCTGCCATCCCCATATAGGCAGAACACCAATGAACAATCCGAGCATTACCGAGAACGTCACTTTGGTGTTGGAGTCAGAGCTGTCGAGAATATATTCCCTGATAAAACCCTTTACAGATTTTTTCTTCAGTCCTTTGGCGAACATGAAGGGTCTTACCCAGAGCAAAGCCATGAACACCAGTATTGCATTAAGAAAACTGGTCCTGGTAAAATCGGGCCCTTTTCTGAAATGCGACACCCTTGTTTCCCTTGGGGCGTAGTACACATCAATAGGAACTGACAGGATTCGGACCCCTCTCCAGGCCAGGCGCACAAGGATTTCAACTTCAAACTCATATTTGCCGGTATAGAATTTGCCGGTTTCGCTTATTGGGCCAAGAGGGTAAAGCCGGTATCCGGTTTGTACGTCATCTACCCTGAGCCCTGTCTCTATCCTGAACCAGAATATCGAAAATTTATGCCCGAAGCGGCTTGAACCCGGAATTGCGGGGTCATTCATATCCCTGGCTCCCAGGATCAGGGAGTCAGGTTCCTGCTCCAGCAACCTGATGAACCGGGGGATATCCGCCGGAGAATGCTGCCCGTCGCTGTCAATCGTGATGGCATACCTGTAGTTTTTCTCAATCGCCATTGCAAAACCTTTCTGGAGCGCCCTTCCCTTACCCCTGTTTTTTTCGGAAGTAATTGTAAGTATCCCCGGAATGTTTCTCAGGATGTCGGCAGTGCCGTCATCGGATCCGTCGTTCACAACGATTATATTATCAGTATACTGCTGAATCTCACGGATCACACCCACCAGGGTTTGTTCGTTGTTATAAGTAGGAATTATTACACAGCACCTGAGATCAGCTATTTTTCTGGAGATTTCCCCGTTAACTTGCATAGTGTAAATATCAGTTCTGGCAGATAAAAACAAAAATAGCAAAAAATCGTAAATTTGGCCTATGAAAATCCTGCTCATCAACACACCGAGGTCCCCTGAGAACAGGATACTTGAATTCGCGCCGGAACCAGCAAAACGTTTTATTCATAAAAGATTGATAGGACCCCCTCTTGGCCTGCTGACCATTGCAGCAGCTGTTAAAGACCATGATGTGCTGTTGTTCGACACCAAAGGCGAATTCGATCTTAAACCTGACCATCCTTCCCTGGCTGATATAGTGAAGCGACTGGTGAGTGATTTCAGACCTGATATTGTCGCAAGTACGGCCATTACCTCTGAACTTTATTATGCGTTTGAAATTTTTACTGAAGCGAAAAAGATTGATCCCGAGATCGTTTCAGTTCTTGGAGGACTGCATCCAACTTTGCTTCCGAATGACTGTTTTCATCCTTCGGTTGATGTGGTTTGCCCCGGCCAGAGCCCGCATGTTTTCAGGGATGTCGTACGCACCCTTGAAAAAAAGGCCTCCCTGATAGCAGTTCCAGGAATTCTGTTGAACATAGGCCCTGGATTAATGCGAACCCCTGGTACAGCAGCCCGATGGGACGCTGCCAATGCCGATTACCTGATGCCCGACAGGGAACCTCTCAAACCATGGATCGACACTTACAAAGTCGGAGGGAGTCCCTTCCCCAGCACCTATCTGTTCACTTCACTGGGCTGTCCTTATAAATGCACATTCTGCTCGATCTGGCCCCAGTTCAAGGGTAAATATTATCAGAGGTCGGTCGAAAGCCTGGTCACCGAGCTCCATTCCATTCCCGATTACCCTGTAGTAAGGTTTGCCGATGCTAATACCGTAGTTGACCTGGGTTTCATGAACCACCTCTTCGACAGGATACTGGAAGAAGGGATACATAAAACATTCGTTATGGATATCAGGGCTGATGTGGCATCGCAGCATCCCGCGATCATTCAGAAGATGGCAGAAGGAGGACTTAAAGTCGTGATATGCGGTTTTGAATCATACCGGGATGAAGAACTGAAAAAATACAACAAATCTTCTCCTGCCAGTGATATTGCAAAAGCTATAAAGGTTTTCCATGACAATGGTATCATGATCAGGGGAAATTATGTAATTCCCAGTGATTATACTGAAGACGATTTCATGGCCCTCGAGGAATATTCATCAGGCAATCCCGTGGTGTACGCGGGTTATACAATACTGACCCCAATGCCCGGAACAAGGTTTTACAAGCAGGTAAAGAACAAGATCATCGACCATGATTATCACAAGTATAACTTTTTTAACTCGGTATTGAAGACGACCCTGCCATACGAAAAATTCCATGAACGTGTGGGCAGCCTCTGGCTTATTAAAATGGGGACAGACGTAATATGAGGAAACTCCTGCTGGTCAATACGAATACCGAAAAATCACCTTATCCGATTCCTCCATTGGGTATCTGTCTGATCGCTTCCTTTTTGAAAGATCACTATGACGTAAGGATCTATGACGGTATGTTTGACGAAGGCAGGAGACTTGAGGGGGTCATAAAAAGTTTTAAACCTGATTTTATAGGGTTCAGCATCCGTAATGTGGATGAGGTCGTACCTGAACGAAAAACATTCTTTCTTGCAAGAGCTTATTCCGGGTTTATTGAACCCGTTCGTAAGATAACATCTGTACCCCTGATAATCGGGGGAAGCGGGTTTACCATATTTCCATCTGAAATTATGGAGTACACAGGTGCAGATTATGGTGTTGCAGGGGAAGGGGAGGAAACGCTTCTTACCTTGTTACTCAAGTTGGAAATGGGAGAGGATGTAAGCCTTATCCCCAATGTTTATACAAAAAATGGTGGCGGTAAAATGTCTGTGAAGAAAGAATGGGATTACAATCTGATGCCATTTTCATCCATTGATCGGAAATTGGATTTCCAACCTTATAGCCAGCGGGGGGTATACAGTATTCAAACCAAAAGAGGGTGCGCTTTCGGTTGTATTTACTGTTCTTACCCCCTGATCGAGGGGAAACAATACCGGCTTAGAACTCCAGCTTCAATTGCCAATGAAATTGAAGAAACTTCAGCAAGGCTTGGTGAGGGAATCACATTTGAATTTGTGGATTCCACTTTCAACGACCCTAAAGGACATGCCGAGGAGATTTGCAGGGAACTGATCAGGAGGAAAATAAAAGTAAGGCTCAGGACTATGGGCGTTAATCCTCGTAACACAAGCAGGGAATTGTTTATACTGATGAAGGAAGCCGGTTTTGCCCAGATCGATGTGACGCCCGATTCAGCTTCTCCCCGGGTCATCAGAAATCTTCGCAAAGGATTTACAATGGAAGATATCCGCAGGACTGCAGGATTTATCAGGGAATTTGATATTCCTTCCATGTGGTTTTTCCTTTTTGGCGGGCCGGGTGAGAGCAGTGAAACATTTCATGAAACCCTAAGTTTTATCGACGATTTTATAAGCCGGGATGACCTCGTCTATTTATCAGGAGGACTCAGGGTATATCCCGCCACACCGCTTTATAACATCGCACTGAAGGAAGGTCGCATCACGACCGCTGAACGGTTGCTTCATCCCCCGTTCTTTTATTTTTCAGAAGAAAGCCCGCAGGCTAAGCTGAAATCCTGGATTGATGATGCCTGCAGGGAGCGCATTAATTGTCTGCCTGGTTCAACAACGAATCCCCCGGAAGAGATGATGCGTGAGGCTGTAGCTCAGCGCCTTGCCCGGGGACTGACCGAACCCATGTTCCGGACGCTGTTGAGGCTTCGAAAGGAATGGAAGGAGGAGGGAAGAATTTATTAGGCACTAATCGCTAATCGCTATTCGCTCATCACTCATGGCTCATGGCTTATTTAATCAGGAAATTCCACTTCACGAACCTTCCCGCATCCCTGATAAATTTCGAGTTCTTGTACAGGGCAAGTGAAGGACCGCATTCGGTAAACAGGCTTATTCCTCGATTATACATACTTATTTGCGCAGCCATCCAGTTGAACGGGGTATGTATATTTTTCACCACCTCTGCTTTTAAACTATCGGTATTTTCTAACATTTCCTGGCTCAGAATGGAAATTACCGGAATTTTGGGTGCAATCACATCCGCAGTGAAAACGGTTTTTGAGAATTCAGTTGCGGCTTCGTCGAGCAGGTTTGTATGGTAAGGGATCGTCACACCGAGGGAACGTGCATGCAAAGCACCTTCCTCCCTGGCTTTCAGCAGAAAAACGTGAATATGAAAACTGTCGCCGGCAAGGATAAATGAATGATCGCTGTTCCTGTTCACAATCATCATGTTCAGATGGTGGGTCAGGGCAATTTCCCGGATATCTTTCTCACTCAGGCCAATAACCCCGCACATACCAAATCTGCTATGAGGTAAGGTTTTGCGAATGGCTTCATAGGCTTTCTGGATGAACATCAAGCCGGTTTCAAATGAAATCGAACCTGCGGTGAACAGGGCTGAATAAATTCCCATACTGTAACCGGCTGCCATTGAGGGTTTAATCCCTGATCTGATAAGGACAGTGGCACAACTGCAGCCGTATGTATACGAGAGGTATTGGTTCAGCAATTCGTCCTCAAGAAACGGGTTCGATTCAGGATTAAATGAAAGAAGGTCCTTCCCCGTGTAACCTGCTGCCAGTTCAAGAAAATTTTGAAAAACCTCCCTGAAAAAAGGAATATCCCGCGAAGGATCATCGCGGTAATCACTGATAAAAGCGGGAAAAACGAAAGAAACAACGTCTTCAGCCAAATGCGGAATTATTTATCAAGTTCCAGCAGGCGGTTTTCATGTTCGATGATCAGCATCTGCATCTCGATCAGTTGTCCGACAGTTTCAACCGGATGTTTAACGGCATACTTACCGATGGTTTTCAGTTCGATATCCAGGTTGTATTTTTTCTTGAAGATTTCAATCAGTTCAAGGAACATGAGTGAATCCCCGTCAAGGTCCTTGATTATATTGGTATTATCGTTGATCTGTGATTTATCCGTTTCACATTCTTCAGCAAAGAACGCAAAGACAGTATCTCTGACTTCATTCCGGGTGTTCTCTGTGATTTTAGCCATTTTGCTATTTTTTTTGCAAAATTACAATTTTCAGGGATATTTCCGAAAAACAAGTGTGGCGTTGTGTCCGCCAAAACCAAAGGAATTTGAAAGTGCAATACGGATATCTGCATCTCTGCTGGCATGGGGCACATAATCAAGGTCAAGATCAGGATCGGGATCGGTATAATTAATAGTAGGAGTGATAATACCATGTTTCAGGCTGAGCAGGGTTATGATCCCCTCGATCGCGCCTGCCGCACCAATGGTATGGCCGATCATAGATTTTGAAGAAGAAACGGGGATTACGTAGGCTTGTTTTCCAAATACGTTTTTGATGGCCATGGTCTCATACCGGTCGTTAAGTTCTGTAGAAGTTCCGTGGGCATTGATGTAGCCCACCTCATTTTTATCGATACCGGCATCCTTTATGGCTTTCTCCATGGTCGCTGCCATGCCTTCCCCGTCTTTCATAGGCGCCATGATATTATATCCTTCGCTGGTCAGCGCATAGCCGGCCAGTTCTCCGAATACCGCAGCGTTTCGCTTCAGGGCATGTTCCTCCGATTCAAGAATGACCACCCCGGCTCCTTCGCCTATGACAAATCCATCCCTCGATACTGTAAAGGGCCTGCTTGCTGCTTCGGGCCTGCCATTGGCTACAGATAGGGCGTACAGTGCATTGAACCCGTTGATTTCCTCAGGGTTGATTATGGAATCTGCTCCTCCCGCTATCACAACATCGGCGCTTCCGCCGCGGATCATCTGCATCCCCATTGAAATGGCATAAGCCGATGAGGCACAGGCCGTATTGATTGCAAAACTTGGACCTAAAAGCTGGTATTCAAGTGATACCCATGCAGGCATTGAATTGGTCATGCTTTTAAAGACTGTGTTCTGCAGCGAAGTATCTTTTTCAACACTGGAGTTGCCTGTATTGACCACCCCCATGATGACTGAACAGCGGGTTTTATCTTCTTTTTCGAAATCCAGCCCTGAATGTGCCACAGCTTGTTTGGCAGCAACAAGACACATTTTTGTAACCCTGGTCATTTGGCCTGCGGCCCTTTTTTTGATCAGGGTCCTGGCAAAATCCTCGAATTCATGGGGAACTTCGGCCGCTATTCGTGTAGCGCATGAAGAAGCATCGAAAAGTGAAATCTGCTTCACCCCGCTTTTACCTTCAACAAGATTATTCCAGAAGGTATTTAAATCATAACCCAGGGATGAAACAATGCCCATCCCGCTTACAATAACTTTTCCCGGCATCTTACGATATTACTTGTTCAGCGCGCCTGCCCAGTTTTTAAGCACGGCAATATCTGCCTGGGTGGGAACATTGTCAGGATTATTCTTACGCCATTTCCCCGGAGGCATATCGCCTTTGGATACTTTCTTATAAATGTCATAAGCTTTACCGGCCTGCTTTTTTACATCATACCCGGTCCAACTTGCAAAATTCACATGAGCTTTTGCCATGCCGTTACCATCGGCACCGTGGCAATCCATGCAGGCTTTCTGTACAATCTTCATTACTGAATCGGGCAGGGCGGGATTGCCTTCATTGTTACTGCCGGCAACAGAGACTTTCGCAGGTCCGAAAGCAAGAGCTATAAAAAAGATCACGGCTAGCGAGATCCCTAAAATTGACATTGTTTTTTTCATTTTTTTTAAAGTTAATTGTGACAAAATTAATTAATAAATCAATCAAACGGGCCTTTATCTGTCCCGAAATATTCTTTCAATGCCTCGTTGAGTTCGTCGATGGTAAGTCCTGAATGGGTTATAAACCTCCGTGCTGCGTTTTTATAAGTGAATTCAAGGTGGTTCCTGATCTCGGCCAGTTGTCCCTCCGTAGCTACTGTTGAATGATGATCAGGTCCGCCTCCGTTATATACATAAAAACCTCTGCCTGATTTCCTGCCCTGATGACCTTCTGATACTTTCTTTTCAAGCTCTTTAAGCAGAGGGGAATAGTAATCGGCATGGGGATAACCCCTGGTATAATTTTTTATACTTTGAAGCATGGTATCCAGACCGACATGATCAAAGAATTCAAAGATTCCCAAAGGAAACAATGATCCTTTTACAGCTTTGTCAATATCAGTAAAACCTGCCTGGCCCTGCATTGTAATGCGGAAAGCCTCATTCTGGACATCCAGAAAAATACGGTTCAGAATGAAACCTGAATTTTCGCTGAGAAGGAGATTTTTATGATTGATGGCAGCCACAAAGGTTCTCAAACGGTTTGCAGTGTTATCTGAGGTTCCCTGGCCTTTGATGATTTCCACCACATTTATAAGACTTACAGGGTAAAAGAAATGCAAACCGGCAAAATTCTTTTCCCTGCCGGGCGACGGACAAAGTTCAGCCGGATTGATGGAGGATGAGTTTGATACCAGTATGGCTTCCTGATGTAACACCTTATCGGCAGACTCCAGGACTTCTTTCTTCAATGTTCTATCTTCAGGAACTGCCTCGATCACGATGTCACAGCCGGCCAGGTCTTCGATCCCGGATGATATCCTCGTTTCCATCAGTTGATCCAATCTTGCTGTAGACAGGATACCATTGTTGGAGAGCCTGCGGAGCTTTTTCTCTAAAGCTTTACGTATAGCAGGTAAATCAGCTTCACGGCTTACGATCCAGTGAAGGTTAAATCCGTATTCCGCTAGATAATGAACCAGGTTGGTCCCCATTTTCCCCTGCCCTATAACTCCAATGGTTTTATCTTCCCGAATCCTGTCTTTCCATTTTCCCGTTTCCCATGACATAATCATCCTCCGGTATTCATCCATTTTACGATGATGCCGGCTTATATGCCTGTTGACGCCAAGTACGGTAAGAAGGAATCCCATGCCTTTATCAATGGCAACCTGCCTGGTACGGATAAGATTGAAAATAAAGCGGAACAAGGCCCTACGGTCTTTATCTGAAGTCATAACGAACTCTCTGAACGTTATCCATGAAAGACGGGCCTTAAGCCAGGAGGAGATTTCTCCGCCCTTGCGTGTAAACGCTCTATTGCTGAAGAGGGCTTCAGCTTTTTGCCTGATCACCGGAAATGAATAAAGCCTGGTGACCGTTTCCATGTATTTATCGAAGATTTCGATCTGCGACATGTTCATGTAGGCTATTGTCGGGAAGTGTCCCACGCCCAGTTCCGGATCAATACTGAGGATCCTGCCTTCTGCAAGGAGTTTCTTATGGGTTTCGGTGCCCGGTGAAGCATTCAGAAGGTGCAGGTTGATGTTCGGAAGGTTATGTTCCACCGAAAAATTGAATATTCTTTCAAATTCATCGGCCGTGTCATGATCAAATCCCACTACAAAACTGGCATTGATCTGTATACCTGCGGCATGGATCTTACTTATGGCATCAGTATATATTGAACCTCCCCGGTTGTGATGTTTCCGGGTTTCATCAAGACTTTCGGGGTTGAGAGATTCGAAACCAACCAGGATGTTAAAGCAGCCGGCTTCGGCCATCAGCATTAACAGCTCATCGTCCGTGGCAACGTCAAGACTGCACATGCAGCCCCACGAGATATGCAGAGGTATGATTGCTTTCATCAGCTCTTTCGCGTACCTCTTGTTGATGGTAAGATTATCATCGACAAAAAAGAAATATTTCGAAGGTGCCGCCCTGATTTCTTCAACCACATTATCTATCTCCCTGTACCTCATCTTCCTTCCGAAATTCTTCGAAACAAGGCAGAAGTCGCAGTTGAAAGGGCAACCCCTTGAAACCTGGATCGCAACCTGGAAGATCCTTTTGATATTTACGAGGTCCCACCGGGGTGGACGCTGGCAACGGTACTCGGTAAAGGAGGAGGTTTCATAAACCTGTTTCAAAGATCCCTTTTCGAAATCCTCCAGGCACTGTTCCCATTTACCTTCCGCTTCTCCGACCACGACTGCATCACCATGTTTCAATGCCTCATCGGTAAGGTACGAAGCATAGGGCCCCCCGTAAACCACCTTCGCCCCAAGGGACCGGTAATGGTCGCCAAGTTCAAATGCTCTGTTGGCCGTTGCTGCGAGGGTTGTGATCCCGACAATATCCGGCCTGATGTTCCCGGGAATATCTTCGATCTCTTCATCAAAAATGAAGATCCTGTAATGATTGGGAGTGAGTGCTGCAATAGTTGGGAGGGCAAGGGGTATCATCAGGCGTTTTTTGCCGAACATTACGGCCAGCTCGGAATGTGCCGGGTAGTTGATGTACTTCTGCCTGGGGCTTAATAAAAAGAGGTTATATGCAGGTTTACCTTCAGCCATTATAAGCAATCAGTGATTCACGATTGATGCCAGCTCATCACGTACCCGGCCTGCATGAACTTGCTGACTTCGGTGACAAAACTGAGAATAACATCCCTGTCGTTCAGTATTTCTTCCTTTAATATCCTGTCGAGGCATAAAAATGCCATGGGAGGTCCGGGGTAACCCATGGTTGACATTTTAGTGTACAGGGTATGACGGGGAATTCCAAGGGTCATGCATTCATCCATGACCAGCTCTGAAATATGTTTTGAAGGGAAATTCACCTGGAAATACCTGATCGTTTCAGGAACCAGGGGATATTGTTTCAGCATTCTTTTGAGCCCGTTGAGGAAGACCGAGCCATCTGCTTCATGAAAATTCTGCCGCAGTTCTTCCTGGAACATCTGCGCAAGGTGGTGATATCCTTTTTCAAACTCTTCCCTGGGGTTCATCCAGTATGCCGGCCTTTTGTTACCCATAGCCGAAGGCTTGCTGCCTCCGGCTGACTCCATGTAAACGTGGTCCACATACAGCCCGGTTTCCTTGTCAGGAGCAGCCTGCAGGAACAGGGCAGAAGCCCCGTCGGAAAGAAAATAACGGAGAAAAAGCTCTTCCTTTGTAACCAGGGGCTGATTATAATATTCTGCAACGAGTTCGGAGGATGACATGCTCGACGAAATGACCAGGGCGGTGTCGTAACGTCCATGCCGGATCATATCATAGGCAACAAGCAATGATTTGTAAGCCGATGTGCAATTGGCGTGAATCGAAAGCTCTGCACAATGGTCTATCCCAAGTTCTTCCTGTATTCTTACCGAAGCTGTCGGCATCTGGTCCTGGTGCGCGCTGCCGTAAACAATAAGCCCTACATCGCCGGCATTTACACCTGCCGCCTCCAGGGCCTGACGCGCTGCTTTTACCGACATACTCACATTGTCCTCTGTAAATTTCCTGCTCACCGGGTCAATTGCGAAATGATAATATTCGATATCCAGAAGTTCGGCCATCAAATCCTTTACCCTTTTAAGCCATTTAAGGGTTTTCACAGGTGCTGCAGTGAGATTGCCGAGGTAATGATCAACCTCGGATTTTGGGACAGCCTGGCCGGGAAGAAAGGATCCGCTTCCTGAAATCCTCACCGGCCTGCCTGCCGTATCTGTAAAACCCTGCTCTTTCACAAAAGATATTTCTTAACGTACAAACCCCGTTTTTGAACCTTGAAATCCTGCATTACCTCCCTGGCAAAATCATAAGCAGTGGGAAGCAGGATTTTTTTCGGAACAACCTTATCCACAATTCTGTATTTCAGGGCATCTTCAGCGTTGAAAGTACTGCCTTTGAGTACGCGTTCAAGAGCAAAAGCCTGGCCCGATATGCTGCAAAGTTTGTAAATCCCTCCGAGACCGGGGGCAAGATTGAATGAAGCTTCAGGAAGCCCGAATACTGCTTCTTCTCCGCAAAGCCTGAAATGACTGAAGAGTGCAAGCTCGAGAGCCGAACCAAGACAGACGCCCCTTATTGCTGAGATCACAGGGATACTGAAACTCTCCAGCAGAAGGAATGATTCGTAATTTTTCGACAGGAAGGCAGGTATGCTCAGAAGTTTCCCTCTTTTATCAGTTACTGCATTTTCGTGGATCACCTTTAACAGGACCGGCACGTCGGCTCCTGAAGAATAATGCCTTCCGTGACCGGAAATAATAAGTGCGCGAAATTCCTGGCATGAGCTGATAAAATTCAATGCTGAGGCAAATTCCATGAAGAATTCCATATTCATGGCATTCGATGGAGGGGAATTCAGCTCAAGGAGACCGATACCGTCATCCAGGAGCAAGCGTATCGTTGAATACCCGGGTATCTTCATGTTTTTATTTACCGGAACCATTCCTGCGCCTGGCTTCTGCAACAGCCAGCTCACAAAAGATCCTGGTTTCCTCTTTCATTGCCTCCTCCATACTGAGTGTCCTTGCATTTTTCAATGCTTTCATCACAGCGTTGATAACAGTCAATGGCCTGTCCCTGGTCAGTTTCTGCAAAAAATGGAATGAATATTCAAAGACTTTGTGCTTGTTCACGATAAAATCAACCAGTTGCATTTCATGTGCGTCTTCAGCATTGATCATATCGCCGCTCATAATAAGCTTCAAAGCCTTCGGAAAACCAGCTTTTATATATGATCTGATGGTGCCGCCCAAACCCGGAATGATCCCCTGGTTTATTTCAGGGAATGCGAACAAGGCATTTTCTTCACATATCCTGATATGGCTCGCAAGCGCTATTTCAAGCCCTCCTCCGAAACAAATACCCTGTATGGCAGCGATGACCGGAATATCAAGATTCTCAATGTGTTCAAGGACAGCTTTTCCCTTGTCCATTTTCTCACTGACATCTTCCTTGTCGCGTATCATCCTGAACAGGTTCTCAAGCTTCCCTCCGCCCGAAAAGTGTTTACCTGCCCCGCAGATCATGATCCCTTTCAGGTAGTCGTACGACGTCCATTTCTTCAATGTTTCGAGGGGCACGAATTCAGGCTGCACCAGGTAATTCTCAGGAGGATTGTCCAGGGTTATTATCCCAATGTCATTCCTGATTTCCCAGCTTATTTTATTGATCGTTTCCATTTTGTCATGTTAAAAGATCAGCAAGCAAATACCTGTTCCACCCCGTCAGGGATATCATGTGAAATTCGCTGCTCATCTACAAATACGGTCTTTACTCTTGCTCTAGCCAGGGACCGGCCGGTCCTGCACATTTTCATTTTCTGCTCAAACAGAATAAATGGATTATCCCTTCTTACCGTAGTCATTATTTCCACTTCATCACCCAGTTTCACCTCATGCTGGTACCTGATATTAACTTCGACCACCACAAGAAACAGGCCCCGGGCAGTCAAATGCTCCAGTAAGCCTTTTTCCTGGAACAACTCCCACCGGGCCTGCTCGAAATAGTTTAAAAATACAGCATTATTTACATGCCCGTATGAATCCAGTTCATATCCTCTTGCTGTTATCCTGCACAGGTGCATCTTCATGAGGCATGGACGAGTTTTAAACGGCACTTCATTTTCATAAACGTATTTTCACCTGCATTAATTTCAGCAGTAACATCAAATTCCCCGGGGGAAGGTTCAGTGAGCCTGATATTTATCCTGAGCGCCGGATTTAAAACAGGATCGATCAGGTTCATATATTTTATCTGGCTGGCTTGAGTAAGCATCAGCTTAGTGCCGGTAATTTCCTCCGCCAGCTCCCTTACCATTTCAACCTGGCAAACTCCGGGGAGAACAGGTCGTCCGGGGAAATGGCCCTGAAATATTTCATGGGCACTGTCCAGTTCCAATTCTGCTGAATATTTTTTAGCCGTATTATTTTCACCATCCCGCGGTAAATTTGTTATATTGTTGATTTTGTATAATTTATCTTTAAGCATCAATACCAGGCTTATTCAATATAACGCAAAAATACGAAATTAAGTTAATGAATACCTGATTACCTTCCTAAGAGGTCAAGGTTGAGGAGCAGACCGATCCTGGGGTTCATAATATTTATTCCCGAGGGGAAAGGACCATATGAGTATTCAAGTCCGATCAGGGCAGCATCAATAGGATTCGACCATCCCGCAAGCCTGGTCAGTTTCCTGCTGTCTTTTTCAAAATAGGCGAACAGCTTGCAGCCGGAATAAAAATATATGTCATCGAGGGTTACCGGGTCTTTGTAATGAGAAGGGATTCCGCAAAAAGAGCCCGTAAAGAACAGAATCCTTAAGTCATGCTGAATTACTTTGAGGAATGCTTTTTTATTCAACGGGGCAAAAACATAATCGCCACGGTACCTGTTTTTCCATATCTCCAGGTCAAAATAGGTAATTCCAATCTCGTTCGCGAAGCTGAAATGAAAAGAAGTATCTGAAGTTTTCTTTATAAGAACTATACCACTCAGATGTTTTCCCTTGACCTCGAGTGCAGCCTTGAACATCGCTTTATCAAAATCATTTTTGAACGGGGAATCCCATTCCGGATATCTGGCATCGTACTTGACTTCCTTAAGGTTTGATTTCTTTACCGGTGAGCAGGAAACAGTTAAAATAACCAGTAATATGCTAAGGGATTGCAAACTTCTCATCCGGAATGACCTGGTTTTTCTTTTTATTCATGAACTCGATACGGGTATAGTCTCCCGAAGCTTCCCGCATGACAAATTGCTCGACCGTATAATCCGATTTATTAAAGAACAAGGTAATCTCGCTCAGGGTTTCCCTTAGTTTCTGGTTTACAGGCAACAGGTCAGCCCTTAACTGGTCGTGAAGGTCGGAGATACTGCACTGGAAATTCTTTGTATCCAGCAGCAAGGTGCCCTGGACCGCACCGATAAGGATATTATTAACCTCCCTGAATACTTTATTTGACTGTATGCTGATGTGGTTTTCCTTATCCTCATCCTTTATATAAATACGGTCATTGTTGAAAATGATGAGGTATGAGAAAGGATCACTGTATTCCCACCTGAGCAACCTGTCCTTTTTAAAGAAAAAAGTTCCTTTTGACACGATCTTTTCTTTTATAACACTCAGTTCCTTGGTTTGAATAAACCTTGCTTCAAGAGACATGGTTGACCTGGCAGCGTCGGAAATACTTTTTTTGACCATGCCTGCATCCCCGGCCGATAATGGTTTGTTTTGCCCTGTGGAAGGTAAAGTCAGGGCGGAGCAAAGAATCATTACAAAATACAGACCTGGTTTATTCATATGCCGGCAGGTTTAGCAGTTCATCGGGAGGAACGAAATCGAGACCTCTTTCATGCAATGATACGATTAATTTCTCAAGAATCCCTGCTGTAAGCCTGCAGCTGTCATGAAACAGCAGGATATCCCCCGGCCGTACCTTCTTCACCGTCTTCTCGATAAGTCCCTCAGCCGATGAAGCCGTCGTATCAAAGGAACGGAATCTCCAGGTAACGATCTTCATTCCTGTTTTCCGCACAGCTCCGGAAACCATCGGATTGATCACACCAAAGGGAGGCCTGAAAAAATGTATCTTTTTCCCCGTGACCGATTTAACAGCTTCGGAAGTTTTATTCATGTCGGCAGCCATCTTCGCAGAACTCCTGAAATCCCAGAGGTTTGTATGTGAATATGAATGGTTCCCTATGACGTGTCCGTAATCGGACATCTGTCTTACAAGGGCTTCATTCCCGCTTATCCGTTTACCGATGAGAAAAAAACCTGCCCGGATCTTATACTTTTTAAGTACCTCCAGGATCATAGGGCTTAAAACGGGATCCGGTCCGTCGTCAAAGGTTAGTGAAATACTCTTGCCATTCCGGTTGCCCCCTGAATAGACTTCGTGATAATGGAAACCTGAAGACGGGAAAAACGCCATGGTGAAAGATATGCAAAGATATACGGTGATTATGCCAGCATATATAGTCCAACCTGTGTGATAATAAAACGGGCAAGGACCGGGGGAGGTAAGGCGAAAAATAACCCCGGACAGTGTATAAACCGACAGCAGAAGGATCGTAAAAGCTGACAGGTTTCTGAAATTCAGTCTCTTCACGGTTTACGGATCAGGATAAAGGAATGGTTCAGGTCAAGGTAGTGATTGTAAATCAGGATTGTGTTTACAGGGCGGCTTGCGGTTGCCCTGATCACGGCCTGTTCAGGGACATACCCGTGTTTCATAATCATACAAGCCATCCACAAACCGAAAGCTGATGATGTCTGGTATTCTCCGCTGAGATGTTTCCAGGCTGCGATTCCTGCATTCCCCAGTGAACCTGTTAGTTCTTTATAAATGTTGTCGGATGTTATGTCACCGTTCATCCCGCATATAACAAGGCCAATATCTTCAGTAGTCACTCCCGATTGGACGAGAAACCCTTCAAGGATTGAAGGCAGGGGTTTATTCAGGGTTTTACGGCTGAATGTATGAAGGCCAGACAGGACTGCGTAGGTGCCAGAAGAAGGAGTTGATGAAAGCAGGAAAAAAGCAGATCCTTCACCGGCGATGCTTCCTTTTGCGGGCCTGGAAAGCAACAGAGCTGTATCGGCAGGTCTGCGTCTCCAGTGTCCCAGCCTTGAGGTGATGGCAAATGAACCGTTGGTAAGCTCATCCATGCCCCCGGCAAGAACCGTCGACACCCTGCCGTTCCTGAACCTGACCATGGCATCGGTAAGAGAAGATTCAAATGACCAGCCCCTGTGAACGTATGTAAAATTGTAGTTATGGCATTTTAGAAGCAGCGCTATCTGGGCCGATACTGTGTTATGTGTAGACTGGATAAACGAGGTGGGGGTGAGCAGCTCTTCCCTGTTCCTGACAAGGCTGGTCAGGAATTTTTCAGTGTCCTCAAGGCATCCGAGTCCCGTGCCGGTGATGATGGCATCAGGCATGGTGCATTCAGCATCGGCAAGGCAAATCCTTGATGAGGCCACACCCATCCTGATCAGCCTGCCCATCCTGCGGAGGATGTCGGGACTGATAAAATCCTTGTAGTTCGGTTCGATACAGGCAAGGCGGTTTGTTCCGGCGCTGATAACTTCCTTAAGGAAGCGGTTGTTATCCGCAGTGTTCTGGGGTGATATGTTTCCCAGCCCGTTGATGTATATTGCGCCTGGTGTTGTCATCATCGTTTCAGGGAATGTATTTAGATAAGATGAGTGATGAGTTGTTGCCCCCGAAGCCGAAAGAATTTGAAAGGACATGCTCCACGCCTGCATTCCGCATGAGCTCAGTAACAGGTGTTATATAAAGCTCCTTCATGGGGGTTGACCAACTGAGGTTAGGGAATACGGCATCATGCTGTATCGAGAGGAGGGATATAACTGCTTCAATGGCACCTGCAGCTCCAAGAGTATGGCCGGTAAAGGATTTTGTGGAGCTGAAAGGAGGTACTTTCTCCCCGAATATTTTCTGGATGGCAATCCCCTCGCTGAGGTCGTTATTCTGAGTGCCTGTGCCATGCACATTGATATAACTGATATCATCCGGCTTAAGGCCTCCCAGATCAAGAGCTTGCTTCATAGCAAGGCTTGCGCCTGTTCCTTCCGGTGAGGAAGCTGTCTGGTGATAAGCATCATTTGCGTTTCCATAACCGCTCAGGAGACCGTAAATCGGTTTGCCTTGTGTTAGAGCCGTTTCTTCAGATTCCAATACCACGAAAGCAGCTCCTTCACCTATGGTCAATCCTGAACGGTTCTCGTCAAACGGCCTGCATCCGTCTTTATCAAGGATCATCAAAGTATTGAAACCATTGAGGGTGAATCGGGTAACTGCATCGGTTCCCCCGGCAATAACCCTTTCGAGCATTCCTGCCCTGATCATTTCGGCTCCCAGCATGATCGAATTTGCAGAAGAGCTGCATGCCGTGCTGATGGTCGTAATGAAATCACTGATACCCAGAATGCCTGCGATTTTTTCAGTACTGTCTCCGCAGTCATGGTTCACCACCTCGCGAAGCTTTCCCTTTGATGGATTTTCCAGGAATAAGGGATAAAAATCCTCGGTGCGGTCCATGCCTCCGACTGTTGTGGCTGAGATAAGCCCGGTCCTCATTTTCTGCCCGCTGCCGGCTCCTGCCATAACCGCAGCCTGCTTCGCGGCAACAATTCCCAAAAGCGAGGTGCGCGTGTAATTCCTGCCGCTCCCTAATCCACATACATCAAGTAATTCTTCATTGCGGCATTTCACCTCGGCCAAAGGGAGCCTGTTTTTATGGATGGTTTCCAACATGGTGATCCCTCCAATACCGGAACGCCCGAGAATCAATGATTCAAGAACTTCGCCTGCATCCATGCCGATCGAAGAAACAATACCATAGCCGGTTATCACTATACGATTTCCCATCAGGGGTCCTGTGAATTAAGCCTGCAAAATTAGAAAAAATCCGGAGGTGCTATCTTTTGACCAGTATAAAGGAATGATCAGTGTTGCGGTAGTGATTGTGAATCAGAATGTTTTCAAGTTTTTTACCGGCAGCAGGATATACTTTCAGGGAAGCGGGGATATACTGCTTTTTTAAAATACCGGCTGCCAGGAACAGTGCAAAACCTGAAACCGTATGATATTCCCCGCATAGATGTTTGTAAAGAATCCGGCTTGAACCGGGAAGTGCGGCATCGACAACTTCATCACAGATCCTGTCATGATCTTCAAACCCGTTGTTTCCCATCAGCACCAGGTCAATATTTTCGGGGCTCAGGTTGTTGTCGTTGAGAAAACTGGTCAGCGAAGCTGCTGTTTGGGCAGGAGATCCGGGTTTGAATAAGGTTTCAACTGCTTCAAGGCTGGCGTAGGTATGTGCGTTGTTTTCTCCCGAAATTATGAAATAAGCAGATCCTTCTCCAGCAATGGCCCCCGGAATCCCGCAGGACCAGAGGTCAAGGTTACTTACTGCTTTACGTTTCCAGATACCCAGTCTCCTGATGATTTTGAGATGGTTCAGGGTCATCTCGTCAATCCCGCCTGCCAGAACATTCGTTGCCGAACCTTCACCGATCTGCAGAAGAGCATCAATGAGGCAACTTTCCAGCGAAAAACACCTGTGTACATATGTTGAGTTGTACTCATGACACTTAAGGCTGATTGCGATCTGTGAACTGATGGTATTGTAGGTTGACTGAATGAAGGGGGTGGGATTCAGGAATCTCCCGTCAAGAGTAAGTTCGGCAAGTATCTTTTCAGTGTCCTCAACGCTTCCCAGGCCTGTTCCTGTTATTATTGCATCAGGCATGCTGATTCCTGCATCCCGAAGACATATTTTTGCAGAGCTGATGCCCATTTTGATCAGACGGCTCATTCTCCTCGCTGCAACAGGATCAATATATGATTTGAATAAAGGTTCAATGGCACTCAGGAATTCCCCGGAATGTTCCACCACTGGCTCAAGGAAAGCCGAACCGGGAATTGTATTCTGAGGGGAGATAATCCCTATACCGTTAATATATGCCATACTTTTTAAAAATAAGGGAAGTGTCATTCCCGCCGAAACCGAATGAATTAGTCATGACAGCATTAAGGTCAGCTCCCTTGATCAGTTCAGTAACAGGTTTGAAGCTAAGTTCCGGCATGGGCGTTGAGAAATTCAGGTTTGGCCAGATTATTCCATTCAGCAGGGCAAGAATTGAAATGATCGCCTCGGCAGAGCCTGCGGCCGATGTCATATGTCCCGTGAATGGCTTGGTTGAGCTCACATAGGGGACCTTTCCCCTGAACAATGTTTCTATAGCACGCCCTTCAGAAAGATCGTTATTATCAGTTCCGGTGCCATGGGCATTGATGTACCCAATGTTGTCAGGGTTTTCCCCGCTCATATCCAGGGCCTTTTTCATAGCCAGGTAAGCCCCGGTTCCATCGGGCGAGGAAGCGGTCTGGTGATAGGCTTCGCATGCATTCCCATAACCGGTCAGTTCGCAAATGATTTTGTTGCCGGTTCTGCTGTTGGTTTCTGCGGTTTCAAGGACCAGATAGGCGGCCCCTTCACCAAGGTTTATCCCGTTCCTTGTTGCATCGAATGGCCTGCATGGCAGTTTATCCAGGATCTTCAGGGCGCTGAAACCATTAAGATGAAACTGTGTAAGCGATTCGGTGCCACCGGCAACTGCACAATCCAGTTTACCGGCTTTCATCATCCTTGCAGCGAAAAGAATTGAATTGGCGGCCGAAGAACAGGCTGTGCTGATCGTGGTCATGAAACCATTCAGGCCCAGGCAGTCAGCAATTTTTTCAGTGCTGTCGGCGCAATCATATATTTCAATGAATTCATTCCTGCTGTCGTTGCTGAGAAAATCCTGGTAATATTTTTCACACTCATCCATGCCACCAACAGTAGTGCCGGAGATCAGGCCAGTCCTGAGCCCCGGTAATCCATTAAGGCGGGCATGTAAAAAAGCTTCCCTGGCGGCAATAATTCCGAGCAGGCTGTTCCTTGAATAAGTTTCCCGACCTGCAAGCCCGGCAAAGGAGAGCAGTTCAGCTTTTGTCATGGGAACCTCTGATACCTTTATTTCATCCCTGAGGCTTGTTTCAATATACCTTACAGGGCCGACAGCGGAACGAAGGTTTATCAGTGAATCAAGATTATCCTGAACATTGTTACCTAAACCGGAAATAAGCCCCAATCCGGTAACAAAAATCCTTGAAGGCATTTATGCTTTCTTTTGATGCTCGGTAATGAATTCAGCCATTGTACGGATGGAGTAAAATATTTTTTTCCCGTCTTTGGGGTCTTCGATTTTTATGCCGTAATTTTTCTCAAGAAGGACTATGAGTTCCAGGGCATCGATGGAATCCAGTCCGAGGCCTTCGCCGAATAAAGGGGCGTCGGGATTTATATCATCCACAGAGATATCTTCAAGATTAAGCTGTGTTATTACTTCTTTCTTCAGTTTTTCAATCAGTTCGTCCATAATAAATATTCAGTTTTCTTTTATTAAATAATTAAATGCAGTTTCTGTAAATGGCAGGGGCGTGAATTCAGGTTTGGAAGGCGACCCTGAATTGTCTTTTTCAACCATGACCATTACAGCCTTGAATGTATTACCCAGCAGTTCAACCCAACCGCAGATGCAAGCTTCGGCTTGGTTATTATCAAGCAGGTCCGATACATATTCATGCAACTGCCCGGGATTGAACTTTTCGCTGATCAGAAATGCATTTTCTCCTTTGATCCCATGCTTTATGCAGATCTCCCCGATAACTATATTTGCCAGAGTATAGACAAAAACCGAGGGGCTTGGGAAATAGGCCGACCGATTCCTGATACTTTCCTGATGAACGAGGTCGGTATCAAGGCTGGAACTTGAGTTGGCAAGCACTATGGCAAGCGATCCGGGTTTAAATCTACCGATGTTTTCATTCTTTAGCAGCAGTTCGGCAGAAATAAATCCAAGTTTACTCAAAGAATCCATTTTATAGAACTTGGGATATGCTACCTGCTCCTGCTTATACAAAGACCTGATAAAGTCTGCAAAAGTACTAATTTTTTCCTGATAAAAGATAAGGCGCTTATTAACAACCACTTTACCTTCACCGAAATAGGTATATGCCGTGATCAGTTTATCCATGTTCAGGTTTTCTGAAATACCAGCGCTGCATTGCAGCCTCCAAACCCGGAAGCTGTTTTAAGGCATGTATTGACAGGTTTATCAAGCTCTTCTTTTAATACGTTTATTTTTTCCGGAACACCGGGGATATCGAATCCTGCTGATCTGAACAGGCGGTTCAGCTTCATCGAACTGAGCAGTGCAGCTGATTCCATTATACCTGATGCGCCGAGAGTATGTCCCCAATAACCCTTAAAGCTGTTTACAGGAACCTCGTTCAATTTGCACAGTGAAATTGCCCTGGCTTCCATTTCATCATTAAATAAAGTAGCCGTGCCATGAGCTGAAATGTAATCAACCTCCGGTGGCTCAACCCCTGATTCTTCAAGAGCCTTATTCATGGCCATGCTGAGTTCTTCACCGGTTCTGGATGGGCCGGAGATATGATTTGCATCATTGCTTACCGATCCGCCCGCAAGCAGGATGTTATGCGAATTCAAACCGGGAGGAGTTACCGCCAACACTATGGTGCCGCAGCCTTCACCGAGCGAAAGACCAGTCCTGTTAATATCAAAGGGTTTGCATGGTCCGGGGCTTAGCGCCTGAAAAGACTGAAAACCTGAGACCACAAATTCGGTGGCAATGTCACCTCCGGCTACCACTGCGTAATTATATTTTCCCGACCGCAGAAGGCGGCTGGCTTTGATCAATGCCATAACCCCTGAGATACAGGCATTACTTATGATCATGGGCGTGTTGGCGAATCCGAAAAAGTCACGGATCTCTGAAGCCAGGGCCCAGAGATAGACCCGCTTATGGTCGAACTTCGCCCTGAATCGGTCTTCAAGCAGATCGATGTTCCCTTTGGTTGTGGAAATGATCAGAATGAGTTTATCGTCATCTGCCTTCAGCGGAAGGCCCTGAAGTGCATCAGCGATGGAAAGAGTAAGCATCTTCTCAAGCCTGGTATAAGATCCTGCATTCTTCTTATTTTTGTATTTTTCAAGAATTGCTTTAAATCTTTGTTCCATGCTCATTGTATCAACAAGTGAGAGGGCAACCGCATTGGGAAAAAGAGTGGTGTCAGGGTATATCCTTATCCCTGTTGAACCCTTAAGCAGTCCATCAGTATTCTCCTGAACTGTAAAACCCAGAGAAGAGATGATGTTTTCAGAAATTGCGTATACTGCTTTCATCACAATAACTCATTCAATTCCCCATTTCTTTTTCCACCCTGTAAAAAATTCCGGGGAAGTCAGTAATAATTCACCTTCAGGAGTAAGAAAAACCTGGGTTGAGCTTCCGGTTGCCACCACGTCCCCGTCTTTCTTCCTGCTTACAATATACTCAAAAACGATCTTGGCAGCCTCGGTCGGGATGTATTTCGTCTCAACAATCAGGTCATCTCCATACACCAGGGGCTTTTTGAACTCGCAGGTAATTTTTACAATGGGAATCATCACGTTATGGCGGTATACTTCAAGGTAACCCAGGCTGTACCTGATTCCAAAGGATTCCCTGCCATCTTCGAAATATTTCAGGTAATTACCGTGCCATACGATTTTCATGGAATCAACTTCACTGAACCTTACGGTTATCTCTTTTCGGTCGGTAAGAATCATATCAATTGTTTAAAGGGGAATTGACCCGGCGGTAAAACAAAGCAACCGAAATTGTAACGGCAAAAAAGATCAGGAGTTTCGCTAACTGGGGGAAAATGTCTATGATCGTTGCCTGTCGCAGGAAAAGGTCGATAAACCCTACATGGGCCCAGTTCAGGGGTGACCATGTGGCAATATTTCTCATGACCTGGGGCATAAGATAAACCGGGACCCATAATCCTCCAAGGGCTGTAAGAACAACTACGGAAACTGAGCCGAAAGCAGCGGCCTGCTGGTGAGTGCGGGCAATCGTACCAACAGCAATTGCAAAGCCCAGGGCAGCCATGCTCGAAATGACCATCATTATAAAGATCCCTAGGTAATTTGACCCTATGGTAAGTGGTGCAATACGGGCAAGCGGCAAAAGGTAACGTCCTGCAAGCATCATTAAGATAAACTGTATAACGCATACCACGGCATACACACTAACCTTGGCCATGAAAATGGTAAGATATGAAACAGGCAGGGTGAACATCCTGATCATGCTTCCTTCCTCGCGCTCCTTGATCATGGAACTCGACATGGGGATTACAATGAAGAACATGGCAAAAAGAGCCCAGGCAGGTACATTATGCTGCGTTGTCGATGGAATTGCCAGTTCATCCTTGCCTGCCGGAAAAATTTCTGAAAAATAAACCGTCTCCTTATAATTCATTTTTGGCGGTTTATACTGCGGAAACATCCTCTTGAGCTCTGTATTTAATGAAGAAAAGATCATTGACGACTCAATGAACATGCTGTACTCTTTCATAGTCGCCATAAAAGCATATTTAAAGGTGCCTTTGATCCCTGGATCAAAATAGATGAGTATATTGATCGAATCGTTCGACTGAATATCGAGAAAGGGATTATCGACAGGCATCATGATGCCCGACACGATCTGGGTCACCATCACCTGGACTTTATGCCGGATTATCGTTGTGGATCCTTTGGGAATAATGACCCCGATATTATAATCCCCTTTACCAACTTTTTCTTTGGTGATCTCCCGCGTAAGCTTTTTCCCATCAAGAGTTTTACATATCCTGAATATGTTAGAGTTTCTGAGACCATCTTCTATCTTGGCTCCGAGTGTATCCTGGTCCTCGTCGACAAGCAGTACCGGGATTGAAGGGTCTTTTGTAATGGAATTCCATCCCTGTTCCTGCACCAGTGCCAGGATCACCACCATGATCATGGGCATGATAAAAAGAATGATTAGCCCGGCAAGGTCCCTGACCAGGATCAAAGTTTCTTTACGGCAAGCTGAAAAAAACCTGAACATTTCGCCTTTTTTATCCCTTTAATCCCTGAGGTCCTTACCGGTAAGGTGAAGGAAAATATTTTCAAGATCTTTAAACTCAGGATGTTCCGCAAGCAGCTCACGTGGATTGCCGATTGAAATGACAGTACCCCTGTCAATAATTGCAACCCGGGTACAGAGTTTCTCAGCTTCTTCCATGTAATGGGAAGTGTAGATTACCGTTGTACCTTTCCTGTTAAGTTCTTTCAGGTATTCAAGAATAACAACCCTTGACTGAACATCGATTCCGACAGTCGGTTCGTCCAGAAAAATAACTTTGGGATCATGTAAAAGTCCTGCGATCAGGTTGATCCTCCGTTTGATGCCTCCGGAACAATTTATGATCTTTTTATCAGCATGTTTTTCCAGGCCGAATACGGCAAATCCCTCTGCAATCTTTTTCCTGAGACGGTTGCCTCTCAGGCCGTACATATTGCCGAAAAAAGTGAGATTTTCCCAGGCAGTGAGGGTAGGATAGAGGGCTACATCCTGGGGGACAACCCCGATGATCTTCTTGATATCATCACGGTTTGAACGGATATCCATTCCGTCAATCCTGGCGTTCCCCCTGCTAGGGTGAAACAGACCGCAAAGAATAGAAATGGTAGTTGTCTTCCCGGCACCATTAGGGCCTAACAGGCCAAAAATCTCTCCCTGGAAAATATCCAGGGAAATGCCTTTTATGGCAGGTTCGTCAGATCCCTTGTAAATTTTAAAAAGATCTGTTATTTCGATGATTACCTTCCCGGTCATCAGATCTTTAATTTATCAATTTTCCTGAATACCTGCTCTTCCATTCCTGCAATTTCGAGCATCATCTCTCCAAGAGTATTATAATCCTCTTCAGGCTGGGAAGATCTGTTTTTACAGTTCCTTGCCCCGATATATGTAAACTCCCTCCATTTGTTTGCTGTGCGCCCCATCAGGTCGGCTGCATCCAGAAGAACTGCGTTTTCAAACTTCTGGCCGCTCTCCTTCAGGAATGCCCCGTAAATATATCTGAACCCGGCTCCTCCTGTTCCAAAGTCCTCGGCCATCCTGAGTATCTGGCCAAGATAAAAAGAAGCTTTCTGGTTCCCGTGTTTTTTAGGCCATTTTTTAATGTCCTTTCCCATCACCCTCATACCTTTTATCCCGATAAGCCAGAAAGGGACCTTTGTCATCTCGTAAACGCTCTTTTTGATCCCCTGTTCAACTCCGTTTTTTATATCCAGCTCTTTGGGTACGTTATTGATCCAGTACATTTTTCCTTTCGGTGCAAAAGCCCCCTTTGCCCAGCGAACCCTTACCAGGTCTTCATAGGTTAATGTCTGCGGATGTTCCATCACCGTATCGCTGACATGATAAAGGTTCCCTTCCTTACCATAAACCACCATATTGTGCATATTGTAATGCTGGCGGTATTCAGGCGGAAAAAAAGTAAGGTTGAACACGCCAACCTGGACCCCGGTCGGGATCCCTTTCTCAAGGTTCCTGTCCAGCGCATCCATGGAATCCTTAACATTGCTGAAATTCTTTATTACCGTGGCATCAACACCCAGGTATTTCATCGAACGGCGGAACACGGTATTCGGCAGGTTCCTGAACGACATCATGGGAGCAAACATAAGCTTGATAAACGGCAGGTAACTGAAATAGATCCCTGTTCCCATACCGAAAGCCATGGGTTCCGACACACTATGTCCGTAAAAATTAAAAAGGTTTGAAGTTGCACCGCTCTCGCAATGACCGGCCTGGCGGTGAGTATAATTGATCATTAAAGATTTGCTGTCCATTATTTTCTTGTTAATTATTCCATACTTTTTAACTGTTCAACCGAAATATTAAATGCTTCAGCATATTTTGCCAGGGTCTTTTCGCTCAACCGATTAAAGAAGTATGGCCTGAAATGCATTTTGACTTTCCATAATGAGATCCCGGCCATCATCGATAATCCCAGAGGATCAGCAAGGATCTTTTCCATATAATAAACAATCGGGCTTACTTTCCCTGCCTTGACTTTCTGCTTTGCCTCTTCGGCCCGTTCATTAAAAAAGTCCCATGCCTGCTCAAGGACAACTCTTTCAGGTTCGTCATGAAATTTGACATTTTGCTCGAAATTACCCTTCTCATCATATGAATATAACAATTCACGATACTGTCCGTGGCTCTTATTCTTGTAAATGATGTTTGTGTCTTCTGCTGGTTTTTCCATACTGGGTATTTTAATTAGCCTGCGAAATTATTAAAAATTACGTACAACATGGATTATCTTTCCCCGGCTTGTTCTATAAAGATCCTGAGCTCACATTCAGCAATAACCTCCTCAAGAAGCCGGGTAGTTCCCGCAACGACCGTTGCGTTAAATATCTCATTAGTAACCGTCACCGTGGTCTTAATCTCATCCCCGGCTGAGGGCAGCCTGAGTATCTTCAGGTCCCTCACAGCCCCGATAAAGCCCAGCCTGGGCTCTTCACCGGCTTTTCCCGCACAGCATGACATTCCTGCAGCCGCGCTCTGAGCGATGTTTTCAATAAGGCCGGGTTCCCTGAATAAACCATCTTCAACAAAAACATTGTCCTCCTTTATTAAAAAGGATGTGACCGTGGTCTTGCCGTATTTTTCAATGACCCGGCCAACCATAACCATTGGTGGTTTCTGTGGTATGTTTATTTCTTCAAATGATGCCATAATGATCCTTTACGGTTCCTGCTCCTCATCCGGTTCATTGCCGTTGCAACATCTTCATCGGCGAACACCCAGCGGCGGCCTGATTTTTCGGCTCTTTCCCTGAGCGTATCATAGTTCACAGCCTTTGAAATGTAATATACCGGCTCAATAATAGGTTCATCCGCAGTAAGCAATCCTTCAGCAATACTTAACTCGTGAAGTTTTGTTCCGGGGTATATCCTCATCCCCACATAGGGAAAAAAAACAGTGTCTTGAATACGTTTGGAATTCTCAAAACTTTCGTTCACAGTCGTGTCTGTCTCTCCGTATCCTCCGATGATCATAAAATGACAGAAATATACCCCGGCATCATTGCAATATTGAGAGACTCTTACAACCTCATCCACGTCGAAATGCTTGCCATAATTCCTGAGAGTGGTATCCGAAAGGGATTCCGTGCCGAATTCAATATGGGTAAGGCCGGCCCTGGCGAAAAGTTCAAGCAGGTCTTTTGTTAATTTATAGGGTGAAAAATATGCCCCCCATTTAAGTTTCATATTCGATTTTATAATCTTTTCGGCAAGTTCTGTATTGAAATTATTACTTATGTTGAATACAGAGTCGGTGAAGAAATAATAATCTACGTTATAATGATAATACAGATCGCGCAGGGTATGCAGGATGCGGTCGGGATCAAGGGTCCTCACCTGGTGGCCTTCAATAAGCGGATAAGTGCAATAAATACAATTGAATGGGCAGCCACGCTTGGTCTGGATATTGATCATGCCGCTTTTCTGCCAGTAGTATTTGACCATTCCCTGATCGAAAGACAGTTCGGGATTTTTAATAAACAGCTCTTTCTTATTGTGACTGATCACCTCATTCTGCCTGTATACAAGTCCCTGAATACTCAAGTCAGGCTTGCCCGATCCAATACTGTTCAACAGTCTGTAAAGGCTTTCCTCTCCCTCACCAGTGATCCCGAAATCGGGTTGCAGCAATTCAAACAGTTCCAATGGATAAATTGAAAAGGCAGAGCCGCCTAAAATAAAAGAAGTTTTGATACCAGAATTCCTGACGATATCAGCGATAACCTTGTAACTGCTTACAAAACTTTCCCTGGTGTAGAAATTCACGTCATCGATATTGCGCAGCGAAAGGCCTGTGTAATCAGGTCTGAATGATTGAAGAATATTTTTCAGATCCTCTTCTCCCTGAACATTAAAATCGATTGATCGGATCTCAAGATCGGGCATCCGGTCCGTAAGGTAGGCATAAAGATAAGATATTCCAAGCGGATATACCGGGTAGGGGTTTGTATAACGGTTCGCCGAAATAAGCAGAAGCTTCGGAACGTCCCGGACTTTCACAGGGGTTGAAATACTCACCTGGCCCCCCCGGATTGCCTGCTGGTAATCGGTCCCTGGCAGCTTCCAGAAGTCATAATAATTGAACCATTGAAGAGGATATTTATAAACCACTGTTTCAAATGCATCCACAAACTTCTTGACAGCATCCGAAAGAATGGCGTCCCTCTTCTTAAGATTGTTCGAAAATTCGATATGCTGAAGAGGAGTGGCATAAAAATGGTAATGACTCCTGGTTTCCTTGACTGCAAATACGTAGGAAGCAGGCACATTGAATCTTGCAGCGAGGTTTACCGGCCCGAGAGGGAATGCAGCAGGTTTCCCCAGAAAATCAGTGATTAATGTCTTATTGCCTTCAATATAGCGGTCACCATGCATAGCGATGATCTCGCCCTTTGAAAAAGCTTCCTTAATTTCCTGGAGGTGGGAATAATCTTCCTTGATGATGATAAAATTCACATTCCTGCGTAAGACTTCAGCCAGGTAACCTTTTATTTTCTGATGTTCCGCGTCGTACATCAGGATATTGATCCTTTTTTCAAGCCTTACAAGCAACTGACCGGCGATTTCCCAGTTTCCTGCATGACCGCTTATCAAAAGTCCTCCGTTTTCCATCTGCCGCAGGTATTCTTCACCTTCAAAATCGAAGCTGAATTTTTGCTGAAAACCTGCCAGCATAGCCAGTTTATCTAATAGTATCTGACCAAAAACATAATAATTCCTGTAAATACTGAAAAGAGACTTCAGTTTTCCATAATTCATCCGCTCATGAAAATACCGGTAAATAGCCCTGAATGCCTTCCCGGTTGAGAACATGAAATAGGCTACAACAAAAAAAAGAAGGAAATAGGCGAAAGAAATTCCAAGGTTCCTGAGGGTCCATACAAAGATTTTATAACCAAGAACTCCTCCGCGGGTTTTACCTTCCCAGGATTCCATCTTTGCTAAATTGAATGGACACGTATGATGATATAATCGTAGAAATTTTGTAAACTTTTTATATCGGTCATTTCTTCAGACTTCATCTTCACCCCGAAATTGCGTTCAATGATTACAAATAAATCAACAAAATCCAGACTGTCTATTTCAAGATCCTTTTTAAGGTCAGCAGCTGGATTTATTTTTTCCGCATCAATCTCGATCTCATCAACCAATAATTGATTTATCTTATTGATAATCTCGTCGTTTTGCATTATAAGGTATTCTTATGGATGCAAAAGTACAAATAAAAATGACTTAATCAGAAAGAGGGTTTCCTGATAACCAGTGATGAGTTGGTTCCACCGAACCCAAATGAATTGGACAGAAAGGCATTTATCTCATGCGGAGTCGTGACTGTTGCAAGTTTCAGGCATGATGTAGCAGGGTCGGGATTCTCAAAGTTTAAATTCGGGGCAATGAAATTATTATTCATCATCAGGGTTGAATATACGACTTCACTGGCCCCTCCCATCCACATCTCATGCCCGGTCATGGATTTAGTGCTGCTTACAAGGGGCATATCCTTTCCAAAAACCTGAAAAATTGCCTGGGCTTCATTCCCGTCGCCTGCCGGTGTTGACGTGGCATGTGCATTGATATAGTCGATTTCGGTGGATGACATTCCTGCAGCTTTAAGCGACATAAGCATAGCTCTTGCGGGCCCGTCAATATTAGGGAGGGAGATATGCTCACCGTTTGAGGAAAAACCGTAACCAGCCACTTCTGCCAGGATCTCAGCGCCACGTTTTTTCGCTGATTCATAGCTTTCGAGGATCACTGTGGCAGCGCCTCCGCTTGGGACCAGGCCGTCACGGTCACGGTCAAACGGCCTTGAAGCCCTGGTTGGATCAGACTCCCTTACCGAAAAAGCATTCAGTGCATCAAAACTGGCGGTTGACTCAGGGTTTATTTCCTGCGCTCCCCCGCAAATGATCATATCCTGCAAACCTTCTTTTATCAGAAGATATGCTATGCCGATCGCATGGGACCCGCTGGCACAGGCGCCGCTTACGGTAAAGTTAATTCCCCTGAGCCTGAAAATTACAGAAAGGTTCATCGAGACTGTTGAATTCATTGACTGGAAGATGTAACCGGAACCGATCAGCATGGTGTCCTTTTCCTTTCGCAGTATGTCCACCGATTCCACGACAGGAACTGCGGAGCTGTCATTCCCATAAAGGATTCCGACCTCGTTCTTATCGAGAAAACCTTGTTCAACACCCGAATTCTTCAAAGCTTCACAAGTGGCCATGTAGGCATATTCAGCCTGGACAGGCATTCCTACCCGCATCCGGCGATCCAATGCACCTTTAAGGACAGGGCGTTCAACCATACCGGTAAGAGCGGAGCGAAACCCCATATCTTTTCTTTTCTGGTCAAATATGATTCCTGATCTTCCTTGGTACAGTGAATCCCTGACATCGGCCAGGTTCCTTCCGATGACTGAGTAAATTCCCATACCGGTGATAACGACTCTGGTCATAAGGTAGCAAAGCAGCGATTAGCGATTATCGAATAATGATAAGTAAATAGTGTCATTTCCAATAATTTAAGTATATAAACCACCATTTACGTTGATTACTGAACCGGTAATGTAAGAAGCATCTTCACTTGCCAGGAATCTCACTGCAGAGGCAACTTCTTCCGGTTTACCGAAGCGCCCCATGGGGATCATGGCCTTCAGTTGCGATTCATCAAGATCATTCGTCATATCGGTGCGGATGAATCCTGGCGCTACCGCATTCACAGTCACATTTTTCTTTGCTATTTCCTGGGCCAGTGCTTTGGTCCCTGCAATAACCCCTCCCTTGGCTGCTGAATAGTTGGACTGGCCGGGCAGTCCCTTGATCCCGCTTAAGGAAACTATATTGATAATCCTTCCGGATTTGTTAATCAGCATATCTTTCAAAAGGAACCTGGTAATATAAAAAAAACTGTTCAGGTTGGTGTTTAAAACCTCGTTCCACTCTTCATTTTTCATCCACATCAAAAGGGCGTCTTTCCTGATTCCCGCATTATTTACAAGAACCTGGATGTACTTGCCTTCATTCACTGCAAGCCAGTTTCCAAGCGAATTCTCAACTGCTTCCTGGCTGGCAACATCAAACTGCAAAATCTCCCCGCTGCCGCCATTTTCACGTACCATTCCCAGGGTTGTTTGAGCCTCTTCAGATTTTGTGTTGTAATTAATAATGACGTGAAACCCGTCTTTTGCAAGGCTTAAACAAACAGCCCTTCCGATGCCACGGGATCCGCCGGTCACAAGTGCATATCTCATTCAAAAGCTTTTAGTCTGATTTATATTTATTCCTCAACAGAAAACTGAGGCTTGTTCTCCATAATGTATTGCTCAATGTTCCAGATGTCGTTATACCTGCTTTTATCTTCCGTGAAAACAGGAACTATTTTCCGAAGGTCTTCATACTTGCTTCTGGAATAGGACGACAGTTTATCTTTGATGTCAAGGTAATCGATTGCCTGCAGAATGGAAATCATCTCAATGGCTAAAACCTGGTAGGTATTATCAATAACTTTCTTGGTAAGCAGGGCTGCATTGGTTCCCATGCTTACGATATCCTGGTTGTCATTGTTGGTGGTAATGCTATGGAGCGACATGGGATAGGAGAGGGTCTGGTTCTCGGCAACGGTTGAGACTGCTGTGAACTGAGCGCCCTGCATTCCAAGGTTCAGTCCAAGTTTCCCCAGGTTCACAAACGGAGGTAATTTTTCGTTGAGCTTAGGGTTCATAAGGTAGTTCAGCTGCCTCTCGGCAAGCATGGAAAGCTTTACGACTGCAATCTTAAGTTTATCCATCTCGAGGGCCACATAATCCCCGTGGAAATTTCCACCATGATACACATTATGGTGTTCCCCGTCGATGATCGGGTTATCGCTTGTTGAATTCACTTCGTTCATCAGGATATGACTTGCATATAAAATAGTATCATGCACAGGACCAACAACCTGAGGAACGCAGCGAAGGGAATAGTATTCCTGGACCTTGTGTTTGAAAACATCAACATCAACTGCCTTGTCGTTATTGTAAAGATGGTCGGCACGGCGTCGTATGAGCTGGCTGTCCTTGAGGATAAACTTCATTATACGTGCAACGACTCTCTGACCATGGTGGGATTTTGCCCGGTTCAGACCATCCGAAAAATGATCATCGTAGGATTCCACTATTTCGGTAATCATCGAAGATGCCAGAATCCCCCAGTCGACAAGATTCCTTGCATGGATCACATTGATCATGCCGATGCCTGTCATTGCTGAAGTTCCGTTGATCAATCCGAGCCCTTCACGGATATGCATCGTTATGGGAGAAAGCCCTGCCGCTGCGAACACTTCAGAAGCGGGCAATGTTTTGTTTTCGTGAAGGACATCACCCTCCCCGATCAGGTTGAGCGCTAAATGCGCCAGTTGAACGAGGTCCCCACTTGCGCCAACTCCTCCATGTTCAGGAATATAGGGATTGATATCCCTGTTAATCAATTCCTTTAATAAATCAACAACCTCAATATGAATGCCGGATTTTGCCTGGATCAGGGAACTGAGCCTGGCAAGCATTGTGGCTTTGGCATAAAGGGCCGGAAGGGGTGAACCGCATCCGGCAGCATGACTGCGGATTAAATTATATTGCAGATCAAGTTCCATGTTGGTGCTTATCTTGAACTGTGCCATGGGGCCAAGGCCCGTGTTTATTCCATAAATGACTTTTCCCTGAGCGAATTCCTTCAGAAACTCGAAATCTTCTTCAACTTTATGCCGGGCTTCGATGTCTATATCGATCTTCTCACACTCAAACAGGACTTTGAAAAAATCATTGACTGTGAGTTTCCTGCTACCAACAATTATCATCTTTTGTTTTTCAATGAGTTAAGTAGTATCTGCCTGCTATTGCAGGTAAATTCCGAAATAATCTGCAAAGGTAAAATTTTTTCCATCTGTCAGTTTCCTTTTCTTACTTTTGACGATCAGGAGATTAACATGAAAGTAAGTATAATCGGAGCCGGAGTCTCCGGCCTGTCGGCAGGCTGTTATCTGCAAATGTGTGGTTTCGATACGGTGATTTACGAACGTCATGCAACCTTCGGTGGGCTCTGTACAAGCTGGAAAAAAGGAGAATATACTTTTGAAAGTGGTTTTCAGTGGCTTTTAGGATCGGGCCTGGCGAATTCCTTTTATCAGTTGTGGGCTGAACTTATAGATATGAATTCTGTCAGTTTTATAACTCATGAGATCCGGATGGATATAGAGGTCCTTCATAATCAGGATGTTCATGGGGGTAAAATCTTTCATCTTTATACGAACCTGGTTACTCTCAGGAACTATCTTATCGAAAACTCCCCTGAAGATCAAGTTGTTATTGATAAACTGATCCGGTCAATGAGGAGAATTCAGAAGTTTGAAATACCTCCAATGATTAAAAAACTTCCGCAGCTTTTACCACTCGCAGAAAAAATCAGGTATATCAAATTCCTCCCTTTACTGTTTTTCATGCGCAGGCTGCAAAAGGAGACCAATTTTTCATTTGCAGGGAAGTTAAAGAACCCTTTTCTCAGGGAGGCTTTTCAGTTGCTGTTCGACGGTGATGATCTGCCGTTGATGATCATTACTCTTCCCCTTGCCTGTAATGATCAGAAGGCTGCGGCTTATCCTGTTGGAGGGGCAAGCATGTTCGTAGGTCATTTGAGGGATAAATATTTATCAGTTGGCGGAAAGATCAGCTATAATTCTCCCGTCAGGAAAATAATGATTAAAGGAGATGCTGCATCCGGAATTCAGCTTGAAAACGGTAACCAGGTTTCCTCAGATTTTGTAATGTCCTCTGCTGACTGGCATTTCACCGTATTTAACATGCTGGATGGAAAATTTGTAAATAAAACAATAATGATGCTTGGCAGGCAGAAGGGATTAAAAATTTATTACTCCCTGTTCATGGTGTCGCTGGGTTTGGGACGTACGTTTGAAGGTGAGTCCCACTTCCTGAGATTCCCATTGGAACATGACCTGATATCTCCAGATGGTTCAGTTTATTCAAGGATTGAAGCCCATATTTACAATTACGATAGCACTCTCGCCCCTATGGGGAAAACGGTGGTTTCGGTTAGTTTTTATACCAGCAATGCCGATTATTGGATTAATCTCAGGGAAACTGACACTATTTTATATAGTAAAAATAAAAGCCGATTTGCCACAGAAATAATTGACCGTTTGCATGAGAAGTTAGGCAGAATAAAAGAATACAGCGAAGAAGTTGATGTGGCCACTCCTGCAACATTTTTCCGGTACACAAACAACTGGAAAGGATCGGCACAGGGCTGGCTTCCCGGGAAGAACCTGGTTTCACAATCTCCTGTAAAATATACGCTTCCCGGCCTCAAAAACTTTTACTATGCAGGCCATTGGTGTATACCCGGAGGAGGATTGCCTGTCGCCATAAAATCGGCAAGGGATGCAGTACAACTTATTTGTCATGCCTCCGGGCAGAAGTTTAAATTCGGATAATGAGGCTAATACCCGCCGTTTTATTTCGGATTGCCTGCGGTATAATCCGGGTCCGGGGGGATTAGGGGTTCATGGCAATGATTTGAGATATCGAACCGGCATTCATAAAATTCTCTTTGCCACTTTGCGTGAAATTTTTACCTTTGCACCGCAATTGGCCCCGTAGCTCAACTGAATAGAGCATCTGACTACGGATCAGAAGGTTGGGGGTTTGAATCCCTCCGGGGTCACTGAAAAACAGCCACTTACAATAAAAAGTAAAGTGGCTGTTTTCTTTTTTTCAAGCATTTTTCAAGCATTGACAATTATCTATCCTAGAATATTTCCATTTAAAACTTTTCACTTTCTGGTTTGTCAAAAGGCTGCTACTGGATCTGAATTATTGATTTCCCTTTCGTCCATGAAGAAAAATTCCCTGCAGGTTTTGATACCCGCAGGGAAACAGGAAAATCACCCCCAGATCATGTACCTGGGCGGATCGTTGAGCCGAATAAAGTTCATGGCCTCATGGATATTGAGGAACCTGAACATTGCTGACTCTTTACCGGTTGGAGAAAACAAGGTGATTTTGATCGTGGACGACCACCTGACGGGCTGGCCATTATGGTGCAGGATGACCTGACCATTTTCATTGACATGATAATCACAGGCTAATTCATGGATAACCTGATTTGATGAATGATTGATAGTTGTTGACATACAAACCTCCGCTTTTAAGTGTTACAAATGGTTTAATGCATAAAATGCAAATCGTAAGCACTAAACAGCGGAGTAAATTTTAATACGCAAGGCTGCCGGTCATTTTTTTACCCCGGAAGATATACAATGAAAAAAATGACGGCACCCGGAGGGCCATGGCCTTGCGGATTATAAATTTACGGAGATACCTTTGGTGAGATTTGCATTGAAGCAAACAAAAATGCATTCAGCTTAATTTGTGGAACAGTGTCCCACAGATTTTTTAACTAGGATGATTATTAGAAATTTACGGAGATACCTTTGGTAAGAATTGCATTGAAGAAAAAGACTGAAAATGGAGAGACCTCAATCGCAAGCGACTTAGTTACTGACTTAGTTACTGACTTAGTTACCAAATCAGTCCCTGACTTTGTTAATGACTTATTTTCCAGCCTATTATGCCCATGTCGACTTAGATGCCTACTTAGACACCGACTTAGACAATGACTTAGACATTATTGGTCCCTTTTTCATGCCAGCCTGGCACAATATTACAACCACTCCTTTGGTTTTATCAGTACGAAACCATCTTTCTTTTTAACTTCTTCAGGAAAACGGCTATCGATAAGTTTTTTCCGGCCAATTATCAGTGACCCTTTTGCAACCAATGCAACAGAAGAATTGTACCTTTTGGGTGGGAAAGCCACGAATGTCCTTTTTCGAGGAAAGCACTCATGGATTGCTTTTATCGGGGGGACCAGATCACTATCACCGGAGATCAGCATTGCCATGTCATATCTATCCTGGTAAGCATCAATGATCATTTGTGTTGCAATATTGACATCCGTCATTTTTTCATTATAAGTAGGCCAGGCAGCTCCACATCGTTTACAATCTAAAGACGCGGATTGAAAATGACCATAAAAGACTTTAATCCCAGTTGTTTCAATAGCTTCAATATAGGTTGTTTGCCTTTTTTGTTTATCAGGATTGTTGTTTACCCTACTGGTAAAATATTTGATGAGTATTAACTCCTGTGTTGGTTTGAGTAAATTATTTACCAGTTTATTAAGATCAAGCCACTTACAGTTGTCTAAACCGGCGTCCTTCATGCCAAAATAAAGATTGAACCCATCTACGTAAACAACAATTCGTTCTTTTTTATCGAAAATGCTTGACTCAGGCATAATTTTGATTATCTTTGCATCACTAAAACATCACCAAAGATAGCATCTTTGGTCCGACGCTCCGTAAGGGGCGTTTCTCATTTATAGACTTGGTCAAGTTCGGTTTTGAGCATTGCAGGATGCCTGCAAACCAGAAATTCCCACTTTCCTAATTTCCCCCAATTGTTTACAGCACTGACCCATTTTCGGGCTCCCTGATGTTTTGCTTTTGTTTGATTGTCCTCATACCCTTTGATTTCAAGGATAAGACTGACTCCATTTGTTAATTTCACAATGAAGTCGGGCTCATAATGATCTGGAACTCCTTCATATTCATAAGGAATAGTAAATTCAAGATGATCATTCCTGATATAAGAAAATACTTTATCACTTGATTCGAGGGTGAAATCAGCAGATTGTTCCCATGTTTGAGTATCACTGATCATCATATTTACATGGCTTCTTATTGTTACCCGGGGAACTTTGGTAGTAGTAAAATTCACAGATGACGTACTCCCAATAGGTTTGAAACGATTCGGTTGTGGTAAAATAGGTGGTTCTCCTTCGAGTTTGGCGGGTTCGATGGCAGTCGTGAGCAGTGATATTACTTTGGAGGAATATGCTTCTATCCCTATTTCACTAGGATTACATCCCATATAGTTCACCTTGCTATCGAGATACTGATCGACTATTTTTAATACCTGGGGAAATAATTGTGCCCTTGATTGATACTTTAACCCGGGATGTACATCATTTCTACCGTAGGTAAGATTACTAACAATCCGACGAGCAATTTCAAATTTGATGGTCTGCAAATGATAATTTTCATAATATGCCTTGCGATCCTGGGTTATCACAGTTAATCCAGGATTAATAGCGGGCCCTCCCATACGTATACCTACCTGCGGTTGAATAAAAGTCTGGATTGGATCTTTTAACGGTTCTAAATCGAATCTCTCAAGTTTTTCAAAATCAACATAGATCAGATTTTTCTTTAGATCAAATACGTATCCCTCTACATTCGGAAATTCTATTTTTAAATGCTCCCGTTCAGGTAAAGCACGAATATGATATACGGGTTTATCATCAGGTTCGGGTTTACCGGTAGGCCTTCCTTTAAAAGGAATAATAGAAAATGGAATCCCATAAACATCAACATATTCAGCAGGCAACATATTAGATACCTTATCAATAGTATAATTCATCCTACGTAAACCGCGACCTACAACCTGTTCAATCAATAACTGGCTTTCAAATGCACGAAGTCCAAGAATATGAGTCACATTATTTGCATCCCAACCTTCCGACAACATTTGCACAGAGACAATACATTTTACCTGCTCGCCTGATTTCCCGCGTTGACCTATCGTATCGGCAATCTGCCTAACCTTTTTCTTAGCTTCATCTTTTGACTGGCCCTCTTCTGAATCAGTTTCCTGCATCACTTTATTATCGATGCGAAAAGAGTTCAAAGCAGTTTCAGAATTACTAAAAATTTCAGGAAATAATTCACCTCTGCCATAGGATTTCATCTTAACAACCTTGGTTTCACCCTTCTTTTTACCACGAGTTATTTTTTCCTCGACTTCTTCAATTTGTTCACCGGAAATTTTCTGATAAAATACTTCAGCAATGTTAGTATTATCGCACACTATAATCATTGCAGGTGGAATTGCCAAATTTCGCTCATCGCCGGTTTTGAAATAATCAAACCGCTCTTTATACTGACCGGCGAGCTGAATCAAGGCACCATTAGCTCTTTCCCAGACTACTCCAGGTTTTGGACGGCCCCCTTGCATTTTCTGACCAGCTTTCAAATTTGCAGTAATATATTTCCAAAGATTGAAATACTGAGGTTCGGGTCTACCGGTAATATCACTGACCGGGATCCTGGGAATTTTCACGATTCCCGATTCGATAGCATCAACCAGGGCAAAATCACTAACAATCCATGGGAAAGGCGATCCTTCGACATATCCACTGCCTTTAATATAGAATGGTGTTGCCGACATATCCACACAAAAACGAATGCCACAGGCTTTATTGATCTTATCCAATCCATTAATCCAGACCGTAGCCTCTTCGCGCTCCTTTTTTTCTTCATCCGATAAATCTGAATCAGCATCAAGGGGTTTAGGACGATATGCGTGATGTCCTTCATCATTCAGCACCATAATCGGCGACCGGTCATATAATTCACCAAGTACCCGCCGTGCAAACGCATCCGCGCTTTCAATGCCCTTATTAACTACCCGGAAACTTTCACCCGATTCTATATTTTCAGATTCCTCACCTAATTGATGCCAATTGCTGATCATGACTTTACCCCGTTGCAATAAAGGGATGAGAGAAGATGGGATAAGATCGAACTTCAGGTAATAATTATCGACTATATCCGGACGGAGTACCTGCAAGCGCTCACGAATAGTCAGATTCGGACAAATGACAAGGACAGCATCAGGAAAACGAACATCCGAGGGCTGAGAACCACGATTACAGAATGCCCATGTGATGAGCATGGCCATAACCACTGTTTTACCACTACCGGTTGCCATTTTACATCCGTATCGATCGAGATTGAGATATTCCGGCTCATTAGGAATATCAATCAGCCGTGGTAATACAATATCTGTTTTATTGGAATCATCAATAAATGATGGTTTTATACCTTTTTTAAGCTTCCTAAAATCATCTACAGATAATTCAGGATTCCATCTTGTTTTCCTATTTGAAACAAGAATTTCATTAATATAGATAATGGTTTCAACACCTTCAAGCTGACAGAAAAACAACCTGCGTTCACGGGCTGGCTTTGACCAGTATTCCAATAACTTCTTCGTGACAGGTGTTGCCATTTCATACCCTGAATTACGCCAGCGACGAACATCATTGCGGAGAAGATTGATCAACTTTAAATCTTCACGTTGTTCTTCAGCAAACAAAGTTGTTTGACCTGTATAAGCACGTTTCGTTTTGAAGAAATAGCTGGCCGGCCGACGCGTAGGTATTTGCTGTGGTTCTCCATTTTCATTGTAAAACCAATATTTATCAGGTTCTTTAAAAGGATTACAAAGAATAGGGTCATCTACCACGATAACCGGAGTTTGATCTTCAAAAAGATCCTTTTGCGAAGTTCTCTTTGACATGATCAATAGCTTTTATCCAACGAAAATACCTTCATGACCTCATTACCCCGAGGATCAATGACTTTCACCGCTACCTTTTTATGTTCTCCAACAGAGAAGGGGAGAGATAGGGTTCCACTGAAGGCTTCAAATTTATCGGGGTCAATGACCCCTTTTAATGCCTTTTCCAATTTTTTCCAGGCATCACGATCGGGAAAGAAGGCTTGAGTAATGCAAAAAGTACGGCCATCATAGTCGCTATCAATAAACCATGCAGCAACTTTGTCTGCGCCTGTATCTATCAAAATATTCCTGACGGGATCATAAATATCTACACCTTCCATTTTGACCTGGAATGATTCATTTCCTTCTTTTAACAACTTTATTCGAGGACTTCCCATCACGGTAAATACCTGACCAGTTCCAGTGCTTTTTAACAGATCCCCCATCAGAACATCAGGGCTTATATGTGCCAGATGCAATTTTACCTTAGGATTGGCATCATCTTCGATAACTGCCTGAGCTTCGGCATCGAACGAAAATCCGGCAAATACAACATCATCGAATCCATGTTTATATGCTGTGCGTATCACATTTTCGACCTGCCATCCGGTTATTGGGCCGTGCTGAGGGCCCACGCTGACTGCCACTTTCCTAATCTTATTATCCCCATTCATCCATGATCCTTCAAAATTGATCATAGTTCCACCACTATCATATAGTCTAAGTTCATTAAATTTCATCTTACGGTTTCCTGGAAAAATCACGCCTTCCCGTTTCAGCAAGGATAAAATATTCTCTATAAATGAAACGGCATTGGTAGCCTGGTCGAAGGTTTCAAGGTCCTCATCAATTCCCTGAATAGGTGAATCAACATCGAGATTAAATTCAACAGGCATGACACCTTCAACAGTAAAAGGACCACTCACACGGACCACTCCATTTACCTTTTCAGGTTTATCAACCAATTCAACCTGTTCAGCATTCGCCTGGATACAAACATTAACCTCGTCCATTTTTTGACGCCAGACTTCACGATAGATTTCAATGGCATTTTTAAACTCTATTGGATATAATTCATCAGTATCAAATGGCACTTCCCAATGTTCAAATTTCTCAAGCGGAAGTTTCCATCTTCGTTCATCTGCTTCAGTAATACTCTTTTTGCCTTCCTGCTTTTGTTTCATATGCAATTTCAACAATAGTTTATTTCTATTCTCTTTATTAACTTTTATTAATGACTCATTTATCAATGCCAATTGTCTTGTAAGAATAGAATCATATTTAGTAAAAACAGAGTCAAGTGCTATATTTTGAGCAACTTTTTCAAGATTTAAATATGGAGCATATTCATTTTTAAATGGATTTTGCTCTGAAGGAGAACGTGTATCATCTTTTAAAGAATAATGAGCAAACCGTGAAGTTAAAATTCTTTGTTTGGCTAATGCGATAGAGACTCTACTTGTATCAATTGAAATCCATCTTCTTCCTAATGATTCACAAACAAATGCAGTTGTACCACCTCCACAAGTTGGATCAATAACAAGATCACCGGGATCAGTTGACATTAAAACACATCTCTCTATTACTTTTGGTGATGTTTGAACAATATAATACATATCTGTCGCTCCCATCGTATCAATCCACATATTTGTTATAGGTGAACCTGGACGCTCATGGAAAAAGTCTTTTCTTCTAATAGAATTACCTTCAATAAAAATTCTTTCAGAATTAGCTACTCTTGTTTCAAGTAACCCTGGATCGACGGACCAATGTCGTGTACCTGGACAAAAAATATTTTTTCCATAAAAATGAACAGGTATTACTGAATTTTCATTGGGATCTTGTGAATTTACTGAAACTGATTGAAAAGGCAAAGAACCAGTTGGAATTGAAACAAGCCCGTCTTTCTCTTCAAAAGTAAGTCTCCTAATAGATCCATCTTTAAATTGAAGCCATTTAAAATCATCATGGATTCTAGGGTTATAATCTTCTTTAGTAAATAATTGTTTGTACTTCCCAGACTTTAATAGCTCATCTTTATTTTTACTATAAAAAAGTAAATAGTCATTTACATTATCTAAAAGATTTCCAGATTTTCCACCAGTTTTTCTGAAAGTAATCAATGAGATGAAGTTTTCTCGATGAAAAACCTCATCTAAAATATTTCTTACAAGATGGACATTCTGATCACCAATTTGAACAAAGAGGCTCCCTGTATCTTTTAACAATGACTTTGCAATAACGAATCGATCTCGCAAATAACTCAAATAACTGTGAATACCAAGTGTCCAAGTATCACGAAAAGCCTTAATCACTTCAGGTTCACGAGATAAATCTTCATCACTTTCTCTAACGTCACGACGACCAACTTCTGGTTGGAAGTTACTTGAAAATTTTATTCCATAAGGAGGGTCAACATAGATCATTTGAACCTGACCAGAAAGATTTTCACGATAAGCAAGAGAGGCCATAATTTGCAATGAGTCGCCGAGAATAAGACGATTGGCCCAATCTATTTCATGCTGATAGAATTTAATAGCTTCTCGATACTCCATTTCTGGATCGGCAAAAAGATCGCGTTGAATATTTTCACGTTGAGCAACCTTCAAAATAGCCTGTGTACTAACACGTTCGTGGATATGAAGTGCCACAGGATCAACTTCAAAGTTCTTTTTTTCACGCTTGCCAGTCCATTCAAGCCAGGGTTCATCCTTTTTTAAAGCATCGGCCAGAATTTTTGTCTCTTCTTCAGTAAGTGGCCCTCGTAAAGATTTTTCAAGTAATTCCGGTAATTTATCAGTTTGTCCTGTTTCATCAAACCTTAAAATCGGTGGTAAATGAGGATTATATTCAAAACTAAGTTTGGGCGCTTCTTCAACTTCACCCTGAGAAGCAAGACCTGCAGGCGTAATATATTTTCGTTTATTATCTTTGAAACGGTAGTCTGTAAGATCGTCAGGATGTTTTTCTGTTTTTTTGGCCATTTAAATAAGATTTTAATAAATGAGGCAATATTTACGCTGAATTGATTTCCACCTTTATGCAAAGGCAGACTCTTTTATAACTACATTACAATTACTTTGCTGCATTTAGCGACTTATTTATATCAATTTTAAATTACAAAGAATTTCTTACCAGGAAATCTAAAACACCTTGATACATAATGTTAACCTGATCTTTTGTATATTCATTATATTTACCATGAGCTGCTTTGTTTCTCAGGTCCAGCCATGCAGTAACACTTTTATGGTCTAATTTGTTGTAAATATTAATCGAGGAAAGTTCAGAATTTAGAAGATCAGATTTTTTGGGTATTGTAATTCCTTCTTTAATAATTTCAACTTCCAAATTATTCTTTTGACATAATTGTCTTAAATGCTCCTCCAAGGCGCTACCAATCATAACTGCGGCAGCGTCCTTATAATTTTCACTTAATAAATACTCTGCGGAACTCATTATATCAGCAAAAATTTCAGCTGAGACAATTCCTTTAACAGTGGTTAGATAGCCACCATCTACCTCATCTTTAATACTTTCTAGAACTCGCAACACATCCTCCGCAGTTGACGGATAATGATAGTAGGAATTAATCCGCTCTATTTCTTGATAATATGGATGAGTTTTACCGTATATCGCCAAAATCAATGATAACATTGCTGTTTTAAATCCCATGAATTTACTTGAATCGATATTAATATTCCGATCGATGTCATAGTGTTTTGATGCTAACACTTGATTTCCTTGATTTATCAGTTCCTGAATTCTTTTCTCAATATCTTCTAATTTCATGTTAGCTAATTTAATAATTCTGTTGGCTACCAGTTCTTTAGCAATAATATTTATTTATTTTGATTTTTATTTTCATCTTTTTGTGATTCAATTTTACCTGTTTTATTTTCAATTTGTTTAATTAGATTCGGAATAATTATTTCACTAGAGCCAGCTACAAGACCTAAAAAAGTCATAAGGAAAATATTTTTATCAAGTGAATTAATAAACCCAAATGCCAAATTTGCTTTTATCAATAGCGAAAGAAGTAAACCAGCGATAAGACCATAAAATACTCTAATACATCCATCTATTATGTGAAGATATTTGCTTATCAATATATTTGGTTTGTATTTTTTAATTCTTAGTATAGCAAAAACGAAAGATCCAATTCCACCAAATAACATAGTCATCCAAATTTCATATTCATTTTCACCAAAACAATCGACCAAACGATCTTTATAAAGCTTCGTTAATAAAACCAAAACCATTATTATTACAGAACAGAATAATGTCGACAATGCATAAAATTGTTTTAACATCTCAGTCCCTTCTTCAACGATTCTCTTTATACAATAATCAACAATGTCTCTAGCTTGACTAATATTTCTATCATCCAAAATTCTTGCATATGCTTCAGCAAGAACACATTTGATATTAT
>Ga0364867_10116_pt1 | contig 52373 bp, 48 predicted proteins | sample ExccelAu500001D4_3_FD_206915 | JGI IMG/M metagenome (GOLD analysis project Ga0364867, IMG submission 206915) | Enriched cells from Trout Bog Lake Hypolimnion, Wisconsin, USA - BchlTB.Aug13.5000.01.D4 | ecosystem: Environmental > Aquatic > Freshwater > Lake > Hypolimnion/Profundal zone | place... | reverse complement strand
ATAATGATGATGAGCAGAGGGGGTAAGGAGAAGATGGTGTAATATGACAATGCTGCACTTAATTGCAGAACATTGTCTTTTATAAAACCTCTGAAGGTTTCTTTGAAAAGATCCAGGATTTTTTTTGCAAGGATTTTAATTTGCATACCATCAATTATACTTTTTGGAAAAACACCCGCTTTGACAGCTGCGGAAGTTAATACGGCATTAGGCTTTCGGATGATTAAAGTGTGGATATTATCTTGTGCAATTCTTCCTTGGTTTTACCAAGTTTGATTTGAAGTCTTCCCAGCATTTCATCTTTCTTGCCTTCGGCAAACTTCAGATCATTATCTGTTAAACTTGCAAATTTCTGTTTGAGCTTACCTTTTTGCTCATTCCAGTTTCCTTTTACTTCTGTCGTGTTCATTTTTTTAAATTTTAAAACAGTGAATTAATATTTATGCCACAAAGGTATCAGCAATCATGTGCCAGACTGTTACATAACTTTGGAAATAAGTTACATGATTCACGTGTTACCCCAAACTACTACGTCTGTAACCGCCGAAAAATATATAAGGTATATAAAAAATAGCGGATGACTACTCCCGGTTTGGTTCTGAATATGTGTGAATTATGTAACTTATTTCCAAAGTTATGTAACACTTTCCGGAATTGTGCAGATTAACTTTGTCATTCACTTTAAAATAAAAAAATATGCCATTATTCACTGTTGTCATCGTATTAATTGTTGCAGGCGTTCTTCTTTGGCTTGTCAACACATACATTCCTATGGATCATAAGATTAAAACCATCCTGAATGTAGTGGTCGTGGTTGTTGTTGTTGTATGGCTTCTCAAAGTATTCGGGTTGTTCAGCTATATCACCAACATTCATGTGTAAATGAACCATTTCTTAAAAATTGTATTTATGAACGTTAAAAGAATTTTTGGCGGTTTACTCACTGTCCTGGGTATTGCCGGGCTTGTTTATGCAGCTGTGCTGTTTGCAGTAACCACAAGTGGTGCCCGAAGTGTTAAACTCCTGGCTGTTTTTAGCATACTCGGTATTATTTTTTTTATAGCCGGTATCGGACTTATCCGCACGACCAAAGACGAATCATAGCTTGCCGATACTTAAGTGTAATAATTGATAAGCTTTACCCGGGATTCTAAATTCAATAATCCGGTATGTCATCCAAAACATGGGTTATTATTGTATTAATACTACTCCTGCTTCATCCGGGTAATCTAACTGTCGCCCAGACTGATTCTCACGCAGGGGAATTTCCTCCTGCACTAAGCGATAGCACTTATGTTGCAGATCATACCAATGTTTTAACAGCCCGCTTATTCCTTCTTTTTGAGAATGCCTCATTGCTGATCAATCCCAGTGTGTATCAATCCTCGAAGATCGTTTATCGTCCCAATGTAAATGTCAGGGTTGGAATAGCGGGATTCTGGAAGTGGTTTGGGCTTGGACTGTCTATTGATAACCCTTTCTATAATACCGACCGGACCGCATACGGGAAAACAACCACCCTTGACCTGCGCATCAATGCTTTTGGGAGGTTTATCGCTGGGGAATTTTTTTTACAGGATTACAAAGGGTTTTATATAGTTTCCCCTGAAAAACCGGATGGTACGCATTATATTCTTCCGGATATGAGGACATTTTCACTGGGATTTTCAGGCTATTGGATTTATAATTCCGGAAGGTTTTCAATACGGGCTGCATTCACGCAAAACGAACGTCAGAAGAAAAGCGCAGGCAGTTTCGTGGTAAGACCATCTTTTCTTTATTACCAGATCTCTTCCGACCGTGGGATAATTCCACCTGAAATAGTTGAAGCATTCGAAATACCTGCTGCAAATCTCATCACAAAAGGAGAGTATTATTCGGTCGGACTATCGCCAGGATACATGTATACCCTGATTTTTCTTAAATATTTATATATAACAGGGGTTGTTTTTCCGGGAGTGGCGGCCCAATACGCATCGTTCACCAATGAGAGCAGCGAATATTACCACTTTGAATTTGCCCTGCAGCTAAGCGGCCGGGTCGCTCTGGGATATAATTCTGATAAATGGTTTATCGGTGCTTCTGTTCAGACAGGTTTCAATGAAATCCCTGATCAGCTAAGTAAAGCATTGTCCACATATACTATAGCACAATTCCGTCTCTGGGGAGGAACACGCTTTGACGTGTTCCGAAAGAAAAAACATCATAATGCCGCACATTGATTCATTTAATATTTCACTTTTTGGCCGGTTAAACCATTTCCTTTTCTTTCCATCTCGCCTCTAATACACGGTATGGGTAACGTTTTATAATCTGATGAGTATTTGCACAGGAGGTTCTGTGAATTTTAATACCCTGGGTTATGCTTACGAATGCAAAAATTGAATTCCCGGGAGCAGGATCGCAGCATCTGGCGAATTGATAATGCAGGGATTTAACCGTGGGATCGATAATTACAAAGTCTTCTTTACCGGCTTTGATATTTGATATACTTTCGGGAAAATGTGACTCTTTTGGCGAAGACACAGCATGTATTCCGGATATTGTTTCCCTGGCGGATTCTATTTTCACGGCTTCTTTCGGGCGGGTAAGATTCCATGTCCTTTTCAGAATTTCCAGCTGGCCCTTATGGGGTTTCCGGGTTTTTGACGTTAATAATTTCACCGTATCCCCATTTGCCAGGGCATGTTTGAGAGGGACCATTTTACCATTGACAATTGCTCCTGTACAAGTTAAACCTGTTTTATAAATGACCTCTTTGGCAAGATCAGAAACCGTATAACCAAGCCTGAGTTTCTTCAAATCGCCTTCAGGGGTAAAAACAAAAATATCATCAGTATAAGTTGCAATTTTTTCGCTGAGAATCAACCTCTCAAGCAAAACCCCGGCCGGATGCGCAAGTATTTCCCTGAGTCCGTTGAAAAGATCAGCTTCAATAATCTCCTTCCCGTCACTTTTATATTTCCAATGTGCCGCATAACCCTTCTCGGCAAACTCATCCATACGCCGTGAGCGGATCTGTATTTCGACCCACCGTCCTTCCGGATCTTTTACCGTTGTATGAAGCGATTCATAACCGTTTTGTTTCGGAAAAGATATCCAGTCCCGCAACCTGTTTGGATTCGGAGAATAGATATCCGTTGCCAGGGAATAGACTTTCCAACAGTCGGCTGTTTCATTTTCGTTGGTTTTATTGAGTATGATACGGATAGCAAAAAGGTCATATACTTTTTCAAAATCAACTTTTTGAGTTGTCATTTTACGATAAATCGAAGGGATTGATTTAACACGGCTTTTAATTTCGCAATCCAATCCGTTTTCAGCCAGTTTTTGAGCAATGGGGCTTATGAAATCGGCTGTATATTTATCGCGTTTGGCCTTCGTTTCATGAAGTTTCCGTTCAATTTGTTCATAGACAGGAAAATTAATGAAGCGCATCACCCGGTCTTCAAGTTCCCTTTTAATCCGGTAAAGCCCGAGCCTTTGTGCAATAGGCAGATAAAGCACTCTGGATTCACCGACAATACTACCTTGTTTCTCTGCAGAATAATTTGAAAGATGCCTCATATCGTAAAGGAGCATGGACAACCTGATGAGCAATACCCTGATATCGTCAAACAGGGTGACCAGCAGGCCGATAAAGTTTTCCTGGTTGGTGTCATACTTGCTCGTATCCAGCTGTTCCAGCTTTTGAATGCCTTCAACAAAGGTCCTCACTGTTTCGCCGAATTCATGTGCAATATTTTCAGGAGATAATATTCCTTTTTCAGCAACATTTTTAAGAATGCAACAAAGAACAGGTTTCAGGCCCAGGTTCATTTCGTCGAGGATGATGTGAACAGTGTCAAGGACCATCTGTGCATAGCCCGTTTCCTCGTCAGAGGCTGCAGTGTTCAGCATCAGGCCAAATGACTTTCTCAGAAGATATTTCGAATCGTTCTGATCCCAATACCCGAGAAGATTATCGAATGTTAGTGACTCGGGTGAGGTGATTCTGATGTCAGTATTCATTACCCGAATATGTATTCAAATTCATTCATATCTCAATGCCTCAATGGGTTTAAGCGCTGCAGCTTTCCTTGCCGGATACCAACCGAAGAAAAGGCCTACAGCTGCCGAAAACACAAAGGACAATAGCACGGACGAAAGAGTTATGACAACAGGCCATCCGCCAAACTTCCCTACCAATTCCGAAACGCTGATTCCTAACACAACACCAATCAATCCTCCCAAAAAACTAATGACTATCGATTCAATCATGAATTGGATCAGAACATCCCTGCCTTTTGCACCAATAGCCATACGTATGCCTATTTCGCGTGTACGTTCTGTAACTGATACCAACATGATATTCATGATGCCGATTCCTCCGACCAATAAGGAAATGCCTGCAATGCAGGCAAGAAGAATCGTCATTACCCTGGAAATTGATCCGAAAATGTTACTGATGTCTGATTGTGTACGAACTGTAAAATCGTTGTCGTCGGAAGGAGCAAGCTTGTGTTTTTCACGAAGGAGAATGGAAATTTCATTCACTGCATCATCTATCTGGTTTTCGGAAATAGCCGAAGCAAGTATACTGTTTACGTATGGTGTTGATGACAGCATTCTTTTCTGGACAGTTGAAAAGGGAGCGATAATAATATCGTCCTGGTCCTGCCCGAAAGTATTTTGCCCCATTTTTGAAAGGATCCCAATAATCTTAACGGGAATGCTGTTGATACGGATGATCTGCCCGACTGGATTCGCGTTTTCATCTCCAAACAGGTTAAAAACAACTGTCACCCCAACCAGGCATACCTTAGCTGCCGCACGGTCGTCGGAAGTTGTAAAACCGCTCCCGCTGGCTATAGTCAGGGACCGTATGAGCATGTAATCGTTTTTGACACCCATAACCATGGTACTCCAGTTCTGGGAGCCGTATATGGCCTGCGCCCTTTTTTGGTCTACTGGTGATACGTGGTTTACTAAATCGCAATGGGTTGCAATGGCTTCAACATCTTCAAGCTTAATTGTTTGTGTTGTAGATGCACCTTGCCTTACTCCTCCCTGGTTGGTCGTTCCGGGGAAGATCATAATGGAATTGGTGCCCAAACTTGCAACTGATGCCTTTATGTTTTGGTTTGAACCTTCCCCGATAGCCAGCATTGCAATAACCGAAGCCACTCCGATTATAATACCCAGCATAGTCAGAAAACTTCTGAGTTTATTCCTGTTAAGGGAGCGATAGGCAACTTTTAATAAATTCAGGATTCTCATGTAGTTGATTTTTCTTCAGTAAGAACCGCTATTTTTTTTAATTCTTCCGTTGCATTTTTTCTGTCTTTCACAAGTGAATTTGCAATGATCTTTCCATCTTTGAAAACAATATTACTTTTGGCAAACTGGGCTATATCCGGTTCATGGGTTACCATTACAATGGTAATTCCCTCATTATTCAGTTTTTGAAATATCTCCATGATCTCGTAACTGGTTCGTGAATCGAGGTTGCCCGTTGGCTCATCAGCCATGATTATTACAGGGTCATTTACCAGTGCACGGGCAATGGCCACGCGTTGCTGTTGCCCTCCCGACAGTTCATTGGGCATGGCATCGGCACGATCGGCGAGCCCAACGGATTTCAGGGCGATGAGCGCTTTTTCCTTTCGCCCTTTTGCAGCTACTTTGTTATTATAAAGCAAGGGCAATTCCACATTTTCCTCGGCCGAAGTTCTCGGCAAAAGATTAAACGACTGGAAAACAAAGCCAAGTTTACTGTTCCTTAGTTCTGCCAGCTCATTATTGTCACGGCCGGGCACATCCACTCCTTCCATTAAATATACACCGCTTGTGGGGATATCCAGACAACCAAGAATATTCATAAAGGTAGTTTTCCCTGATCCGCTTGCACCCGAAATAGCTACAAACTCTCCTTTGTTGATAGTGAGAGAAACAGAGCTAAGCGCATGAACCTCGACTTTACCCGTGCTGTATGTTTTGGTCAAATCCTTTACGGTAATTAAACTTTCTGAATCTGCCATGTCATTTTTTGCTTGAAGGAAACTTGGGCATGAAAGGACTTTTTGACGTCGGAGCAGCGCTGGCAGTAGCTGAACTATTAATCCCGATGGCCACCTGGTAACCTTCCTGGATATCCCCGCTGATCTCGGTGAATGATCCATCGTTCAACCCTCTTGTCACTTTTACCGGGAATATATCCTTATCTTTTATTATCCACAGGTACCCTGTCGTCCCGTTCGTTTCAACGATCTGCTGTTTTTTTAATTCGCTGAGTTGGCGCAACTTCAGGGTCCAGGATTTTTTTACCGAATCAGGAAGCAGTTTGGCATCCCGGATATATTCAACCGGGGGGACGAACGTAAAAGCCATTGTAGGTATTTTTAACACATTCTTACTTTCCTGGATCAGGATATTGGAGTTGGCCGTAAGTCCCGGCATCAGCCTCAGATCATGATTCGGAGCCTCGATTATAACAACATAATTAACCACATTCTGAACCATCACCGGCTGATGTCTTACTTGTGTTACAACTCCGGTAAAAACATCATTCGGATAAGCATCGACAGTAAACTTTGCCTGCTGTCCTACTTTCACCTGGCCTATATCTGCTTCGTCAACATCTGCCTGAACCTGCATCTTGGAGAGATCATAAGCAATGGTATACAATACAGGACTGCTGAAGCTTGCTATTACCATGTTTCCCACCTGCACGTTCCTGGCAATCACCATGCCGCTGATCGGCGCTTTTATAGTACAGTATTGCAGGTTGATGACAGCACTAGTTAATTCGGCCTGGGCTGATATCAGGTTACCCTGGGCCGTCTGAAAGGCGGTTAAAGAGAGATCAAATTCAGCCTGCGATGCAATTTTATTGTCAAGTAATTTCTTTTCCCTGTCGAATTCCCGCCTGGCCTCATCAAGGGCTATCTGCGCCCTTTGCAAGGCAGCCGCTGCATTTAATTTGGCTGCATAGTAAAGAGTGGTATCCAGGATGGCAATCACCTGACCTTTTTTGACAATGTCATTAAAATCGACTTTTATTTTCGCAATGATTCCCGAAACCTGAACTCCCACATCAACGGATGTATCTGCAGCCAAAGATCCTGTGGCCGTAACCAAAACAATCACATCCCCCTTCTCGATCGGAACGCTTCTCCAGTAATATACTATGCCTTTATTTGTAAAATGAAAAATGACCAGGATTATCACCGCAATTAAAACCACTGCAAGCAAGATAATTATAATTATTTTCTTCTTTTTTTTCATTTTAATTATTGGTTATAGGTTTACCCAGATAGAAATCGACTATTTTGGCTGTTAATACATAATTATATTTTACCTGGATCAACGTCATAGACACCTTGTTATAATTGTTTTTCTCAACCAGAAAATCGGTTGCATCGACTGCGCCAACTGAGTATTTTGTTGCCATCTCGGAATAAGTGCGTTGTTCCAATTCCATTTGCTCCTCAGTAACCGTCAGGTTTTTACCAGCCGACACCATATTGGTATAAGCTGTTTCAATAGTTTTTCTCAGGTCATTTTTTGTTTGCTGTTCATTCAGTTGCGCACCTGATAAATTTATTTTCGAAATGGCAACGCTGCTTCTTACCTGGAGATTATTGAATATTGGCACCGACAGTGTAAGACCAACTGCCTGGCCGAAGTTATTCGTAAACTGATAAGGAACAGGATCATGGTTCAGATTGGATAAAAAGCTTGTAAGGGAACCATCAAGCATTAACTTCGGGAACCACCCGCTTTGGTTCATTTTTAAGCTGAATACAGAAGCATTGGTTTTCAGGGAAGCACTTTTTATTTCAGGCAGAAAACCTTCTGAAATTTTATCTATTTCCCCGGGTAACATAGGGATTTCAGGGAACAGGTCCTTCAATTCCTGCCGTGCAATGTCAAAATCACGCCTCACCGGTACATCCATGAGCTGCAACAAGGTCAGCTTGTCAAGCTGCAATTGATTTTCAGCAACCACTTTAATGAGCTTTTCTGCGGCATACTGTGACTTTATCTGCAACAGGCTTAATTCGGCCAACTTCCCGAAGTCAACAAATTTTTGCGTCTGCTTCACTTGGATATCAGTTTCCTCCATCTGTGCCTGTGCAACTGCGATGGCTTCGTAATCCATCAGCACCTGCATATACCCGGCCAGGACATCAAGCATGATATCCAGTTTTAGTTGTTCGACATCCAGCATACCCGCTTCGTAAATCAGCTTGTTTTGCCTTACAGTATTAAGTAAAAGAAATCCGTTAAAAAGTGTGACCGAACTGCTAATTGAAATGTCATTAATCGAAACGCTGGAGTTAACATATTGGTTTACAGAAGGCTGATAAGATGTGCCATAATTTAAGTCATGTACATCATAAATATTGAGATTGGGAAGGAAGCCGGTCTTTGATTGAACAAGTTTTACTTTGTTTATCCTGCTGTTGAGCTGTTCCTGGTGGAGTGAAATGTTTCTTTTAAATGCCGTATCAATACAGGCCTGAAGGGACCAGGTCCCCTGGGCGTTAAGGGATACACAAAGCAATCCGGAGCATAAGATCAATAGCTGTCTTTTATTATTCTTCATTTTTAAGATTTCACATTACAAAGTTGATATCAATAATTACGGAAAACATTACACAATTGTGGTAATGAGTTACATCATTCACACATTCTCAATCCCATTCACTGGGCGGAACCCGGGTTCATGGCTTAGGGTTCATGCCATTGGTTAATATGGTTGCATGATTCACACCCGGTCATTCATCCGGGAATCAATCACAGAATGTGTGAATGATGTAACTATTTGTTCAAATTGTGTAACACAAACCACAGCCAGTTGACTCATCTTTGTAATGTCGGGCAAAATCATTCATGGCAGCAATGGAAATGGAAGGAATAAATAGTTCCAAATCAAAAATCATTGGTATTCGAACGAAGCCTGCCTTGGTGCTGTTGTGGCTTTTCCTGATCATACAGTTCAGCGTATTCGCCCAGGATGATACAATAGCACCCAAACCGCTCAGTTCAATACCCAAAGATGAAAGGACACTTTCAACTGTTCCTGATAAAGCATATTTTGTGTCATATCTCACCGATTCCCGTGACATCGTTCTCTTTCCGGTACGGTGGAACAAGTATCAATGGATAGCTTTTTCAGGCGTTGTGGCAGTGACTGCCTTTTTATTTACTCAGGATGCTACTATTCAGAGAATAGTTCAGAAAAATCAGAATCCTTTTATGAACGAGGCCTCAACATATGGATTGGAGCGTTTAGGCAGCGGCTTATATACGATACCTGCCCTGGGACTTTTGTACGGGGTTGGTGCAATAATTAAAAATGATAAGGCGCGATACACCGCATTAAAGGGCGTGGAAGCTTATATAATAGGATTTCTTGCCGACAACCTGATAAAACAGCTTACGCAGCGGCACAGGCCTTACCAGGACAATCCTCCTAATCCATGGATCTGGGAGGGGCCATTCAGCGGGACCATTAACAGCTCATTTCCATCGGGACATTCGACAAATATTTTTGCAGTTGCGACAGTGGTTGCAACGTCATACAGTAAGACAATCTGGGTTCCGGTCCTTTGTTATACCTTAGCCGGGCTTACCGCCGCTTCACGTGTCTACCAGAATGACCACTGGTTCTCCGACGTTTTTGTCGGTTCGGCATTAGGTTTTGGGATAGGAAGGCTGGTCATGCTCAACCATATTAAAAAGTTAAAAGTCCTGCCTGTAAGCTCCACCGGAACCGGAGTGACTTTCATATATCAGCTGGATTGAAGTATCAATTATAATACCCTCTTCGCTGCCTGTCTTCAAAGTATAACAGGATAAATATCTTCTGGTCTGTTTGTATGGTATGTATGGCGGGAAGACCGGTGATGTACCGGTCATTATAATACAGTGAATATTCACATCCTACACTCAGATATTTGTATAGCTTTATTGTAAATCTTGGTTTTACAATCTGGATAAAATTATTTCCTGGTGCACCAACATAGGTATGGATCCAGTAAAAATAATATCTGAGAGTAGCTGTTGCATACTTACTAAGATTAAAGGTGGTTTCAAACTTTGTTTCAGATCCCCCACCAAAATTATAATCCCTGAACTGCGAAGTGTCGGGACCAAACCTGTTACTGTTTCCTGCAAAAGGTACAAATGCCACATGAATACTGGTATATAAATTGCTTGTCTTGCTCAATGGCAATTTGGAGATCACTCCGCCTCCGAAACCAACAGTGCCTAACTCAAATTTATTATTATCCCAATAATCGTAATATTGAAACCCCCCGATAAGAAATGCCATTTTCCCTGCCTGCTTGTTGGTCCCCAATAAAATTCCATATCCGAGTACGTTGTCCAGGTATTTTCTGCCAACACCAAAATCCAGATCTATACGAAGTTTGAAAAAATCAAAAGGCTTTCTTTTCCTTAGCTCAAATGGATTTCCATAGTCAAATTGTGCATTGATTATCCCGCTGTAAGTTCCATGGCCGAACATGTCGTAAGGGGCATCTGTGATTTCACGCAGACCTGCATATAACGAAATATTCAACGGTTCTTTTTCATACACTTCTTTGTTCGTCCTCCTGAATGCTTTTCCCTGTACCAGGCGGTTAAATTCTCTCATCGGATCAACCACGCCGGCGGCTATTTCACGGAAGACCCTTTCTGCACCTCTTGTACGGTCATCCAGAATGTTTGAGCTTAAACGATACAGTATTTCCCCGAGAATAGCTCCATTAACTGATGTGTTTATCACATCGTTATAAGAAGGTTTTGTGTTTTCTCCGAAATATTCCCACAACAGGCTTCCTCCTAAAGCAAAACCATATGATTGCCAGTAATTATATCCGTTCGCACGCCCGGCATTGAAAGATAGTGATCCTGAATATGGATGACCGATAAAGTTAATGCCGAAGCGGTCAGTATCCCATTCCCATCCTGTTTTAATATTGTATTTCCAGGTATTGAAACCAGTACGCGCATAATCTGCATTTAAAATAAAACGGTCAGCGGCCCAGGTCAAGGTGAGAGTTCCCAACACCTCGACTGATGGTATCCACAGGGGATATCTTTTATTATACTCCTTGTCATCATTTAGCAGATCACCGTACTTATTTTGCTTCGTGGTATCAACGAGTTTGCTTTTCATTGGCTCGTTGCCGGCTGAATCAGAGAGTTTTTCAACTTTTACTTCCTTGATTTTTTTAAGCTGATCTTCCCTTGTGCCTTTACCTGGTACAATCGTATCATTGGGAGCCACCTTTTTAGGATTTTGTTTAGGCACTTCCTGACCATACAGAAATGTTACAGATAACAGCAGAAAAGCCAGCAGATATGATGATCTCATTTTCGGGGGATGGTTTGATGATGAATCTTTTTTACAAAGTTATGCTCACCTTACAGCATAAATGTTACATAACTTTTAACAAGATTTACATCATTCACACATTCCATCAGCCTGATCACGGATTTCATCAAAAAAGGGTGTTCTTTTTTCTTCAACGCATGATGCAGCATACAAATATAGTGCAGCGCTCCAGGTTTGCCATTCCTGACCCATGGGTTTGCCATCCTGGGCTTTAAACCATTCGTTAAATCCAAATTCGACTTTACCGGTATCAGAAATGCTGACTATTTGCGTAAGAACTGCAAGCTTTTCCCGGGCGAGTTCGTACTTCTTCACTGCAACCAGGGCTGCCACATAAAACCCGCATATAAAAGGCCAGATGCCTCCATTATGATATTCGCCCGGCCTGTTATATTCCGAATACCTCATATGCCAGTCAGGATCCTCAGGCCTGATAAACGGAAAGAAATTAGGTGGCATTTCAAAAGCCAGTTCGCCTCTTTTTTTCATACCATCACACTCCTCTTCAATCCATGAGACCATATCCTCAGCCCTGGAAGGAGAAGCTATTCCTGAGAGAATTGCAAGACTGTTGCCCAGGAGATCGAAGCGTTCGCTGCTGTGAATTTTATAGGACCAGAGTGCATAGTATGGCTTATATTTGACAACAAGCCCTTCGTGCACGTGATGATGCATTGTTCCGCCTTTAATTGTAAACCGGCTCATTTCTTGACGTACCATGCTGGCTCTGTCATCCAGGTCTAGCAAACGCAGATAGCTGTACACCAATGTGTTTACATACAGGCCATAACCGCCTACCCATTGTTCATCCCTCCAGTCACTGGTCGGTTGCTGGGCCACCAGGAAACGATCCGAAGGACTTTGATATTCCATCCATGTTAAAGCTTTCTGCACCGCTTCCTGAAGAAAATCATTCTCACCCACTTTTTTTCTGTATATTCCAACACCCAGTAGAAACAAAGGAGTTGTATCACTCGAACCGCGGTCTTCTTTATCATGAACCAGTGAAGGGATATGGCCGTGTTGCGTCTGATTCGCCGCGAGTGTTTCCAGTACTCTTCTGATGCTCCCGAGCAGTTTTGGATTATCAGAAACAGCGACGCCAAGGATTGAAAACATAAGATCCCTTGTGTACGGTTCCGGGTATCCCCAGCCGGCGGTTCGTGGAAGTCCGTGGTATGGACCATGCGCATTATGAAGCAGCACTTCCAGTGCTGCTTTTTTTGCATCTTCTGTCGTCATATAGTTTGAGGGTTGCATCGTTTAATCTCTCCCGGTAAATTTCCCTTGCCGAAGGACCTGAGGCCCGGGTGTGTGCTATTGATTATTCAGATCAGCTTATTCCCAGCTTTTCAGAAAGTATCCTCACAAATTGCTTTGCAACAATCCGGTAGTCAAATTTTTTTACGATCCGCGCCCTGGCAGCTTTCCCCATTTTTTCTCTCATGGCTCCATCAGTCATCAGAATTATCAAGTAATTCGCGATGTCATGGACATTCGCCCGGTAATCGACCGTACGTGGTTCTTTAAACACCACTCTGTGCTTGTCTTCATAGCCCGATTCATCACCGAGTATTACCTGGTTGAGAACAATTCTCTGGGCAACATTTGCCAGGAATGCGGTTTCGCCATGTACAAGCGTATCAAGCATACCCATTGCTTTAATACCGATCACAGGTTTTTCGCATGCACCTGCTTCTACCTGGGGCATTCCAAAACCTTCAAGCCTTGAAGGGGCTGCATAGATATCACAGGCTCCTATAAGGTAAGGCATGAAATTCCGCGAGATGGTATTCGTGGCATAAGTGATATTTTTTTCAATTCCCAGGTGGGCGGCCATTTCGAGATCGGCCAGGTTTTGAAGTTTGGTCCGGGGCTGAGGCCAAACCTTGCAAACATATTTCCAGTCGGGCGCTTTTTTGTCGATGATCGCAAGAGCCTGCATAACTTCCTGTGCGCCCTTAGATGCTGCATCTCCGCCTACAGTGAGAATCATTATCTGGCCGGGTGAAACGCCAAGCGATTCACGAACAGCAAGTATTTTCGGGTCGTCTTTTCCGTATGGGATAAATGCATCTGTGTCGCAGCCTACAGGTAACACCTCAATGATGTCCCCGTTGATCCCGTCGCGCACATACATCTCCTTTACCCAGTTCGATGTTACAAGTATGAGAGGAAGTGCATTCATTACTTCCTGGTAGTTCGCGATATATCCATCGGCAACCAGCCATGGGACCGGTTGCACACCATAGCGAAGCGGGTGAAGCACCAGTTGAGGCGTATTCCCCCAATAACCGACTCCGACAACAACATCAGGCTTGAACCAGCGATAATACCACTCCTTTTCCTGGGCCGATTCCAAATGGACTGCATGTACATCGACACCCATTTCAAAAAGACCCCTGAAGAGCAGATCCCCCTGAGTTGCCAACCCACCGGGTGAAGGGGGGTAATCATATAAAACCAATACTTTCATGATAATCCTCCTTTATTGCTCAACCATTTATTAGCATCAAGCGAACTTGTAAACTGCCAGAATGATTCTTCCTTGGGTGTTGTTTCCGCTTCCCAGGAGTTTGCTGCAAAACCATACGTTTCTGTGATTATACTGTATTTTCTCTTCCAGATCCGTTTTGTAAGTTTCCTGAAAATGGGTGCGCCCGGAACAGGCCTCGGATAATATTCTTTTCCACCATCTTCATAAGCAAAAGTCCAGAGTTCACTTGCTGAGATTTTACCTGAATGCCAGAGTTTAATTACAGCGGAACTTACTTCCTCGTGACGGAGGTGCCTGGTGTATTCACCACCAGGATTATGGGAAATCAGCAGGTCATACTGCTTCGGTGGCAATAAACCCGATAAGGCCGATTCAAGCTCTTTTTCATCCGAAGGTTTTTGATCGGGCCCGTCATCAAAATCAGCCATAACCCCTTCAGCTTTATAAATGGCTAAGGCATGATGAAATTTTTCCGCCCTTTCAGTATCACTGCCCCGGCAAAGACAAATAATAAAACACTTCCAGGACGGGTGGTTCAGGATTGTTCCGCCTGCCCATAATGTTTCATCATCAGGGTGGGCAACAATTACTGCAACCCTTTTTCTTACCGGCGACCTGTTAAGTTGCAAGATGCAAATCAGATTGTTTGTTTAAATCTTCCAGGCTTATTTTACTGATTAATGGTTGTTCCTTTTCCCCATTTACAGGTTTCGCGCAAATCTCAGCGGATAGTCCAAAGATATCCCTGAAATTTCCTTTCAGGTCCGAAATATTCATGGTTGGCAGAACCTCAATGGTCCCCTCCCTGCTGATAGACCTGCAATCCTGCAATGTTCTGCTGCTGTGTATTACGATTTTCGGTGAAGGAATGCCGCCTGAACTGCTGGGTTTTGCATGAAATACGATCTTCAGGCCCGGGAACATATTGCTGAATTCTTCCTGGATCGCGAAAATTTTCCTGTTGTTATTGATGACGATTTTCATTTGGTTCGTGTTTATATCCCTGAATCATATACGTATTTGCCGCCTGAACCTGGAACCTGGTATGCAAGGCAGCATGTTTCATAAATGGAATTTTATCACCACCAGTTCCGTCGGCTGTTTAGAAGATCCAGAATAATAAGGATAACGCCAATGATAATTAATGCATGAATAACCGGACTGGTTAAATGCAATGCAAAAAACCCAAGCAACCAAAGGACTATAAGTATAAGACCTATGATCAATAATAATCTTGCCATACCTTTAATTTTTTAATGTGAATACTCTTGTTGATTCAATCATTAAAGGTATGATCGAGCGGGTGGGAAAATATTACATAACTATGGGAAAAAGTTACATGATTCACACATTTTCTCAGAATCTGACCCGCCGGTAAAAGATTGTTTTTGTAACCTCTGCTGTAACAATATATATGATCACTATCAGCAGTATCAGCAGGTATGTAATAAAACTGAGCGGAGTAAAACCAAACAGGGTTCCCAGGGGGGTGAACGGAAAGATCATCGTTATTACCGCAATTGAGAGCGTCGCAATTAAAAGATACTTCCCGGGCCGGCTTTTAAAAAATGGCTTTCTGCTTCGGATCACAAGTACGATCATCGATGCCGATATTACTGATTCAAGGAACCATCCGGTCCTGAACTGGGCTTCACCGGCCCGGAGGACAAGCAACAGCAACCCGAATGTAAGGTAGTCAAACACCGAACTTACCAATCCGAATGTTATCATAAACTTCCGGATGGCTTTAATGTCCCATCGCCTGGGATGGTCAACCATTTCGCTATCCACATTGTCGGTTGCAATGGTCATTTCGGGGAAGTCGGTCAGCAGGTTGGTAAGCAGTATCTGTTTGGGAAGCAGCGGGAGAAAAGGGATAAAAAGCGAGACCCCGGCCATGCTGAACATATTCCCGAAATTTGCACTGGTAGCCATGAAAACATACTTCAGCGTATTTGCAAAGGTCATCCGGCCTTCTCTCACACCTTCAACCAGGACGCCAAGGTCTTTTTCCAATAATACAATATCGGCAGCATCTTTGGCAACATCTGCAGCGGTATCCACCGAAATCCCAACGTCGGCAGCGTGCAGGGCGGATGCATCATTGATGCCGTCACCCATATACCCCACAACATTCCCGGCCTTTCGCATTGCGATAATGATCCGTTCTTTCTGGTTGGGCTCTGTCTCGGCAAATACATCCACCGAACCCACGCTCCGGAGCAAGGCAGCATCGCTCATCATCCGAAGTTCAGGCCCGGTAATGATCCGGTTATCAGGCAAACCCATTTTTTTACTTAGGCTGGTTGCGACCAGATGATTGTCGCCGGTGATGATTTTAAGCGAAACTCCAAGTTTCTTCAAACTGCTGATGGTGTCGAGGATATTTGCCTTGGGCGGGTCAAACAAGGTCAGAAAACCGGCAAAGGTCATACCTGCCTCATCACTTTTGCTGATAAGAGATCCTGTTGGCAATTTTTTATATGCAATGCCTAATGTTCTGAAACCCTGGTTACTGAAAGCAGCAAAGTGTTGCATGATCTCATCCTGCAGGGTTGAGATTTCAACAATACTTCCGTCTTTGTTTTCTGCAGATGAACATACGTCGAGGATATTCGAAAGCGCACCCTTGGTTACCATCAGGTGCGAATCGCCCTGTGCAACCGCGATACTCAAACGTTTTCGCAGAAAATCATAGGGTATCTCATCCTGTTTACTGTATCCCGAGATATCAGGCTTGTGGTGATCCAGGATAGCTTCGTCAATGGGGTTTGTAAACCCTGTTTCGTAAAACGCATTAAGATAGGCATACAGAAAGACTTTTTCACTTGCATTACCGCTTACATCGTTTGCAGATTCGACCAGCACTTTTCCTTCGGTAAGAGTGCCGGTTTTATCGGAGCATATGATATTCATGCTGCCGAAGTTTTCAATCGAAGAGAGCCGCTTAACGATCACTTTATTTTTAGCCATCTTTTTGGCGCCATGTGCCAGGTTGATGCTGATGATCGCAGGCAGCAGCTGGGGAGTAAGGCCTACCGCAAGGGCCAGTGAGAAGAGAAATGATTCCAGAACGGGCCGGTGCAAAAACACGTTTATGCCAAATATAATCACTACCAATACCAGTGTGACCTCTCCCAGGAAATACCCGAATCTTCGGATGCCTCGTTCAAATTCAGTCTCCGGCGCTCTTAGTTTAAGCCGTTCGGAGACTTTTCCAAACTCAGTGCCCTTACCGGTGAGCACTACTAAAGCTTTTGCAGTGCCGCTTACGATATGGGTCCCCATCCATAATGCGTTTGTTCGCTGTGCAAGCGCAGTACCGGCAGGCAAAACCGCAACGGATTTTTCAACCGGAAAAGTTTCCCCGGTGAGCATGGCCTCATCAACAAATACATCCCTGGATTCAATAAGTATACAGTCACCCGGAACCACATCACCTGCATTCAGGACAAGGATGTCACCAGGAACTATGTCTTCAACAGGAATTTCCTGTTCTTTCCCATCCCGCAAAACCGCTGCTTTGATCTGCACTATGGCAAGCAATTTGGCAACGGCATTGGAAGCGCTGTGCTCCTGCCAGAAACCAAGCAGACCGCTCACCAATACTATCGTAAGAATGATTGAAGCATCAACAATGTTATGCAGGAACAACGAGAGGCCTGTGGCAAGAAGGAGAATAAGGATGATCGGGCTTTTAAACTGAGCCAGCAGGAGTGTGAAGGCATCAGATCTTTTTAGAGGTTTCAGCCGGTTTGAGCCGTAGCTTTTAAGCCTTTTTTCAGCTTCTTCGCCGGAAAGGCCGGAAACAGTTGCCTGAAGATTCCTGAAAATTTCTTCAATATGAATGCTCCAGAACGATTGAAGGTTTTGCTCCATGCGTTAAGGGATTGACCGATCAGGCTTTATGAAAAGGATAATCTGTATATCCTTTTGCATCGGCGGTATAAAATAAATCCATCTTAAGGTCTGTCGACAAGGCCCAGCTGTTATTCAACCTTTCAACCAGGTCGGGGTTGTTAATGAAAGGACGACCAAATGCTATAAGATCGCCCAGCCCGCTCTGAATATCTTTGTCTGCTCTTTCCTTGTCATAGCCGCCTGACAGTATAATAGCGTTTTTAAAATTGTTCCGGATGAGATTCTTTACTTTTACAGGAACCACCGGGGCTCCCATCGCAGAATGATCTACAACATGTATATACACTATGCCAAGTTTATTCAGCTGGTCTGAAAGGTAATTGTAGGTTGCCTCGATTTCAGGATAAAGAGGCATGTCACTTGCAACTCCATACGGTGAGAGGCGGATTGCAGTTTTTCTGCTTCCGATCGTATCTGCAACTGCTGCCACTACTTCAAGAACGAAGCGGCTCCGGTTTTCAATGCTGCCGCCATATTCATCTTTCCTGATATTGCTCACGGGGGAGAGGAATTGTTCCAGCAGGTAACCATTGGCTGCATGAAGCTCAACGCCGTCAAATCCTGCATCCAGGGCGTTTTTTGCCGCTGCCACAAACTGTGCTTTGGTTTGCAGAAGATCTTCGGCAGCCATCTCTTTTGGTACAGGAAAATCCTGCATCTGTTGCGAATCTGTCCACATTTGCCCGGCAGCCTTAACGGCTGAAGGAGCTAATATCGTCGCCCCGACAGGCATGTTCAGGCGATGGCTTATCCTGCCTGTATGCATAAACTGAATAAAGATCTTCCCACCGTTGCCGTGTACCGCCGACGTGGTCTTTTTCCAGCCTTCCACCTGCTTGGTACTGTAGATCCCGGGAATCCTTGCATAACCAAGTCCGTTAGGCGATGGTGAAGTGCCTTCAGTGATAATCAGGCCTGCCCCGGATCGCTGTTTATAATATTCAGCCATTAGTTCGTTTGGCAGATTCCCGATAGCCCGGCATCTTGTCATCGGAGCCATTACGATGCGATTCTTAAGCTCAATGGATCCGAGGTTCTCCGGTGTGAATAATTTGTTTTCTTTCATTTGGTTGCTTTTTTTATGGGTATGATTAACAGTGGTAATTTGTATGATGTTAAATAAAACTAAATTATTTCAGCGCTGTTTGACGAATCCTGAAATATCAACAACCGATAAAAGACATTTACGTTCATCTCCGGTAACTATTCCTTCCATATAAACACTGCACAGAGGATTATCATTATAACCAAGCATCACTTCACAGGATTCCTTGGCATCACCCTCAAAAACCTTATTTAAAAATTTATGAAATACTGATTGCGACTTTTCAGAAACAAATAGCTTGAAGTTGGCATTTACCAGGCTAAAACGTTTCTCTCCAAGCAATTCGGCTCCGGTGAAGTTGAGGTCGCAGATGCTGCCGTCGCTGTCGAGAGTATAATACCCCATAGGGGCAAAGTCATACAGCATGGTATACTTTTTCAGCGCTGTTTCGGCCTTTTCATTAGCCTGGCACAATTCCTCATTCTGCATTTCCAGTTCTATCTGGTGCACCTGCAATTCATGAAGCAGTTTCAGGGAGTCGGTTTCAATAACCGGTTTGACCATTTTTTTTTGTTTCTGCTTCAGCAGTTCTTCCGCCTTTCTTCGAAGCATCTGGTCATCTGTAAGATTCCTTTTCTCTTTATTCATGGTGAAATTATTTTTTAAATGTTAAAATCAGCGCTGCAGCCATTTTCATATTGTTCAGAAGAATATTTACTGAACAATTAATTAAGGGGTTATTGCCATCGGCAGCGATTACCCGGATTTTCAGTTTGCCATCCAGCAATGCGTCAAGGAGCTTTTTTAAACTTTCTTTAACTTTTATCCGCATTTTTTCAGGAATAATAGCCTGAATGAAGTCTTTGTTTGATACTTCTTCACGTTTTCTGCCAAAAAATTTTACAGCCTCAGGGTTAAACTCCAGTACTTTCAAGTCGGTCGATACTTTAATTATTATATCCGGTGACGAATTTACGAGTAAACTATTCATCTGCTCGGTTTCATGCAGTTTTAATTCCACCTTTTTGAGATCAGAGATGTTGATAAAGGTGATAACAAGCCCGTCTATCCTGTCGTCAACGGTGCGGTAAGGCATGATTCGGACCGAAAACCATCTCCCGTCTTTTGTGGGAATGCTTTTTTGAATGAATATGAGTGTCCTTAAAACTTCAAGAGCATCATCAGATAATTCAGGGTAAACAAGGTCGGAAACGAGGTCTGTATAAGGTCTGCCTATATCACTCTTTATCAGTTTAAAGATTTTGGTGGACTGAAGTGTAAAACGACGGATATGTAATTCTTTATCAAGGAACAAAGTAGCGATATCCGTGCTGTTCAGCAGGTTTTTCATATCATTGTTCACTCTTGAAAAATCATCCACTTTCGACTGCAATTCAGCATTCAGCGTTTGAAGTTCCTCATTAAGGCTTTGCATTTCTTCTTTCGAACTTGTGAGTTCTTCATTGGTAGACTGCAATTCCTCATTAGTAGATTGTAATTCCTCGTTGGTGGCTTTCAGTTCTTCCTGAGAAGTCTGCATTTCTTCGAGGGTGTTCTGAAGTTTTTCACCTGTAATCCTAAGTTCTTTCTCAAGTTCCGATTGCCTGACACCATGAATAATTTTCTTGTCTTGTTTCGATGGAAGCCTTACTATTGCGATTTCAGGTACATCTGTAAAGATGATCATCAGCATACCGTTCAAAGGCTCAGGTTTATCGATCCACTTAATGCTTACATCAACAACCTGGGCACCACCGTTTGTGCCGACTTTGACATTTCGCAGGTATACAACTTCTTTTTTAAGAATTGCTTTGCGAAAGGCGACAGGAAATTCGTTTCGCAAGCCTTCGCGCAGCATAGCGAAAATATTCATGTTCGCTTTACCAACTGCAGGTTCAAGGTATTTACCCGTATGTCCGCTGATGTAAATAATGTCTCCGGTTTCGTTAACAAGAACACCTGCAGGTGAAAAATGATTCGACAATAACTGGTCGGCAAGTGTCTGAATATTTATATTGACTTTTGCGGGTATTTGGTTTTCAGCGATAAGGGGTTTTGTCCTGGAAAATGCGACAGGAAAATCGAAAAATTCAGGTGATAGAGGGGTGGAGGCCCGTTTGAAAATCTTCATTTTGATATCAAGAGGTGTAAAAAGATGACTCTGGGTTCCAAGTGTTTCGGAACTGCCCAGCAACATAATAGCTTTAGGGTTAAGGCTGTAGTAAAACAACCCGATCAGTTTCTTTTGCAACTCCGGCTCGAGATATATCAATAAATTGCGGCACGAAAGTATATCGATCTTTGTAAAAGGAGGATGCATGATAATATTGTGTTGTGCGAACACAACAGTTTCCCTTATTTCAGCATTAATGAAATAGCCTTCATCTGTAGGGAGAAAAAACCGGTTCAGCCTTTCGGGTGAGACATCAACGGCAATGTTTGAAGGGAATATTCCTTTTCTTGCTGTCTCAATAGCATCCTGGTCGAGATCAGTAGCAAAAATCTGTAACGAAAATCCCCCGTGAGAATTTATTTTTTCGAGTACTTCTTTAAATACAATTGCTAGTGAATAGGCCTCTTCTCCTGTAGAACATCCGGGTACCCATGCGCGTAATATTGATCCGGGCGGCAGGTTGGAAATAATATCGGGGATAATCGTTTCTTTCAGCTTTTCCCATACTGCAGGGTCACGAAAAAAATTCGTAACGCCGATCATCAGTTCTTTGAAAAGAATTTCAATTTCCTTTGGATTTTCCTGTAAAAATCTGACATAGAATGATATGGTTTCAATTTTATGTACACCCATGCGTCTTTCGATGCGACGATATACTGTATTCTTTTTATATAAGGAAAAGTCGTTACCCGTGTAGGTTCGAAGCAGAATAATGATCTTTTCCAGGGAGCTTTTATCTTTAACCTCTGAGTCCGGGTCTGATCTGATGACAGGAATATTTTTAAGGAATTCGATGAGCCTCGAGGGTAACACACTTGCCGGAGCTACAATATCTGCCATAACCGAATCTATGGCATTGCGGGGCATGCTGTCGAATTTTGCGTTAGAAGGTTCCTGAACCATAACAATGCCGTTCCTTTCTTTTATGGCACGGAGTCCGATGCTCCCGTCTGAGCCCATACCTGAAAGAATAAGACCGATGCTTCTTTCTTTCTGGTCGTCGGCAAGCGCGCGTAAGAAAAAATCAATCGGTAAGCGCAGCCCTCTGGCTTCCAATGGTTCAAAAAGGTGGAGTATCCCCTTTAATATTGACATGGTCTTGTTGGGTGGAATTACATAAACGCAATCGGGTTTTACTGCCATTCGGTCCTGGACCTGGACAACCTTCATTTTTGTGATTCTCTGAAGTAATTCAGGCAACATGCCTTTTTGCGTAGGATCCAGGTGCTGGATAACAACAAACGCCATGCCGCTGTTTTCTGGCACATAGCTGATAAATTGTTCCAGCGCTTCCAATCCGCCTGCTGATGCACCTATCCCTACGATTGGGAAATGACTTGTATTTAACTCGGATGTGTTTTCTTTTAAAGATCCTGTCGGTTTCAGTTTTTCGGGTTTCATGAGTATTGCCTTTTACTGTTTGCGATTGCAGGAATTGACCGGAAGTTACGATGGTTGTTCTCACAATTCAATCTGCCGGTAAATTCCAAATGAGAAAGGCAATACTTTCTTAGTACTGCCTTGTTTTACAAACACATATTTTTATATCCCAGCTATTTGGTTAAATATTCCTTGCCATTAATGGTAATGGTTTTGCAATGAATTATAGTATAGCTTGCTACTGCAACTTCACCGGTATGCAACATCTGTTTTGCACCGCTGTATGAAATGGCAACACCTTCAATTGCTTTCTTATTCAATTGTTGTGCGACATTCGCAGGTATGCGGAGAATGGTTTTATTATCAAGGATATAACCTTTGATTTTTCCCTGTTTATCTTTTTGCAGTTCGCTGATTTTGCCACTGCCGTTAATAAATTCTGCAGCGGATGGTGTGGCGGGCTTAACAGGGGGTGTTTCATTAATTGTTGTTCCATTGGCTGTAATACTGACCAGCTTTATTTCTTTTTCACCCTGGGGACTGGTTTTTTCAACTCCGTTTACCAATATGGTATTACCTGTTTTTATTGCTGTTGTAAGCTCATTCCCCATATGGGTCGGAAAATTCACAAGGAATTTTGTGCTGGCGGTTTGCAGATAAAAACCATTATATACAAAGTCGTCATTATTCACCCAGCCGGAAACCTGCCCTGTAAAGGCTGTTACCTGTTGCAGGGGTTTCTCATTTTCTTTTGGTTTAGTCGTTTTGGTTTGTGCACTGCTTATGAAAGCAATTGACATTAACAAGACTATGGCAGTTGTTAATTTAATAAGTGCCGTAATGTTTTTCATATTTTTTTTATTAATGTTGTGAAAGAATTTTCACAGCAGTGCAAAGGTGAGAAGCAATAAGCAGTTAAGTGTTACATAAATTTAACAAAATGTTACATCATTCACACATTTTTGCTCTGAAGGAATATTCGTTGGGGAAGATCTTTTACAAGTATATTAACTTGCATGCCATCAATGATATTTTTCCATGGTCAGTCTTGCCATAAGGTAACTTACCGTTGATTCCGCACCCTGGTTGAGGTTTACATGAGTTTCCTCAAGCCCATCGTAACAGCCCCCGGTACAGGGATTGTAAATGATCTGGTGCAGGCGGTTGTTACCCAGGAACCAGTTGAATGCAATATGCATTTTCTCCAGGTAGTCAGTGTTTTTAAGTACATCGTAAAATTTGCTCAATGTCATGATGGTATAGGCAACATCAATGGGCTGTTCGCCAAAATGTCCCGCCACCTGGCCTTTCTGAAGCCAGTTTTTATTTGAAATAACTTCAATTCCGTTCTCGTTGAATATCTGTGTCAGAAGAAAATCAAGGGATGATATTGCAATGTCTTTATAAACCGTATCCCCTGTCACCAGCCAGGCATATAACATGGCTTCGGGCAAAATGCTGTTGGCGTAAGTCAGATAAGTCTCGAACCATTCCCAAGTTGTATTCGATTCATGCCTGTACATCTGGACCAACCGGTTGGCGAACGTTATTAAAAGAAACCGGTTCCATGGAAACTTTTTGATACTCTCATAATAATACAGGCCTTTTATGGCGAATGCCATTGCTCGCGTGGAATACACAGCCTCAAACCTGAGCAGGGATTTTACGATGATACTGCAGGCATCTGAAACAATATCAGGCGGTAATAAACCGGTTAATGAAATAAGATATCCCAATGCCCAAACAGCCCTTCCGTTGGAGTCATCCAGGTTAACGCTCTGGTTCTGGCTTGTGAATTGTTTATCCTTATCCACATAATTTAAAAATTCACCTGCGGGTTGAAGACAAAATTTGATAAAATTGAGATATTTGCGGATTTCGATGATGCAGTCAGGATCACCCGTCTGCTTGAGATACATACACATGGCCACCAGGGCCCTGGCATTGTCATCGAGGGTATAGCCTGAGCTGATATCGGGTTGATTGAATTTTGAAAACTGTATGATACCGGTTGCGGTTGTCATGAGTTTCAGGTGATTCAGGTTGATTACCGGCAGTGTATATTTTAGGCTTATTGTTTCGCGGGAGATCTTTTCGAACAGCATGGCATGAGCAACAGCAGAATTTTCCCACACGGTCGATACTATTTTCTGCAGCGTGTTTGAACTGATACTCCTCCTTAAAGGTCCGTTGTTAAGAAGGCGTATTACATCATCTGCTAATTCCTGTGAGTCATAAAAATCAAATATTATCCCGATGTCATCGGTTAAAACTTCTTTGGCATGCGGAATAGGAGTGGAGATAATGGGACAGGCGCAACTCATGGCATACACAAAAGTTCCGCTTACAGCCTGGTTCGGGTCATTGGAAGTAAACAGGTAAATATCTGTAAGTTGCAGGTATTCAAGCAATACGGGCAACGGAAGATATCTGTTAATGAAAATAACATGATCCTGCAAGGAATTCCTGATAACTTTTTCTTCAATGATTTCCCTGTATTTTTCACCTTCGTACTTAATGACTTCAGGATGGGTTTTGCCAATAATGAGGAATGTGACATCGGGGCATTCTTTGATAATTGCCGGTAAAGCATCAATGGTCGTTTCAATACTCTTTCCCGAACTTATCAAACCAAATGTTGTAAGGACTTTCCTGCCCTTTAATCCATATTTGATTTTTAAAAATTTCTCGCTTAAATGACGAACCAGGTGGGTGCCGTGTGCAATAACTGATATCTTTTGTTCAGGTATCCCATAATCGTTAATTAAAATATCGGATGAGTTATTGGTCATTACAATGATTGACTCACAGGAGGATTCAATATCCCTTATTTCTGATTTTAATTGCCAGTCGGGATGAGGCAGAACGGTATGAAATACAATTATAAGGGGTTTTGAAACGGTGCGCAGGAATTTTTGAAATGTTTTTTCCTGGTTTTTAAAGAAACCGAATTCATGTTGTAACAGCACTATTTTAATATTCTTGTCCTTATTGATGCTCAATGCGAGTTGTTCATAACCTGAAACCAGGGATGTATCAAGAGTATAGCGCACTTCAGGGGGATAAGTATAATTTGCTTTCCCTGGTTCCAAAGCGCATACTTTTATAGAGAATGAAATATTGAATTTATTGTTCAATGCTGATATCAGGTCATGCGAATAGGTTGCTATACCGCATTCCCTGGGAGGATAGGAAGTGATAAACAGTATTTCAGCCAGGTTGTTTTTCATTTTTCGCAGCATAATTCAGCAATTCAGTCACCAGGCCGGTTAAACTTACCGTGGCAGTGGCAATCTGGGTATCAGCGGCTCCATAATAAATAAACAGTGTATCCCCGAACAATGACGTTCCGGTTGGAAAAACCACATTGTTGACCTCGCCTTTTAACTCCCATTCATACTGAGGTGAGAATAAAGGATACGGAAGGCGGGCTATTTCTTTTACAGGATTATTCAGGTCAAGCAATGCGGCACAAGCTGAATATACAAGACCTTTCTCAGTTTCTTCAACTCCGTGATAGATCAGCAGCCATCCCTGCCCGGTTTCAACCGGCGGGCAGCCGCTGCCAATATAGCTTGATTCATGAGGATAAACAGGGTCAAGAACGATGTGGTCATGCAGGTTCAGGAAATATTTTTCCCAGTATTCCTTATTCAGATCTTCCAGATTGTTAACGCAGGCTATCTGGATGCCGGGCCTGATCCTGTGAAGGAATACAAGTTTTCCTTCAATCCTGCGAGGGAAAAAAATTACGTTTTTATCCCACAGCATCATTTTTTTCTCAGGGTCCGCTTCCTGGTAATAGAATTTATGGTTACGGTAGTAATTCTCGTTCACCTTCCCCGCCGATTCTGCCAGGAAAACAAATTCTGCATAAGTGATGGGCGGGACGATGATCCCGAGTTTTGTAAAATGTTTTAAGTCTTTGGAAGTGGCTAATGCCCCGCGGGCATTTATCCCGTCATAACCTGTATATGTAAGATAATAGAGGTTATCAATTTTAGTTAAACGCGCATCTTCAACGCCATGGGATTCATATTCGAATTCAGGGACCATAAAGGGTTTATTCCACCGTTCAGCAATAGTCAACGGGCCATCGAGCCTGCAGTAGCCAACGCTCGAATAATTCCCATTCCGAACCGCCCTGTAAAATAAATGAACGCTGTCACCTTCGCGAATTGCTGCCGGATTCAGAACCCCTTCATTTTCAAACTCCAGGTCGGTCTTTGTTAACAATACCCCTTCTTTTTTTATTTCTATCATTCTGATTTATTTTTTTTAAAATAGGATTTATAGTTAACAAGGGGGGCATGGTATCTCCTAATAAAAACCCCCAGGGTTTCAATGGTTCGATATGGTCGAAAATGAGTTTGACTATGGCAAGCAATGGTATCGAAAGGAACATGCCGGTCATACCCCATAAAGCATTTCCTGCAAGCACCACTATTATGGCGAACAACGCATTGATCTTTACTTTTGAAGCAACTATTTTGGGAATGATGTAATGATTATCAATCAGCTGGATAAAATAATAAGCCCCCAGGACATAAAGCGCATACCAGGGTGTTGATTTGGTGACCAAAGCAATCATCATGGGTAATGCCACTGCTGTAAATCCTCCGATGTAAGGAATGACGTTAAGCAAGGCGCCTATAATCCCGAGCAGAATAGCATAATCAATCCCGAGTAAAAGGAGAGCAGTGGAATTTAACACTGCCACAATTACGAATTCGATAACCAGTCCTATAAGATAGCGTTGGACGACCGTTTTTGTCTGGGTGACTATTTCGCGTACCTGGATTTGGTTGCGGTTGACAAAGACCTTGCGGATAAAATCAATGATGATAGGCTGGTAAAACAAAATCAGAAAGATATAAACGGGAATTAAAAACAACATAACCAGGCCGCTGCCTATATTAATAATTGTTCTCCCAAGCGCTGCTCCGTTCGTGTTGATCAGTTCACCCCTGGTTTTTAAAATCCACTCATGGATCTTTTGAGGCTTAATATCGAAATAACCCGAAGCCCATGTAATGGCTTGATTGATTAAAACGGTAAATTTATCGACCAGTTCCGGCCAGGATTCGCTCAATTTGCTTACCTGCGAAAACAGTAGTGCACCAAACGAGACAATCAGCAAATAGACAAGAATTAAAGCGATAAAAATAGCTATAACCCTGTTTATTCCTAACCGTATGAAAAGACTAACTACAGGGTGAAGCAGGATGGCGATGAGGATTGCGAAAATGACAGGAACAATAATGCTTTGAGCAATATATAAGATTGCAAACAAAGCAATAAAACCGATCAGGAAAAAAACCGTTTTAGCGTATAATGGTAATTGTAATGCTTTATCTGTCACGGATTTTCAGTATTCCGGAATTGTTATTTACCGTATGTTGAATGATAAAACGACCCAATGATTTAACGGTATTTGGGTGCCGTGCTATAACTGCAGTCACACCAAGCTGCAAAACAGATCCCAGGAATTTTCTGAAAATATTGCCGGATGTGCCTACAATTATCTTTTTTGACAGAAAACCGGTTCCCAGGCCAATGGCCGTGCTCAAAACAGAATCGATCAGATTTGGTGTTGAAGCTAAATCTGATAAAGTGTTTTTAAGAAGGTTGCCGGGTTTGAAAAGCTCTAAGGTGTAAAAGACTTGTTCTTTCAATTGTTGTCCATTAACGGCATTCTTAACTTCTAACAATTGAATTGCATCTTTAAGCCCGGCGATGGAAGTGATCTTTTTCATAGTCTTTTATTTAAGCGCCTGCTTTATAATATAATTGCATGCAGTCTTTTTAACCCAGTTTTTCATAAGCAGGTAAGTCAGACTCCCCGTTATCAAATAAAAAGCAGCAACGATAAAAAAGCCGAGATATATTTTTCCAAGGAGTTCACCAAGCCAAAAAGCCAGTCCTGCACTAAAAAAAAGCATGAATGTGGAAATTATGATAAGTGCAGCAGAAACAGGGATGCACGAAGCAACAATATCTGTTGTTTTATCCAGTGCTTTGAGTTTTACCAGCTCGAAGCTGGACCTGCCATAATCGGTAGCGTTTACCAGCAGCGATTCAAGCAATTTTGCTTTGTCTTCCATTGCCTTGGTTATTGAAAACATTTCAGACTTCAGCAGTTTTGAGCTCTGCTTTCACTTCCTCTGACCTCGTATGTAACTGTTCGTTAAATTCGGAAACATCTTCCTTCACTTTTTCAATTTTCCCGGAAATCCCGGCGATAACAGTGTCGAATTTTTCTTTTAACCCATCGGCATAGTCCTCTCCCTTTTTAAGAATTCTTTTCCTGGTTCTGGAACCTTTTGAGGGTGCAAATAAAATCCCTAACAACGCACCGGCAGCGACTCCGGCCAACACGCCCAACAATACTTTTCCTGAGTTCATAATTTTCATTTTAATGGTTATTATTAAATGTATGATGCTAAAAAACTCTCCTGCCCTGGATAATCCTGATCAATACGGCGATTACCGCAATTACCAGAAGAATATGGATAAAATACCCGGCGCTGAAGGCGAAGAACCCGATTGCCCAGGAGATAATCAGGATTACTGCAATGATATAAAGAAGATTTCCCATGACTGTTTTTTTTATGACCTGTGTTATTTTTTACAATATTATTATCGCGAAAGAATCATTTTGATCCCGGTAAGAAAAATAAACCCGGCGTTTTACCGGGCTTTTGTTTTATCTGTTTCCGGCCCAGAAATCATGAAAGGATTTTCCCATCTTTTCCATATCATGGTTGAATTTTGTCCTGAATGATATCCAGTTTTCCTTACTGTCTTCCCTGAATTCATCCAGGCGTTTTCTCATCTCGATGTTTTGTTGTTCCAGATCAGCGAGTTTCTTCTCATACCTGGCCCTGTTTTCCTTGTTCTCTTTTGCAATTTTTATCTTAAACTCAGCAATGTTTTTTTCATTAGCATTGATTTGTTCTTCGGATGCTTTCCTGAATTGCTGAATCGAATCTTTGATTGCCTGGTCGAGATTTAATTGTGCTTCAACGACTTTATTCTGTGCTGTCTGCATCTTGTCCTGGGCGTCTTTGACTTTTTCGGCCTGCGACTGGCAACTGCTCAACATTGTTCCTGCCATAATGAATGTTATTGACAGGGTGAAAATTGTTTTTTTCATTGGTTTCAATTTTAAATTTTAATTATTCTAATCAATTACAAAGTTCCGATCCTTCGTGCCGTGAAGCGTTACATATTTTTGGAAATAAGTTACATCATTCACACATAGCTGGAATACTAATCATTAAGATCAATAAGAAGTTCGTTGTCAACGGCACGAACCCCTGGTGCATTCCAGGCAATGCGTCCCGCCACATCCTTCTGGTATAAGGAATGAACTATGCCATTCAATGTCACCTTATTGGCTGATACCTTCACACGGATGTCCTGGTCATTTAAAGACCAGTGACGTGAAAGCGCCCGTTCTATATCCTTTTCTTCAATCAGGTCGATTGTTTCGGATTTAATGGTAACCTTATTAGTTACACCTTTTACGCACAACAGGCTGCTGACTGATTTTTCCGCGGCCTCCTTCTGATAATTCCAGGTTAGTTCTCCTTCAAGGGTAACCCACCCCGCTTCTACTTTAACCTTTATTTTACCGGCGGGGACCTGCAAATTCCATTTCAGGGCATTTATTGCCTCGTATGAAATTTCATTATCTCCTTGTTTCCCCTGGCTGCCAAGCTGAATTTCAATTTCTTCAACAACTTTTTTTACTCCTTTAACATTTTTAGCAGCTTCTTCAACTTCCGATTTCTTGGCATAACTGTCGACAAATCCCTTTAGTGTGATCACCCCTTCTTTAGCAGTAACACTGATTTCTGCTGTCTTTAATAAAGGTTCCCACCTGATTGTATCCTCAACGTCTGTTTTAAGGTCTTCATCTTTTTTCATTGTGCATGAATTTTCGTATCCATGCAAATGTGCGATACTTCAACCCGGGAAGCGTTATATAATTATGGAAATAAGTTACATCATTCACACATTCCCTAATGCGTTGCGCCTTTTGTGCTTAAGTTGCTTGAAGTGTGATGGTGTAAGCCCTGTCATTTTTTTAAATTGGTTTGAGAGATGGGCTACACTGCTGTAATGCAGTAAATACGCAATTTCGGTAAGACTGAGTTCATCATAAACGAGTAATTCCTTTACCTTTTCTATTTTATGGGCAAGATAAAATTTTTCAATGGTAGTCCCTTTGACTTCCGAAAAAAGGTTTGCAAGATAGGTGTAATTATGGTTGAGCTTCTCAGCCAGGTAATCCGAGAGATTTACTTTGATCTGATCATCTGAATAATGAACCAGTTCAATGATCACTGTCTTGATTTTCTCAACCAGCATGCTCTTTTTATCGTCCATCAGTTCAAGACCTGATTTTAATAAAGCAATGCTCAGCAGGTCCAGTTGCTCCCGGGATATAGTCTCCTTAACTTCAACTTCACCTAAATCTACAACCATGTGATGCAATCCAAGTTTTTCCAGCTCGGATTGTACAACCATTTTGCAACGGATGCAAACCATATTTTTAATGTAGATCTTCAATTGTTTGATTTATATTGCCAAAACTACAAAAAAAGCGAGTCATAGTCAAATTAATTCCAGGGTCTGGTGCATGCATTTTATTTCATTTAATATTTTTTGATTACCCATATTTTAACATTACAAATGTTAAACACCTTTTAAAAACACCTACATTTGAAAAAAATATGAATTATGAAACGAACGATTATATTCTCAATTTCCCTGTTATTAACAATTAGCTCATTTTCACAGGTTTCGCTCACTTTTAAAAACAATGCGCCCAGCCCTGGCGATTCTGCTGCGTATGTTAAAATACCCTATTTTACCCAGGGTGAAGATGGTCCTGACCAGGTTTGGGACTTTTCGCAGATTGCAATTAAAGGTGAAAAGGTGGTAAGTTCAGTCAGTGTGAATCCTTTTAGTAAGGAAAAGACAGCCAGTGGCTTTAACATTGCTCTCAATGAAGGAGGCTCAGATTATTTTTTCAATCTTACCGAAGATCATTTTATTGAAGTTGGAGGGGCCACGAAGGATTACACGCTGACGTTCAGTGACCCTTTGATAAAAATGATCTATCCGTTTGCGTATGGTAATCATTTTACCGACAATTTTGCAGGTCTTGCCATTGCACCAAATGGTCGGAATATTGAGTTCAATGGGATCTATGTTGCAACAGCTGACGCCTTTGGTACACTCGTATTACCAAAAAGAACCTATACCGGGGTGCTCAGGGTTAAGACTGAAAGTAACGAACTTGAGATCAGTCAGTGCAACTCAACTGAAACAAAGACGGTCCGTTATTTATGGTACGCTCACGAACACAGGTATCCGGTACTGAATGTTGCGGTGACCGAGAGGAGGATCAGCGGGAAGGAAGCTGAGATAACCAGGTCGGCAATGCTTTTGTCAGGCCTGAACACCGACACACTTTCGGGTAAATACCAGCCTCAGGGTATTGCCGGTAATGATTTTATAACGGTTGTTGTTAACCCTAATCCTTTCAGTGACGTTCTGAATTATAACTACTTCCTTAGAAAGTCCGTTCAGGTATCCATTACGTTGACCGACATAACAGGGAGAACTTTTGCCCAGCCTGTGAAAAACCAGGTTCAGGGCGGGGGCCTTCATTCAGGTACAATCAATGCTTCTGAGTTCAACCTGAACCCGGGAATGTATTACCTGAGGTTTGTGCTTGACAAACAAATTGTTGTTAAAAAGGTTATAAAGATTTAAAGTCTCCCGGTAAATTCAGTGCAGGTTGCTGCGGATCCGGATCCGGGGCTTCCGGGGATTCTATCATTGATTTCACTTAAAAACTATCTCAACCTGTTCCGGGGATAATTTCGTGGTTTTTAAATCCTCCTTGAAATACTTCCCGACCCCATGTATCAGACCGATCAGGAAATCCATCAGGCCCCTGGGAGATTTATAGGTTATCACCAGAGTTTTCTCATCCTTCCAGTTGTAGCTAAATCTCGGGGGGTGTGCGTTAGGAACAGTCTGGGTGGTCATTACATGAACCTTATCAATACTTAGAATAAAGTCCTTCGCAGAAGTAAATCCCCTGTAAAAGGGCTGGTAAATTTTAACTGCAAAATTATTTACCCAGTAATCCCCGAATGCTGAAGCAGCCTGCTCGGCAGTTATATTCAACACTTCGCAAGCAGTATGCGCTCTTAATACCTCTCTCAATATCTCCCCATTGTGAAGCCTGAAATTTCAGCCCGGCCCTGTTCGCTATCATTGCCGAAATTACCTTTCTTGTACTTTCTTCAATCATTTTGAAAGAGATTAACTCTTGTATCCGGCTAATAATTGTTCCAGTTCCATTTCCTTTTCTTCAGAAAGAAACCGGTCTGTGTCATAAATGAAGACAAACCCGTCGTCAAGCCTGGCAATAGCCGGTTGAACCAGGGTTTCTTCAATTTCAACTGCAGGAGTAATCAGAGCGGCAGGTAGGGTCATCACACCCTCAAAAGCATCTGCAATTAAAATAAGCTGCCTCCTTTTGGTATTGACTATAAGGAAACGCATCCCTGAAGAGATGGCCCGGTCCTTGTTTTAAGTTTTTCCGGAGATCGAAAACAGGTATAATCTTTCCTTGGTAATCGATAATACCTGTGATCAATTCAGGTATATCCGGAACTTTGGTGACTTCCGCAGCTCTTTCAACCCTGTGGACAGCTTCAAGATTTAAACCGTAGCGCTGACCTTCTATTGTGAAGATAAACGTCTGCATGGAAATGGCCATCGGAATATTATCATATGTAAATATATGAATAAAAGTGTGATTTATTCACTGATTTTTTAGTTCGGCCCTGTATTATACGGAATAGTAAAAAAGAATATTGAGCCTTTCCCTTCTCCACTGTTTACGCGGATTTTTCCGGCTAACAATTCCACGTGGGCTTTCGAGATGGCCAACCCCGGGCAGGCTCCGGTACCCGGTTCTGCAATATGCAGGGAATTTACCGAGAGAGATTAAAAATCAGGTTTTTTCGCCCCCTTGGAAAAGAAAAACCCTGTAAATTGTTGATTTACAGGGTTTAATTTGAATTTTATGTAGCCCGTAGGGGATTCGAACCCCTGATTTCCAGGATGAAAACCTGGCGTCCTAACCGACTAGACGAACGGGCCGTTGACTTTTGGGAGTGCAAAATTACAAAATGTATTGAATTCTGCAAAACAATTTTACATGTAATGATCCGGCATATCTTAATCTGTTCTGGTCAATTCCCCGCAGCTTGCTACGTAACAAGCGGCCGGGCTTGCCCGGGGTTCAAGCCATTGATTACCCTGTCCCTGCTTACATGTCATTCTGCCGACAGAAATCCTTCTTCCGGAAGTACCGATATGTAAATTAATCATTGTTATGGAAAAACCATAATAAGTATTTTTTTGTATTTATGATTAATCCGCCTAATTTTGCAGGAAATTAATAAAAAAGTATCTGATTATGCCAAGTATTAAATTTACTGAAGCAGAGCTTGAGTTCCTTGTGGGGCAATATGAGCTTGAGCTTATTGAAGCCGAAAAATATATCGGTGAAATAAAAAATATTCTTAAAAAATTAGGAGTAATTTCAAAGGATACAACCGGGAAAAACGAAATAAAAAAGAAACGGGGCAGAGGCCGGCCAAGTAAGGAAGCCATTGCTGAATCATCACTTTCAGCAGCTGAAAAATCTGCGGAACCTGCAAAGAAGAAAAAAGGAAAGCCTGGCAGACCCGGTAAAAAAGGAAGAAAAAAAGGCTCAAAACGTGAAAAGGTAATTTTGGCCAAACCGGCAGATGTAACGCCCCCTGCAGCTAAAGTTGAGGAGTCAAAACCTGCTCCGAAACCGGTTGCGAAAAAAACCGGCAAAAAAATAAAACCGGCAAAAAAATCAACCGCCGATAAGAAAAAAATCACTAAAAGTGCAAAAGTCTCCGGCAGCGTTGAAGCCCCTGCCGAGGTCATTGACACTCCTCCCTCACTTCCAAAGGAAGAATAAACTGTCTGATAATAAGATGTGAATCATAAAGGCCGGCCTTAAACCGGCCTTTATGATATGTATGAAATCTATGCCTCTATTTCCTAATTCAAATAATTGTTGTAATTTTGCGCCCTGATTTTAAATAACGTAAACAAATTAACAGATCAATCCATGGCCAATCACAGAAGTTCGGAAAAACGCATTCGGAATACCAAGACAAAAAGAACAGAGAACCGTTACCAGGCAAAAACCGTGCGTAATGCTGTAAAGAACCTGCGTGCAACCGATGAAAAGGAAGCAATTCAAAAAGATTTGCCAAAAGTTGTCTCGCAGATAGATAAGCTTGCGAAAAAAACCGTCATCCATAAGAATAAAGCTGCCAACCTGAAGAGCAAGCTGATGAAGAAGGCCAATAAAGCCAAGACCGCCTGAGGGCTCCCCGTTTAAGTCCTGTCTTTCTTGCGGGTCCAGCGAAATCCCCTGAACGATAACCTCTGAATATAGGTTTTAAGATGTCTTTCCTTTTTCCTGGGATAGATATCGTCAATTTTAATCATAATTCCCGTTTCTTCCACGTCCCCGAACCCGGGGTTTATTGAAGTGCCGAAAGTGCGCATCGTGGCGCTGAGATTCATGTAAGCATTAACCAGTGGTGGAACAAGCTCTCCATGATGCCTAACCTGGTGGATCAGGATCTTATAGTTCTCTTCGAAACCGGGTGCATTGAAAATATTTTTTATGCTCTCTTCGGATGTTTCGGCTAGCACAGGAAATTTCGGGGTCATTAAATGCTCATGGTCAGGGAAGAACTTCCTCAGAAAGTACAAAACCAGGTCACGGGCTGTTTTGTTATACTGAGGGTACATCGTCATCTTGCCGAAAAAATACCTTACATCAGGGTTCTCGATGATCATGGCCCCCAAGCCATCCCATAAATTGTCGAGAGAGAACATCCCTTTACGGAGGTTTACCGTGGGTTGATATTCCGGCTGCACAAACGAGCGGCCGAGCTCAATGGAATAGGGGAGATAGTCGCGGATAAATTTATGTGAAAAATCAAAAAGTTCTGCAGTGGCTGAACTTAAACAACCATTCGACAGGCAGGGAATATCCTTGCCGTGGATGAAACGGTAGCCTCCTACGATCGCATGATCGGCCGGATCCCATACAATAAGCTGATGAAAAGGTTCCTCCATTACATCAAACTCATCAATGTCAATGGATTTTCCGGTTCCGCCCCCTGCATCCCTGAAGGTGATCTCCCTGAGCCTGCCCAACTCTTTCATGAGATTCGGGGAATCATGGGCGGTAAATATGAATATCTTGTTCTGCCCGTTATTTGTGTTGCGTACAAACTTCGAATCGGTCAGTTCGGCGTCTATCAAATGCCTGTCGACCGGAGGTATTATAGTTTCCATGATAGCTGAATAGGACTCTATTACAAAAGTAATAAAAGCATTGAGACCATCATGGGTAACCTGGCATTATGTGATCGTATTTCCTATTTTTGCAGTATGGGCGATGAGATAATTGAAATACCTGAAAAACTTATCAATGTGGAAGGGCTTTTCGAAGCAAAGAACCCTGCTCTTCTGAAGATCATACCGAAATGGGCCCTGAATTACCTGAAAAGGATCATCCACCAGGATGAAGTAAACGGTTACATTTACAATCACCGGGATAAACAAGGACTTCCGTTCGTTGAAGCCATCCTGAAAGAATTCGGAGTGGCAATCAACACCCTGATTGCAGGAACCCGTCAGGAATCGGTTGAAGGGAAGTTGCTTGAAATCATTGACGGCCGGCGCCTCATCATAGCCTCAAACCATCCCCTGGGAGGTCTCGACGGGCTTGCCCTGATGAATCAGATCGGGAAAGCAAGGACCGATATCGTATTTCCTGTAAATGACCTGCTGCTCAATGTTCCCGGGCTGAAACCCCTGTTCATCCCGATTGACAAACATGGTAAAAACACAGGGAACATCAGGATCATAGACGATACCTTCGCTGGGAACAACATCATACTGTATTTCCCGGCCGGCCTGGTTTCCCGTAAATTCAAAGGAGGGATCATCAGGGACCTGGAATGGAAGAATACCTTCATAAAAAAGGCAAGAAGATATGAACGGGACATCCTTCCTGTTTATATTTCGGGAAGAAACTCCGACTGGTTTTACAACCTTGCAAACTGGCGTAAGAAACTGCGCATAAAGGCTAACATCGAGATGTTGTACCTTGTTGATGAAATGATGAAACAGAAGGGCCATACCATCAATATCCTGATAGGAGAGGTGATCGAGTGGCAATCGTTCGACAAATCAAGGAACGACCTGCAATGGGCCGAATTCGTGAAACAGAAAGTTTACAGCTTGCCAAAATAAGCGCGCATGAATGTACCCGCTCCCACATCCGCAGATATGAAATTGAAATATATTTCAAGCACAGTTCATCCAAGGCAGGGCCCGCAGGACGGCTTGCCTGAATTTGCATTCATCGGGCGCTCGAATGTGGGGAAATCTTCACTGATCAATATGCTTGCGGGAAGGAGGAATCTTGCAAAGATCTCCTCAAACCCGGGGAAGACGAGAACCATAAACCATTACCTGGAGGAAGTGATGCGGTTTTACCTGGTTGACCTTCCCGGGTATGGTTATGCCAGGCTTTCGAAGGACGAGAAGGCCAAACTTGAACGGATTATCAATGATTATATCCTGAAGAGCCAGTACCTTATGTGCACCTTCGTACTGATCGATGCCCGGCATGAACCTCTAAGGCAGGATGCTGAATTCATGCAATGGATGATCAGGAACAGCCAGCCTTTTATAGTTTTGTTCACCAAAACCGACAAACTCTCTGTGAATGAGAGAAAAAGCCTGAAAGCGAGATATGTCAAAGGTGTTATGAAAATGATCCCCGGCTTTGAGCCCAAAATGATCGTTACTTCCTCTGAAACCCGCCAGGGGAAGGAAGAAATAATACAACAGATCAGGGAAATGATGCTTACTTAAGCTCTACCAGCAGCTGGTTTTTTGAAACCCGTTCACCCTGCTTTACATGGATTTTCTTCACCACTGAGTTTACAGGGGCTAAAAGATGGTTGTTCATCTTCATGGCCTGGAGATCAAGCAGTACCTCGCCGGCTTTCACCTTATGTTTTTCTTTCACATACACTTTTACGATAGTCCCCGGGATAAAGGCAGTGATCTTTTTCGGATCATCAACAGCATAGGGCTTACGGTTTAAAAAAGTACGGTTTGATAAGGTCTTATAAGCAATATGCTCCATCTGAAACGAGATGAATTCAGGCTCGGGCTGCTCCTGTGGTTTTTCGTTGTCTTCCATTAGATGACGGTTTGGTTATCAGGTCGGTCAGAAAGGTGGAACCCCATGTTTCTTTCTCGGGGGGATCTCATTTTTATTCTGTGACAGGGTCAGTGAATGAACCAGGAAGTTCCTGGTTTCAGATGGTTCTATAACTGCATCCACATAACCATAGGCTGCTGCCACGTATGGGTTGGCAAATTTCTGCCGGTATTCCTCGATGAGACGCTTACGGGTTTCATCTGGATTATCTGAGGATTTTATTTCACTGCGGAAGATGATGTTGGCTGCTCCTTCGGGTCCCATGACTGCAATTTCGGCCGTAGGCCAGGCAAACACAAAATCGGCTCTCAGGTGATGGGAACACATGGCGATATAACCTCCCCCGTAAGCTTTGCGAAGTATCACCGTAAGCTTTGGCACAGTGGCTTCACTGTATGCATAAAGGACCTTGGCACCATGACGGATAACACCTGCATGCTCCTGGTCTATACCGGGAAGGTAGCCCGGCAGGTCAACCAGGGTTACCAGGGGAATATTAAAGGCATCGCAGAAACGGATGAACCTGGCTGCTTTATCGCTGGAATCCACATCGAGCACCCCTGCAAGAACCATGGGCTGGTTTGCGACAAAACCAATGGTTTGCCCGTCAATCCTGGCAAAGCCCACGACAATATTCGCAGCCCAGTGCTGGTGGATCTCGAAGAAATCAGAATCATCGACCAGGGCTTTGATAACATCCCTTACATCATAAGGGGTCATTGGGTTGGTGGGGAAGATGCTCTCAATTTTATAATGCCTTGTTTTGGGGGCTTTCTTCGGAAAGAGTTCAGCTTTCTTGTCGTTGTTCCATGGAATAAAAGTGACCAGCCTTTTGATCTGCTCAAAGCATTCCTCCTCGCTTTCGGCAAAGAAATGAGCATTACCGGTGATCTCTGCATGAACCCTCGCACCGCCGAGATCCTCCATTGAAATCTCTTCACCCAGCACGGTCCTGATGACTTCCGGGCCGGTGATGAACATTTTGGATATTTTGTCAACCACGAAAACAAAGTCGGTAAGTGCAGGGGAATAAACTGCACCTCCTGCACAGGGACCCAGGATTACACTGATCTGGGGTATCACCCCTGAAGCCTGCGTATTCCTGTAAAAGATCTCACCATAGCCAGCAAGTGAGTTTACACCTTCCTGTATGCGAGCACCCCCTGAATCGTTGATCCCGATAAGGGGTACCTTCATTTTCATGGCATGATCCATGATCTTGGTGATCTTCTTTGCATGCATGTACCCTAACGAGCCGCCTGCAACAGTGAAATCCTGGGCGAAGATGCACACCGGCCAGGAATTAATGGAACCGGTACCTGTAATTACCCCGTCGCCGGGCAGATACTTCTTGTCCATGTCGAAATCCTGACCTGCATGCTTGACAAAGAGATCGTATTCCTGGAATGAGTTTGGATCAAGCAATGCCAGTATTCGTTCACGGGCTGTCATTTTACCGGATGCCTTTTGCTTTTCAAGGGCCTGCTCACCGCCTCCCTGAAACGCCTCATTCATCCTTCTTTTGAGTTCATTTGTCTTGGCTCTTAAACTCATGCTTATGGTTTTTGGCACAGAAGGGCAAAAATACGATTATGAAGATGATAATAGAATTATAAAAACCGGGAGACTGCCCGATCAGCTTCATTTAAACAGAACAGGGTGATGATTTGATCTTTTGCAAATGTTTGTAAAAAACAGGCATTCAATTGATTAAATGAATTTGTTAGGTAAATGTGATTGTAAATTTCATTTTGAAAATAAAAACGTTAAAAATTGTTAAATGAACTCCGGGATGCAATAAGCAATAATCTATTTAAACAACACTACGGTAATTCCGCTTCCGCCCCTTTCGAGGAGCTCATCTTTTGCGCTTTTTATTTCCTTTACCGAACGCAGGTAATCCCTCGTAACCTGGCGGAGTATCCCGTTACCTTTGCCATGGAGTATCCTTACTTCAGGGATGGAAAGCATAACCGCATCGTCAATGTATCGCTGCAGAAGGGATATGCATTCATCCACCCTTTTACCTCTCAGGTCAAGGGTCATCTCAAACTCCTGAAGCTTCCGGTGCATATCGTCGAGATACGACTGGTACTGCCTGTTTTTAGGGCTCAGGGGGACGAACATTTCCTGCATTTCACCCGGAGGCCTGGCAGGCGTGGGCGGTGTGGCTGGTGTTGAAGGCCTGACCCTGGGTTCTTCTGCCTGTACCGGGCTTTGGAGGGAAACAGGAATCACCTCTTTTTCAAGCTTCATCTTTAATTCTTTGAGGCTTGTTCTGGCTGATTTGGTTCTTTCCTTTTCTGCCTCGGCCTCTTTTATTTCCTTTATCGTTTTTTCAATGGCCTTATTGGCATCGGATATCATTTTTAAAGCTTCATTCCGTGCATTTTCAATGATCTCCTTTTTTGACTTTTCAAGGTCGCCGGTGAGCTTCTCGTATTTTGTGATGAGTTCACCCAGGAAGTCATCGGCAACCCTGATCTCGGTTGATTTCCGGGTCACTTCTTCCTTCTCGGTTTCAAGGTCCTGGATCTGCTTTTCAAAATTCAGCTGGCTGTGCCCTGTGATATTCCTTGCTTTGTCAAGCACTTTACCGGGGAATCCTATCTGCGAAGCTATCTCAAAGGCAAAAGAATTACCTGGTTTCCCTTTTTTTAGACGGTAAAGCGGTTTAAGCTTCTTTGAATCATAGAGCATGGCCCCGTTCACTATTCCCTTCACTTTGCCGGCCAGGAGTTTAAGATTGGAATAATGCGTGGTGATGATCCCGTAGGTACCCCTGACTGATAACTCTTCCAGGCAGGCTTCAGCCATGGCGCCTCCCTGTGAGGGATCGGTTCCTGAGCCGAATTCATCTATAAGGAGAAGGCAGTTCTCATCGGCATTCTCAAGAAAAAATTTAAGGTTCAGCAGCTTGGATGTGTAAGTGCTGAGATCGTTATCGATAGACTGTTCATCACCTATATCTATAAAGATCTTTTTAAAGACAAGGAATTCCGAATCCTCCCTTACGGGAGGCAGTATCCCGCACTGGAACATATACTGAAGAAGACCAACCGTTTTGAGGCAGACCGATTTTCCGCCGGCATTCGGCCCGGAAATGATAAGTACGCGCTCGTCGCTTTCAAGTTCAAGGTCCAGGGGCACCACCGATCTGTTTATTTTTTTAAAGTGGAGGTAAAGGTTGGGGTGGATAGCCTGGTACCATTTGAAGCCGGGTTTTACAGTTTGCCTGGAAGAGGAAGCCTGATGCATGGTGATCTTTGGAAGCACCCCCGAAACCTCCCTGGCAAACAGGGCTTTGGCCCTTATAAAATCAACAATGCCCATGAAATTGTAAAGGCTGATGAGATTCTCCTTGTCGGGCCTGATCTCATCTGTAAAGGCAATCAGTATCCTGATGATCTCCCGTTTTTCGGCATACTCGATTTCCCTGATCTCGTTGTTCGTCTCGAATATTTCAGCAGGTTCAACATAAACTGTATGCCCCGTGGCCGACTCATCATGCACATAACCGCTGATCTTGCGTTTATGGGCACTCAGCATGGGGATTACCAGACGGCCGTTACGGATTGTCACCTCGGCATCATCGGGAGTCCAACCTGACTGTCTTGCAACTTTCAGGTCATGATGTATCTTGTGCTCTACGCTGGCCATCTTATACGCTTTTTCTTTCCGCAGCTTTGAAAGTTCCGGCGAAGCATTGTCCCTGACCTCCGAACGTTCATCCAGTATCCTGTCGATGCGGTGAACCAGGCCGGCCGGAAGGTCAAGCGAAGAGCTGTCGGTAATGGTCGAATAGATCTGAGCATAAAGCAAGGCATAGGTTTCCCTGCGGTCAGAAAAAAATCGCAGCAGGGCTGCAACGGTCTGTAATGAAAGCCTGAGTTCCGCTATGGTCTCTTCTTCGAGGTATGTTCCCGGGATGCTTATTCTTCTCAGTTCGGGTATCAGGTCATAGTAATCCTGGGACGGGAAACCTTCCTCAAAATTCAAAATATTCAGCATCTCCCCGGCAAGCTGTAATTTTAAATAAATCTCATTCTGATCCGTTGAGAAACAGATTTCCGAAACAAGATGCTTCCCTATGGAAGACAGGCAGTTAACCTTGAGTAGTTCCCTGATGTGGTCAAAGCCCAGTTTATTTTCAAAAGAAGTTGGATAAAGCATCCGGCAAAATTAAAAAAAATGTACCTTTGCAGTCTGTTAATCGTTTAACAGTAGACTGTGTTAAATTATTAAAATTCAACATATTATGACTAAGATTAAAAAATTCTTGACTTGTGATGGTAATCAGGCTGCCTCGCATATGGCATACATGTTCAGTGAAGTTGCAGCTATTTACCCTATCACCCCTTCCTCGAACATGGCTGAAAATGTTGATGATTGGGCAGCGATCGGACGTAAAAATATTTTCGGTGACGAGGTAAAGGTTGCTGAAATGCAGAGTGAAGCGGGTGCAGCCGGGGCTGTTCACGGGTCCCTCCAGGCCGGAGTACTTACAACCACGTTTACTGCTTCACAGGGATTATTGCTGATGATCCCCAATATGTACAAGATAGCGGGCGAGCTTCTTCCCTGCGTATTCCATGTTTCAGCCAGAACGGTGGCTGCTCACGCACTCTCGATTTTTGGGGATCATGGGGATGTGTATGCTACCAGGCAGACAGGTTTTGCGATGCTTGCTTCGGGCTCCGTGCAGGAGATCATGGATCTCGCGGGCATAGCCCATCTGAGCGCTATAAAATTACGGCTGCCTTTCCTTCATTTCTTTGACGGCTTCCGTTCTTCGCATGAGATCCAGAAGATCGAAGCATTTGAAAATGAAGATATGGCGAAACTCATTGATACCAAGGCTCTCCTGGAATTCCGGGACCGCGCTCTCAATCCTGAGCATCCTGTGACCAGGGGCACAGCCCAGAATCCCGATATTTTCTTCCAGGCCAAAGAAGCAGTTAACCGTTTTTATTATCCTGTTGCCGATGTTGTTGATCAGTATATGCAGGAGATCACGGCACTTACGGGCAGGGAATATCATCCATTTGTATATTACGGCGATCCCCAGGCCGAAAACATAATCATCGCCATGGGATCGGTAACCGAGACCATACGCGAAACCATAGATTATCTCAGGGCCAAAGGTGAAAAGATCGGCCTCCTGGTGGTACATCTCTACCGCCCGTTCAGCGAAAAATATTTCTTCAATGTGCTTCCGAAATCTGTCAGGCGGATTGCCGTTCTTGACAGGACCAAGGAGCCGGGGGCCAACGGAGATCCCCTGTATCTCGATGTAAGGGATATGTTCTATGATGTTGCAGAAAGGCCTATGATCATTGCAGGCCGTTACGGGCTCAGTTCAAAGGATACCACCCCTTCGCAGATCGTTTCTGTTTATGAAAACCTGAAGATGAAGGAACCCAGGAACCATTTCACAGTGGGGATTGTTGATGACGTAACTTTTAATTCGCTGCCGCTTCTGCCCGAAATCGATATTCAGCCTGCAAGTACCTTCTCAGGCAAGTTCTGGGGGATAGGTTCCGACGGCACTGTAGGTGCAAACAAGAACAGCATCAAGATCATCAGCGACAATACCGATAAATATGCCCAGGCTTATTTTGCTTATGATTCCAAGAAATCGGGAGGTGTTACCGTTTCACATCTCCGTTTTGGCGACAGTCCTATACGTTCGCCCTACCTGGTGAATATGGCCGATTTCATTGCATGCCATGTACCTTCCTACCTCGATAAATATGATCTTATCAAAGGCCTTAAGAAAGGCGGGACTTTTCTCCTGAATTCAATCTGGGATGCAGAGGAAACCAAAAAACGACTTCCCGATTCCATGAAAAAATATATGGCCGATAATCTTGTCAACTTCTATATCATTGACGCTACAAAAATTGCCGAAGATATCGGACTGGGAAACCGCACCAACTCCATCATGCAGTCGGCATTTTTCAAACTGTCGAATGTCATTCCTTTCGACAAGGCAACCAAGGACATGAAAAAAGCTGTTGAAAAGACTTATGGCCGCAAGGGAGAAGAGATCGTAAACATGAATTTTGCTGCCATCGACAGGGGAGGCGAGGTCGAAAAGATCGAAATTCCTGCCGAATGGTCGAAGATCGTCGTGAAAACTGAAGAGGATTCAGGATCTCCGAAGTTCGTTAAAGAAATCTTTGAACCTGTAAGTGCGATGAGAGGCGACGATATTCCAGTAAGCGCCTTCCTGGGCAGGGAAGACGGAACCTTCCCTTCGGGCATGACCGTGCTTGAAAAACGCGGTATTGCCGTGAATGTGCCCAAATGGATCCCCGAAAACTGCACCCAGTGCAACCAATGTGCTTATGTATGCCCACATGCTGCAATCCGCCCCTTCCTGCTCAACGAAGAAGAAAAGAAGAATGCACCGGCTGAAATGCCCACCATGAAGGCCGTGGGAAAAGAACTTGCAGGGTACGAATTCAAGATCCAGATCAGCGTTCTTGACTGCACGGGATGCGGCAACTGTGCCGATATTTGTCCTGCCAAGGTCAAGGCTCTTGAAATGAACACCTTAGGCAGCCAGATGCATGAAACAGCTTACTGGGATTACCTGGTTGGTCATGTTTCGTACAAGACGAACGTTATCGACAGGTTCAAAACCTTCAAGAACAGCCAGTTTGCCCAGCCTTTATTCGAATTTTCAGGGGCCTGTTCAGGTTGCGGGGAAACTCCATACATCAAACTCATTACCCAGCTTTTTGGTGAACGGATGATGATTGCAAACGCCACGGGATGTTCCTCAATTTACGGCGGGACCGCTCCTTTCACTCCTTACCGTGCCAACACTGAGGGACTTGGTCCCGCATGGGCCAATTCGCTGTTCGAGGATAATGCGGAATACGGTTACGGTATGGCTCTTGGTGTAGGCAAGCTTCGCGAACGTATCGCCAGGAAGATGAAGGAAGCAATCAAAGCCAATATGATGGGCGCCGACACCCTTGCCGCTTTCCAGGAGTGGATAGATGGGAAAAACGATGCCGAAAAATCCAAAGCAGCAACCATCAAGCTTCTTCCGTTACTTGAAAAGGAGAGCAGCCAGCTTGCCAGGGACATTACCGACCTGAAGCAGTACCTTGTTAAAAAATCGATCTGGATCATAGGGGGCGACGGCTGGGCCTATGATATTGGTTACGGAGGCCTTGATCATGTTATTGCTTCGGGAGAGGACATCAATATTCTTGTTCTTGATACTGAAGTATATTCCAACACCGGTGGCCAGGCTTCCAAATCGACACCTGCTGGTGCGGTTGCAAAGTTTGCAGCTTCAGGTAAAAAGGTCCGCAAAAAAGACCTTGGCGCAATGGCCATGACCTATGGATATGTCTATACTGCCCAGGTTGCCATGGGAGCCAACAACGGCCAGCTTTTCAGGGCTGTTAAGGAAGCCGAAGCATACAAGGGACCTTCACTGGTCATTGCATACGCTACCTGCATCAACCATGGATTGAAGCAGGGGATGGGCAAAGCCCAGGACGAAATGGATAAGGCCGTGGCCTCAGGGTACTGGAACCTTTACAGGTACAATCCTGTACATGCTGAAGAGGGGAAAAACCCGTTCACCCTTGATTCCAGGGAGCCTGACTGGGTAAAATTCCAGGAATTTCTTGCCACTGAAGTACGTTATACCTCGCTCAAGGCTATGTTCCCCGATGAAGCTGAGGAACTGTTCAAGGCAGCCGAGGAAAATGCACGCTGGAGGTATGACCGCTATAAACGCCTGGCTGAGATGAAGTATGAAAAATAATGCTTTTGAGCTTTGGAATAAAATACCGGCTGAAATGAAGTTTGAAACTTGATGCCACAGTGCTTTTGAATAAAATAAATTTGTAACAATATTTAAAAAGAACGATTTATGCCTACCCTGAATACAAACTATATGGGGTTGAATCTGAAAAATCCCATTATTGTTGGAGCAAGCAACCTGGTGAAGGATCTTGACAGCCTGCGCAGGCTTGAGGATGCCGGTGCTTCCGCAATAGTTTATAAAACACTCTTTGAAGAACAAATTGAACTTGAACGCCTTCAGCTTTCAGAGGAACTGAACCAGTACAATGAGCGGCATGCTGAGATGATCAGCCTGTTCCCCGACGTTAACCATGCTGGTCCGCGTGAACATCTTTCACATTTAAGGAAAGTTGTTGAAACTATCAATATCCCGGTTATTGCAAGCCTTAACTGTTTATTTGAAGATACCTGGGTAGAATATGCAAAACTTATCGAGCAGACCGGTGTGAATGCAATAGAAATGAACCTTTATACCCTGCCGGCTGATTTTAAAAAGGAGGGTAAGGCGATCATTAATGAACAGCTTGCAGTGATCTCGGAAGTGAAGAAAAATGTCAAGATCCCGGTAAGCGTGAAGCTGAGCCCTTTCTATACCAATGTTCTCGGGGTCATTCAGCAGATGTATCATGCAGGCGTTGACGGTTTTGTTTTGTTCAACAGGCTTTTCCAGCCTGATATCGACATTGAAAAGGTCGAGCACCACTTCCCGTACAACCTTAGCAGCGAAGAAGACAACCGGCTGTCGCTCAGATATATCGGCATGCTTTATAATGAAATCCGAGGTTCTTTATGCGCCAATACGGGTATACTGAATGGCAAGGATGTTGTAAAGATGATTCTTGCAGGCGCCGATTGCGTTCAGGTTGTAAGCACAATTTACAGGAATGGCCCTGCTCATATCACTAAAATGCTCAGTGAAACTGAGGAATGGATGGAGCGCAAGAAATTCCTGACCATCGACAGTTTCAAAGGAAAGTTATCGCGTAAATCACTAAAAGATCCTTTTGTATACAAAAGGGCGCAATATATTGATATCCTGATGAAAAGCGAAGATATCTTTAAAAGGTACCCGATGAGATAGTTTGCCGGTAAAAGTAAAAAAGGCTGCCCCGTTTTTTTTGAGGCAGCCTTTTTTTATTGCCGAAGCATCAGGTTATAGCAAAGCATCAGGTTATTGCCGAAGTATCAGGTTATGGTCGAAGCATCAGGTTATAGCCGAAGCGTCAATTCAGTTCAAATTCATAGAGCATCCTTGCCTGGACGCCCTTCATGCTCCTGATATCCTTAAGTAACCTGTAATACTTATAATCTTCACCCATTACTGACTGTATCTTTGATTCAGGAGAATTTCCGAAAAGTTCGTCAATGATCTGCTGTAAGGCTTCTTTCTGTTCTGGCAGGGCCAGGATTTTGTACGACTTGAGTTTTGCAAGACCGGCAGCCACAGTAATGGCTTTATTGAGGCCTCCGAAATCATCTATCAGCCCTATCTTCTTAGCATCCGTGCCACTCCATACCCTGCCCTGGCCTATGCTGTCAACCTGAGCTTTCGGCAATTTCCTTCCATCAGACACCTTGGTTATAAACGTATCATAAAAGTCTTCGATCTCTTTTTGAATCACAGCCGATTCAAACGGGGTCAGAGCCCTCTGCACCGGGATGAATCCTGAATTTTTATTTGTCCTGGCTTCATCAAAAGTTATGCCCAGCTTGTTTTTCATCAGTCCTTCAAAATTTGGGATCAAACCAAACACACCTATTGATCCTGTAATGGTGTTGGGTTCGGCAAGGATTTTTGTTGATGCGCAGGCAATATAGTAACCGCCGCTTGCAGCAACATCCCCAAAGGAAGCAACGACGGGTTTGGCCTTGGCTGCCAGCGAAACTTCCCTCCAGATGATATCGGAAGCCAGCCCGTCGCCGCCTCCCGAATTGATGCGGAATACGATTGCCTTTACATGGTCATCCTCGCGTGCTTTACGGATGGCCCTGGCGATGCGGTCGGAACCAATGCTCTGGTCATCACCTTCGCCCCCGGCAATAGAACCCTGGGCATATATGACTGCAATTTTATCTTTGGATGAGCTCTTCTTTTCATGATCCTCCACATCGGTATATTTATCCATGGTAACCGTTTTAATCTTTGCCTTTTCGGAAATGCCGAGCTTTGAACGGAGTTCTTTCAGGAATTCATCCTTATACGCGATCTGGTCAATAAATTTGTATTTCAGGGCTTCGGATGCCTTGCTCAGTTTGAGGCTGTCGGCAATACGGTTAAGTTCATCCTTGCTGATATTGCGGGATTCACTGATCCCGGTGATCATCTTATCCCATAAGGCATCGATCAGTTCGGTGGTCTGCTTCCTGTTCTCCGGGCTCATTTTATCGAGGAACAAAGGTTCGGTGGCCGCCTTGAATTTGCCATGCCTGATCACCTGGACCTTGATATCCAGTTTGTCGAGGGTTCCTTTAAGGAACATTACATTCGCACTCAGACCCTTGAAAAAAACTATCCCCTGAGGGGTAAGGAAGATCTTATCGGCTGCCGAAGCGAGGTAATAGGCTTTCTGGTCATAGCCCTCACTATAGGCCCAGATGAATTTACCGGATTTTTTAAAGTCCAGCAGGCCTTCCCTGATTTCTTCAACAGTGGCCATACTGGCGTTAACAACCGACAGGTCAAGGTAAATACCAGGAACATTACCATCGGTTTTGGCTTTTTTAAGGTTTTTTAGAATGTCATTAAGACCCGAATATTTTTCAGTTCCGTACATCCCGAATACGGGCATTTTAGGAGAACGGTCAGCAACAGGTTTGTCCAGTTTAAAAACAAGCACCGTATTTTTATCGATCACCACTTCATCGCTTGAGGCAGCTGCGACGATTCCTGCCACAATACCGAGGCTTACCAGTAAAAGGATCACAAGCATGAGGAAGGTTCCCAGCATACTGGCAAACATAAATTTGAAGAATTGTTTCATGATTTCTGAGTTTTGGATTTCAACTTGAAATTAGAGTACCAAGATAATTGTAAACAAAGTACTGTGCAAAAAAATCCATGTATTTCGCCCATGCCATGTCTAAAATATTTATCATTGCATACCTGAAATTTGACGAATGAGACTAAGGCTGGTTACATTTTTATTGATCTTGGCGGTGATTCCGGGTCAGGGATTCAGCCTTTCGCCACATGATACGGCCCGTAAAAAATCCACGGTCCCGAAACCATCCCAGTCAAAAAAAGGGCCAAGCCTTAAGATCATGGCAAAAGGGAAGGCATCTCCCGAGATCATGAAAAATTTTCTTATCAGGTACAACGGGGAAGCGGATCTTGCCATGGTGAGCCGTTTGGTTAAAATCTATATAATCGAGGCTAACAGGGAAGGTGTGAATTATGAAGTTGCCTTTTGCCAGATGTGCCTTGAAACTGGTTTTTTAAAGTTTGAAGGCAGTGTAAGCAAATACCAGCATAATTACTGCGGATTAGGTTGTGTTGACATGTTCAGCGGGGGTGACTGGTTCGGCAGCATGGAAGAAGGTATCAGGGCACATATCCAGCACCTCAAAGCCTATGCAAGCCATGAACCTGTGAGAAGTCCCCTGGTGGACCCGCGGTTCAGCAATGTGCAGAGAGGCTCTGTCAGGGTGGTTACCGACCTGACGGGCAAATGGGCTGCGGATCCTGAATACGGAAAGAAGATCAGCTCGATGATTGCCCGCCTCTACGGATTATAAAAGTTCCATATACTCATTTATGCCGCAAACTGTTTTTTTACTTCTGGGAAGTAACCAGGGTGACCGGGAAAGCAATCTGCTTAAAGCTTCTGCCGGGATCACGCAAAAAATCGGTCAGATTCTGAAAATCTCCTCGGTTTACGAAACAGAACCCTGGGGCTTTGAAGACAGTACATGGTTCTACAACCAGGCGCTGGAAGTTGAGACCTCATTATCACCCGAAAACATCCTGAACGAAATACATGCCATAGAAAAGGATCTTGGCAGGGTTAGGGAAGCACCCTCATGCTATTCAGGATGTTCCTGTTCAACAGAATACTCATCGAGGACCATCGACATCGACATTTTATTTTACGGTTCAAAGATCCATTTTACAGAGGACCTGATGATTCCTCATCCCAGGTTACATGAAAGAAGTTTTACTTTATTGCCTCTGGATGAGATCGCCCCTTGTTTTATACATCCCGTTTATCGCAAGACAGTTTCCGAACTTTTACTTCAGTGCAGGGATAAAAGCGGAGTGAACAGGATCAGCCTGTAGCCCCGGGTGAATTCTGATCTCTTCCGGTAAGTCACCTTGCTGCGGAACCCAGGGAGGGGCTCGCCCTGCAGGTATGCTGTTTATGGGTAAAAAAAAAGCCCGGCCGATCGGCCGGGCTTTTTTTATCAGTAAACAAATTACTTCACGATATTCTGGAACTCAGGTGTTTTTGCGAAGTTATAGAATTCACGGTCGCCCTTGGCCTGAGTTTTCAGGTTGGCATCCTGGCAGGCTTTCATCAGGTATTCGTACAACATCTTGCTGTTGTTTGTACGTGCACCCACAATAGCCAGCAGGTAGAATGTTTCCGGAGTCTGGGGAGCGCACTTCAGGGTGGCTTCGGCAGCGGTGTTATTTCCGGAGACAAGTTGAGCAAGACCCAAGTTGTAACTGCATTTTGCATCAGCAAGCATGCTGAGGGCCTTCGAGTAGTTTCCTTTCGGGATCTCATAAATACCCAGGTTGTAACTTTCTTTTTCACCAAGCTGCTGGGCTTTTTTGAACTGTGCATCAGCTTTTTTATAATCTTTCATCTTTGCTGCTACGACGCCGAGGTTATTTTCGATGATCCCGTTATTCGGGGCAAGGCCCTGGGCTTTGGTCAGGTAATCATTGGCCTTGGCTAAATTGCCTTTTGCAATGTTTGCGGTAGCAGCATTATTCAATGCTTTCCAGTTATTGGGATACTGCTTTGCTGCATTATCATAGATAGTTAGTTTGGTTGCCGGGTCAGTAGTAAGTGTGCCTGCATAAAGAAGTTCTTCAACTTTCAGTTTGGAAGGATCGGATACAGCCATTTTGCTGAGTTCCTCGTCGGTATAGCGTGGTTCATACAGGTTGGCGGTAACTTCACAGCGACGTAAGGGGGGCAGAAGTTTTTCTTCGATCTGGGGATAGATCAGGATCATATTGCGGATCTCCTGTTCTTTTTTCTTGGGATCTGCAGCAGAGTTAACAACGTTCAGGATTTTGTCCTTGTCTTTAAGGTCGCTGTTCTGAACGGTTTTGAGGAACCCATTCCAATCGGGGCCATGATGTGCCAGGGGAACGTTAACGTCCTTACCTGCAGCTTCAATGGCAGCTTTAACGGCTTTCTTATCCTTGTTGTCTTTGTTGGCTTCCTTAGCCCAATCCTTGAACTGGTTGGTCAACCAGGTCTGGCCTGTTTTTGAGCGGTTTTCGGAAAGACCTGCATTAAATGTTTCTTCACCTTCTGGTGATGCCCATCCGTTCATATCAACACTCTTGATCTTCCATCCCTGGTGTATGAAGTTAGCAACTTCCGAAAGGCCGTTCTTTGCAGCATCGGTTTTGTTGAGACCATATTTAAGATCCAGGTCATATTTGTTTTTCTTGAAAAAGACACTGCCGGTTTTGCTTACGATGACTTCTTTCTGGTAGCCATGGTCAGCAATGAGTGTAGCCTGATCGGGAATGATCCTGGTCGGGGTATAAATAACTCCGGGAACAAGGTCCCTGCTGGGCAGTTCGATGAATTTGGCTTTTTCCTTGATCTCACCCTTCTTGGCGTAAGTCTTTTCTTTTGCTTCATAGATTACAGGAGCAACGGTAAGGGTAGAGGTGTTCATTTCGGGTTTGTACGGGAAAGTGGTTGTATAGGTGAATGATCCGCCTTCCTTGTACTTGATTGGGATACCGTCGCCGGTAACTTTTTCGCCCTTCAGGGTGATCGGTTTCAGTTCGGTTTGCCCGCCATCATAAACGAGAACCGGCTGGAACTGCATTGCACCCTTGTTATAGAAATATTTTGCAGGGAAAGTTCCCTTGACGGTAACTGTAACTGAATCACCTTTTTCGCTGAGAACCGGAGGCTGGGTTTCATACTTGACTTCCCCGTAACGTTTTGCCATTTCCTTAAGACTGCCGCCGGTATATCCGAATTTATAAGCAACACCAACGGTGGCCGATGAGTACATATCGTTGATGACCTGTTTGGAACCGGCATTGGTCATATCAAGGATATCGTGATCCTGCCAGCGCCAGTAAATTTCGATGGGAATTGACCAGTGCTGGTCGATGTTGAAATCGAACCCAAGACCTGCGCCAACCTTGGCAACAAGGTTTTCGCCAGCGATACCGCTGGTATTACCCATGTTAGTTGTGTTGTTTTTATTACCGATGCTGGCATCATTTGCACCGCTTGTAATGTCTGTACGATGCCCTATGGTCTGGTCACAACCAAACCCAAAGATCAGGTAGGATGAGAAAAGTCTTTCGGGTTTGTAACCGAGAGCCCAGTTCAGCCAGTTGACAGTCAGCTGCAGGTCGCTTTCCCAGGGGTAGGCCACGAATTTCTTTGAAATGTATGCGGGTGTGCCATTTCCCCCGTTATAATCATAGACCAGTTTATTGTCAACTTCACTTTGAAGCATACCGTGAGCGATCCTGACGCGCACACCAATCACCCTTGTGAACTGTTTGGTTGCAACGAGACCATAGTTGTA
>Ga0364867_10115_pt1 | contig 52570 bp, 52 predicted proteins | sample ExccelAu500001D4_3_FD_206915 | JGI IMG/M metagenome (GOLD analysis project Ga0364867, IMG submission 206915) | Enriched cells from Trout Bog Lake Hypolimnion, Wisconsin, USA - BchlTB.Aug13.5000.01.D4 | ecosystem: Environmental > Aquatic > Freshwater > Lake > Hypolimnion/Profundal zone | place... | reverse complement strand
CGGGCGTGACCTGCGAGAACGCCGAGGTGTCAGTGCCTCCGGTCAAGCTCCGCGAGCGCGGGCCGTTGCTGGTGACGCATTGGGGGCTGAGCGGGCCGGCGATTTTGAAACTCTCCGCCTGGGGCGCCCGGGCCTTGCACGATTTGAATTATCAGTTTCCGCTGACGGTGAACTGGCTGCCGGATTCAAATCAGGACAAGGTCCTTCAGTCTTTTCGCGGCTGCCGGGAATCCGCCGGAGCCAAACTGCTGGTGAACGTGCCGCTGTTTCCACTGACGGCGCGGCTCTGGGAGCAGCTGGTCCTGGCCGCCGGGATTCCGCGTGAGACCCGGTGGTCGGCGCTGTCGCGTCCCCAGGCGCTGGCGCTGGCACAACAGGTGTTGCGCTCGGAATTCACCGTGACCGGCAAAAGCTTGAACCGGGACGAGTTTGTGACCTGCGGCGGCGTGGCTTTGGGCGAGGTGAATTTTCAGACGATGGAAAGCCGGCGCTGTCCCGGGCTCCACTTTGCGGGGGAGCTGCTGGACATTGACGGCGTGACGGGCGGCTTTAATTTCCAGGCGGCCTGGACGACCGGCTACGTGGCGGGGCAGGCGATGGCGCTCAGTGATCGAGGTTGAAGTGTTCAGTTTCCAGTGTTCAGGGAAAATCCCGGGCAGGGTTCAGGTTGAAGGGTTCAGGTTGAAGAGGAGAACAGACCCAATCGTTTTGCATCCTTGAATTTACCGGTTTTTCGAGTGTATTCTGGAAGATGGGCCGAACCTACGATTTCAAGTGCAGCTATTGTCATTACCATGTGAAAGTCTCGGGCGGGGCGGATCAGGGCAACCATTGTGAGATTCAGACGGTGGTATGCCGGGGGTGTCGCGAGTTGCGGGATGTGCTGATCCGGCTGAGACGTCCCGCCGGGGTGCGGTCGAAGCTTTTATCCCCGGGCTTTTTCAAGCCGGAGGTCCCTCCGGTCCTCTTGCCGGATGGCATCGCCGGGCGCCGCCTCGTCTGGCAATCTTTTGCCCCTGCCTGTCCGGTGAATCCCATGCATGTTGTGGAGATCTGGAAGGATCCGGGCCTCTGTCCGCGCTGCGGCCATTATCTGGAGAAAAACGGGTTCCCCGCCCGGACCTGGGAGTAAAGCGGGGTTCTTCATCGCCCATACCAGCGGCAGAGCCGGCCGATGTCTTGGCGCTGCTGCAGCAGGCGGGTGCGCCAGGGAAGATAGGGCGTGTAGCTGTATTGATAATCCACCAGTGACACTGCGCGAAAGACGTCCGTATCCGACACCTCGCTGGATCCCTTGCTGAGCGCCAGCCAGCGGGAGAGCCAGATCACGGCGGGATACACCATGGCCAGATTGCGGAACCCTTCAATCAGCGGCCGATGGAAAAAGGCGTTGCCACAAAAATGCAGGCTTTGCACCTTGACCCGGAAATACCGCGTCAGCAGCGCCTCCGCCGCGGGCGAAAGAACGGAGCGGAGCTGTTCGATATCGCGAATTTTCACGGCCTTCAATTCTTTCCGCAAAGCTTGGGTGCGGCCCGAGGAGCGCATGAGCCCCAGGGTTGACTTCAGCAGCTGCCAGCGGCCGGCAAACCGGTGCTCCTGATGGCCAGTTGGCATCGGACGGGCATATTCCAGCACCGACAATCGCAGGAACAGTCGGCCGAAGCGGCTCGGCTTCTCGCTGTCACCCTCAAGCGATGAAATTTTTCCACGGGCATTTTCCACCAAGGCCTCCAGGATTTCATCCGCGCTCTCGCCCTGGATCTGGTCCAGGCTGCCGCGCTCGATGCCCTCCAGCCAATGAAGTGCTCGCAGGAGCTTCAACGCCACGGGCGCATTGGCCTCCGCCAGCGTCCGATCGAGCCAGCGGATGAATCGCAAAAAATCCTCCCACGCCAGCCCCGCTGCGGCCGCCACCGCCGGCGCCGGGATCTCGGCATAATCCTCAGGCAAAAACAATTTGCTGATCCGGGCGACCTCGGCGGCTTGCTCGGTCAATGGGCGGCCCTGGTTGGCCAACGCCGCCGGACAGCTATAGCGCAGCCCCACCACGAGATTTTTTCCCGCAGGATGGATCACCAGGGGATAGAGCCGGCAGGTCAGCGGTTTCTCCGACTCGCCAAACTTGGAGTGGATGCGGCAGCGGTTCGCTTTGTCCAAAAACACACAGGTGCCGTCCGCCTGATGGCCCAGGCGGTCCTGATTGATTCCGGAGATCACGAGACGCGATGGATCCACGCCATCGGCGGCGGTCCAGTTTTGCTTTGCGAGGCGTGCCCGGTCTTCCGGGGTCAAGGGGATGATCAGGTCGCCCCGGCAGCAGTCCGCGCAGCCCTGGCAGCTCCAGTTCTGTCCGGCGGGCATTTTGAAATGCGATGCTTTCATGAATATCTGAATACTTGAAACTGAAAACTATTTTAGCCACAGATGAACACAGATGAAACACAGATATTGAACCGCCAAGACGCCAAGCAGGCCAAGAAAATACCAGCTGATTTCAAAACTTAAAACTCACCACTTAAAACTTTCATTCAGGCCACAGATGGGGACCAATAAACAATGATTTCGAACGGCGAAAGCGGCAGAGCCAATTTCAAAAATTAAGGATGAAGAAGAGTTAGCCACCGAGACACAGAGAACTTCGCGGGTTCCAGCACCGTTCCCATCAGACTCAGTGTGCTCTGTGCCTCGGTGGCAAAACCGGCTTTGCTTCCCGGTCGAAGTCAGGCGACGGGGCGTTGCAGCCACGCAAAAAAAACCGCTCCGGTTGCCCGGAGCGGCTTTGAATCAAACGATTAATCCGGCCTTATTTTTTCTTGGCCGTCTTGGCGTTGGCGCGCTTTTCCTCGATCGCGGCCTGGGCCGCCGCGAGGCGTGCCACCGGCACGCGGTAGGGCGAGCAGCTGACGTAGCTGAGGCCGACGCGATGGCAGAACTTGACGGAATCGGGGTCGCCGCCGTGTTCGCCGCAGATGCCCAGCTTGATGCCAGGGCGCGTGGCGTTGCCCTTGGCAATGGCCGTCTGGATGAGCTGGCCCACACCGGTTTGATCCAGGGTGGCGAACGGATTCTTCTTGAAGATTTCGTTCTCGGTGTAGGGCAGGAGGAACGAACCCATGTCGTCGCGGCTGATGCCGAGCGTGGTCTGGGTCAGGTCGTTCGTGCCGAAGCTGAAGAACTCGGCGGTCTGGGCGATTTCATCCGCCGTGAGCGCGCCGCGTGGCACTTCGATCATGGTGCCGACCATATAGGCGAACTTGATTTTCTTCTCGGCCATGACTTCCTTGGCGACGCGATGGACGATGTCCACCTGCAGGTCCAATTCCTTCTTGAAGCCGACGAGCGGGATCATGATCTCGGGTTTGACCTTGATCTTGAGCTTTAGGACGTCCGCCGCCGCTTCGAACACGGCGCGGGCCTGCATCTCGGTGATTTCGGGATAGGCGATGCCGAGGCGGCAGCCGCGGTGGCCGAGCATCGGGTTGAATTCGTGGAGCTGTTCCACGCGCTTGGCGATCTTCTCGGCGGAGACCCCGAGCTTCTTGGCCAGGTCTTCCTGGGCCTTAGGCTCGTGCGGCACGAACTCGTGCAGCGGCGGATCCAGGAAGCGGATGGTGGCCGGATAACCTTTCAGGGCCTTGAAGATGCCCGTGAAGTCGTCGCGCTGATACGGCAGCAGTTTGGCCAGCGCCTTTTTGCGGTCGGCCAGGTTTTCTGCCAGGATCATTTCGCGCATGGCGTCGATGCGGTCGCCCTCGAAGAACATGTGTTCCGTGCGGGTGAGGCCGATGCCGGTGGCGCCGAAAGCGATGGCGTTTTCGGTCTGCTCGGGCGTGTCGGCGTTCGTGCGGACCTGCAGGCGCGTGGCCTTGTCGCACCAGGTCATGAGCGTCTTGAAGTTTTTGAACTTCTCGGTCGCCTGGGAGACTTTGTCGCCGTGGAGCAGACCGGTGATGATTTCGGACGGGGCCGTCTTGATGGCGCCGCCGTAGACGATGCCGGAGGTGCCGTCGATGGAGAGGTCTTCGCCTTCCTTGAACGTCTGGCCGGAGGCGGTGACGGTCTTGGCGGTATAGTCGATTTCCAGGGCGCTGGCGCCGCAGACGCAGACCTTGCCCATCTGGCGGGCCACGAGGGCCGCGTGCGAGCTGACGCCGCCCTTGGCGGTGAGGATGCCTTCGGCGGCGATCATGCCGCGCAGATCCTCGGGCGAGGTCTCGTTGCGGACGAGCAGCACTTTTTCGCCGCGGTCGGCGGCGGCCACCGCGCGGTCGGCGTTGAGATAGATTTTGCCGGAGGCGGCGCCGGGGCCGGCCGGGAGACCGGTGGCGATGGCCTTGGCCTTCTTGACTTCGGCCAGATCAAAGATCGGGGCGAGCAACTGGTCGAGCTGGTCGGCCGGATTGCGCAGGATGGCGGTCTCCTGGTCGATGAGCTTCTCCTTGACCATGTCCATGGAGAACTTGAGCGCGGCGGCGGCGGTGCGCTTGCCGTTGCGGGTCTGGAGCATGAACAGCTTGCCTTCCTGGACCGTGAACTCCACGTCCTGGACGTCTTTGAAATGCTTTTCCAGCGTCTTGCGGACCTGGAGCAATTCGGCGTAGCTCTTGGGCATGACGTCCTTGAGCTTGAGCACGGGTTCCGGGGTGCGGACGCCAGCGACGACGTCTTCGCCCTGGGCGTTGATGAGGAATTCGCCGTAAAATTCATTCGCGCCGTTCGCGGGATTGCGGGTGAACGCCACGCCGGAGCCGGACTGGTCGCCGGTGTTGCCGAACACCATGGCCTGGACGTTGACGGCGGTGCCCCATTCGGCGGGGATGTTGTATTTCCGGCGATAGACGATCGCGCGGTCGTTCATCCAGGAGCCAAACACGGCACCGGCGGCGCCGCGGAGCTGGTCCCAGGGATTGTTCGGAAAATCTTTGCCGGTGCGTTCCTTGACGAGCTTCTTGAAGCGCTTCACCAGTTCCTGCTGGTCTTCGGCGGTGAGCTTGGAGTCTTCGATGTCGGCATGATATTTTTCATGCTTGAATTCATGGATGATCACTTCGAACGGTTCGTGATCCTCGCCTTCGCGCTTCTGCACGCCGAGGACGACGTCACCGTACATCTGGATGAAGCGGCGGTAGCAGTCCCACGCGAAGCGAGCATTGCCGGTGGCTTTTTCCAGGGCCAGCACGGCCTGGTCATTCAGGCCGAGGTTCAAAATGGTATCCATCATGCCGGGCATGGAATCGCGGGCGCCGGAGCGCACGGCCACGAGGAGGGGCATGCCGCTGGTGGCGCCGAACTTGGTGCCCATGATCTTTTCCATGTTGGCAACGCCGGCTTCCATCTGGGCCTGAAGTTCCTTGGGATAGGTCTTCTTGTGGGCGTAGAAGTAGGTGCAGACTTCCGTGGTGATGGTGAAACCGGGAGGCACTGGCAGGCCGATGCGTGTCATCTCCGCGAGATTCGCGCCCTTGCCGCCGAGGAGCGGCTTCATCGAGCCGTCGCCGTCGGCCTTTTTATTGCCCCAGGTATAAACGTATTTGGTGGATTTAACTTTTGCCATAAATGAGTTTTTCGTGCGTCATTGAGTCGTTGAAACGAGCATCGAAAATAGCAAATCACCCAAGGGAGTCAATGAATCACAAGATCAAAGCGGAAATCGGAAAGCGGAAAATGGGGTGATTGTGAATCGTGGATCGTGAATCGGGCCTGAACCCTTCCACCTTAACCCTGAGACCTTTTAATATCAAATCATCGCATCCAGATGCGTTGATTATTTAATTGAGCTGGAAAATGTTTAGGGCTATTCTCGCGGCATGTCGAACCATGTCGAACTGCTGAAAAAGGCCCTGCGCGAGCGGATTGTCATCATTGACGGCGCGATGGGCACCACCCTGCGCACCTACGGCCTGGGTGAAAAAGAGGTTCGGGGCGAGCGCTTCAAGGATGCGCCCAAGGACCTGAAGAATAATGGCGACCTGTACTCGCTCACCCAGGTGGCGACGATTGGCGACATTCACCGGCGCTTTTTGGAGGCGGGAGCGGACATCATCGAGACCAACACCTTTTCCGCCACGAGCATCGGCCAGAGCGAATTTTTTCTCGCAGATCCCCGCGAACATGGCGGCCGTAAGGATCCGGCGTTTTATCAGGGCGTGATTGAAAATAAATTCCTGGGAGACCTCGCCTGGGAAATCAACGAGCAGTCAGCCCGCCAATGCCGCGACTGGGCGGACCGCATCGGCAATCAGACCGGCCGGCCCCGCTTTGTGGCCGGGGCGATCGGGCCGCTGACGGTGTCGCTCTCCAATTCACCGGACGCCGAGGACGCCGGGTTCCGGGTCTGCACGTTTGACCAGGTCAAGACGGCCTACATCCAGCAGGTGCGCGCCCTGATCGCCGGCGGCTCGGATCTCCTGCTCGTCGAAACCATTTTCGACTCGCTTAACGCCAAGGCCGCCCTGGTGGCAATCCAGGAAGTCTTCGCGCAGGACAAAACGGTGCTGCCCATCATGATTTCCGCCGCCGTCGGGCGCGGGGGGGAAACCATGATTTCGGCCCAGACGGTCGAGGCCTTCTGGAATGCGATCCGCCATGTTCACCCGATTGCTGTCGGCTTGAACTGTTCGCTGGGGCCGGATTTGATGCGACCGTTTCTCGCGGAGCTGGCGGCGAAATCCGACACCGCCATTTCGTGCTATCCCAACGCCGGTTTGCCCAATCCGCTGTCGCCGACCGGGTTTGATTTGCAGCCGGCGGACATGGGGAAATTCCTCGGCGACTTTGCCGGCAGCGGTCTGCTCAACATCGCGGGCGGCTGCTGCGGCAACACGCCGGAGCACATTGCCGCCATCGCCACGGCGCTCGAAGGCAAGCCGCCGCGCCCGGCGAAATCCGTGACGACGTTTTCCACCGGCGCGGCCCTGCCGCTGCGCTTGAGCGGTTCGCAGCCGTTTACCCAGCCCCCCGGCCAGTTCATCATGATCGGCGAGCGGACGAACGTGGCCGGTTCGCCCAAGTTCGCCAAGCTCATCCGCGAAAACAAATACGAGGAGGCTGTCGCCGTGGCCGCGCAGCAGGTCGAGAACGGGGCCAATATCATCGACATTTGCATGGACGACGGGATGATCGACGGGGTCGCGGCCATGACGCGCTTCTTGCAATTGCTTGGCAGCGAGCCCGATGTGGCCAAGGTGCCATTCATGGTGGACTCGTCCAAGTGGGAGGTCATCGAGGCCGGCCTGAAATGCCTTCAGGGCAAGGGCATCGTGAATTCCATCTCGCTCAAGGAAGGCGAGGCCAAATTCCGCGAATCCGCCGCCAAGGTCCTGAAATACGGGGCCGCCGTGGTGGTGATGGCCTTTGACGAAAACGGCCAGGCCGCGAGCTATGCGGAGAAAATTCGGATCTGCGAACGTGCCTATCGCATTCTCGTGGACGACGTCGGGTTTCCGCCGGAAGACATTATTTTCGATCCGAACATCCTGACCGTCGGCACCGGCATTGAGGAGCACAACAATTATGCCGTGGACTTCATCGAGGCCACGCGCTGGATCAAGCGGAACCTGCCGCACGCCAAGGTCAGCGGCGGCGTGTCCAATGTGTCCTTCGGCTTTCGCGGCAATAACCCGGTCCGCGAGGCGATGCACAGCGCTTTCCTGTTCCACGCCATTCAGGCGGGCATGGACATGGCCATTGTCAATGCCGGCATGCTCGAAGTGTACGAGGAGATCGAACCGGAATTGAAGGAGCTCGTCGAGGACGTCCTGCTGAACCGTCGCCCCGACGCCACGGAGCGGCTGGTGAACTACGGCGAAAAATTGAAGGCCGCCGGGACCGTCCCCGACCAGAAGGCGAATCTGGAAATCATTGAGGCCTGGCGTCAGGCTCCGGTGGAGGAGCGCCTCTCGCATGCGCTGGTGAAGGGCATCGACGCCTGGATCAATGAGGATACCGAGGAAGCCCTTGCTAAATATGGCAAGCCGCTGGCCGTCATCGAAGGCCCGCTGATGGCGGGCATGAGCGTGGTTGGCGACCTGTTCGGCGCCGGCAAGATGTTTTTGCCGCAGGTGGTGAAGTCCGCCCGCGTGATGAAAAAATCCGTGGCGTACCTCACCCCCTTCATGGAGGCCGAAAAGGCGGCCATGGCCGCGCGCGGCGAAGCCGTGAAAGCCCAGGGCAAAATCATCCTCGCCACCGTCCGGGGCGACGTCCACGACATCGGTAAGAACATCGTTGGCGTGGTCCTGGCCTGTAACAATTACGAGGTCATCGATCTCGGCGTGATGGTCCCGTGCGAAAAAATCCTGGAGCGCGCCCGGCTGGAAAACGCTGATATTATCGGCCTGAGCGGCCTGATTACGCCCTCGCTGGACGAGATGGTGCAGGTGGCCGGCGAGATGGAGCGGCAGGGTTTCAAAATTCCGTTGCTGATCGGCGGGGCCACGACCAGCCGCGCCCACACGGCGGTGAAAATCGCCCGGCACTATTCCCAGCCGGTGGTGCATGTGCTGGACGCCAGCCGCGCCGTGCCGGTGGCCAGCAGCCTGTTGAGCCAGGAGGGCAAAGCGCCGTTCGTCAATGCCTTGCTCGCGGATTACGAGCAGCTCCGGGCCCGTCACGCCGGATCGCAGGCGAAACTGCTGACGTTGGAGGCCGCCCGCGCCAATGCGCCGAAGCTGTCCTATGCCGATGTGCCCGCACCGGAATTCACGGGTCTCCGCACGCTGACCTCCGGCGGTTTCAATCCCGGCAAATGCGATTGCGGCTCGGCCCACGGCCACGCCGGGGCCTTCGGCGTTTCGCTAGACGAGGTGGTCCCGTTCATTGACTGGACGCCGTTCTTCCATACCTGGGAGCTGCGCGGGGTGTATCCGCAGATCCTCCAGCACGAGAAGCATGGCGAGGAAGCTACGAAACTGTTTGCCGATGCGCAGAAGCTGCTCGCCGAATTCATCGCGCACAAATCCCTCGGGCTGCGGGCGGTCTATGGGCTCTTTCCCGCCAATCGCAGCGGGGATGATGTGGAGGTGTACACCAACGGTTCCCGCAAACATCTGCGGACCACGTTCCATTTCCTGCGCCAGCAGATTGAGAAAGGCGATGGCTCGCCGAACTGGTGTCTGGCGGATTTCATCGCGCCGAAAAACTCCGGCGCGGCGGACCATCTGGGCGCCTTCGCCGTGACTGCCGGGATGGGCCTGAAAGAAATCGTGGAGGGGTTCAAGGCGAAGCACGACGACTACAACGCGATTCTGGCCGAGGCGATTGCGGATCGCCTGGCCGAGGCGCTGGCCGAATATCTGCATCACCGGGTGCGGCGCGAATGGGGCTACGGGAAGACGGAGCAGCTCACGACGGAGGAGTTGATCGCGGAGAAATATCGCGGCATCCGTCCCGCTGCCGGCTATCCCGCCTGTCCGGACCACACCGAGAAGGCGGCCATTTGGGACTTGCTCGACACGGAGAAGCACGCGGGCATCCGGCTGACGGAAAGTTTTGCCATGTATCCCGGGGCGAGTGTCAGCGGGCTGTATTTCGCGCATCCGGAGGCCAAATATTTTGCCGTGGGCAAGCTGGGCAAGGACCAGATCGAATCGCTGGCCGGGCGGAAGGGCTTTACTGTGGCGGAAGCGGAAAAGTGGCTCGGCCCCTGGCTGAACTATAATCCCTGAACCGGGGAATTTACGATTGGCGATGGGCGATGGGCGATGGGCGGGAAGTCCGATTCAACGATTCACGACTTGAACTTTCCTAATTGAAGGCGGAAACTCGCCTCATGAGTCGGCCCTACGATGAGATGCTGAATGGCGGGACCCTACCCCGGTCCGCGCCCGGCGATCTTCACGAAAAAATCTGCGCCCGGCTGCATCAGGAGATGGCCGCCAGCGTGGCCGGCCTCGCCACGGCCCGGCTGTTGCCCCCGCGAAGCGAGGTCCAGCTTTCCCGGACCACGAGACTCTGTCCCGATCTTGCCTTGGTGGCGGCGGCCACCGGAAAACTCTTTCTGGCCGTGGAGGTGATCAGCCGCGAAGACCATCGCGCCGACACGGTCATCAAAAAGGAAATCTACGAGCAGCACCGGGTGCCCCGACTGTGGATGGTGGATCCGCGCTATGATAACGTGGAGGTTTATCACGGCATGGAATTCGGCCTGAAATTAAACGGCATTTTCGCCGGGCGCGAGGTGCTGTCGGAAAAGCTCGTGCCTCAATTTCGTATGACTGTGGCGGAAATCTTCGCCATCGCCGGACACGCTGTCAACGCGCTCGAAAAAATATAATATCCTGAAAATCATGCTTATGAGGCCGATTCTTCCCCACATCTTCCTGTCGCTGCTATTCCTGGTCGCATCGCTTGAGCCGGCGCGATCCGCGCAAAATTCCAACGCCGATTGGAATTTGGCGGTGCTGGATCAAATCATCTCCGCCGTGCCGCCGGGGCAAACGCTGGCACAAATCGCCGACATGCAGGTGCCGGTCGCGTATCTACAGACGTGGCGCAACAAGCTGGCCGGGGCGCCCGAGCCGAAGCTCGCATTCAATAACGGCTTTACCGCTTGGCCGGGCGGCAATGTTTACTACGCCTTTGACGCGTCGGTGACGACGGCAAGTCAAAAAGTGTTTCTCGACTGCGCCGCCGAATGGGCCACGTTTGCCAGCCTGCATTTTTCTCAGCGCACGACGCAACCTAATTACATTCTCGTCACGAACAATCCCTCGCTTAACGGCGGGCTGTCGGCCGTGGGCATGAGCGGCGGCGCTCAACTGTTCCAGATCGGTCCTGGTGCATGGAATCATTCGGTCGTCTGCCACGAACTCGGCCACGCGCTCGGCTTGTGCCACGAACACCAGCGTTCCGACCGCGACAGCTTTGTGAGCATCAACACCAACAACATCATCTCCGGCCATTTCGGGGACTTTGTGTTGCTTACCTCGTCGCAAAACAAAGGTGCGTATGATTTTCTTTCCGTAATGCACTACTACCGCAACGAGTTTTCCGTGGATGTGAACAGCAACACCATCACCCCGCTGCCGGCCTACAGCTCGTATTTGAATATCATGGGTCAGCGGTTCGACCCGGTCCTGAGCACCAACGACCGCGCGGGTATGGCACAAATTTACGGCCCCGGCCCGGGGGCGACCAACCTTGTCACCAACACGCAGGACAGCGGGCCGGGAAGTCTGCGCGCGGCGTTGTATTATGCCTGCGACCATCCGGGCACGACGATCACCTTCAATATTCCGACCTCCGACCCCGGTTACAGCAACAACGTCTTCAACATCCTGCCGACGGATTCATTGCCCAGCCTGGTCAATGCCACGACGCTCGACGGCAGTTCCGGGCCGACGAATTTCAATCCCAGCGGTCCCGGTATTCTGCTGAACGGCGGGCTCTCCCGCCCGCCGAATGTTTATTCCAGCGGACTTTATTTGAAAGGCACCAACTGCACGGTGCGTTCGCTGACCATCAACAATTTTTTCAATTTCGGCATCCTCATCACCGGTTCCAACGCGGTAAACAACACCGTGACCGGCTGTTATGTCGGGGTGGACCCGACGGGAACAGCCGCCGTGACAAACAGACTCGTGCCGTTACAAATTGAAGCCGGCGCTTCGAGCAACACCGTCGGTGGCAGCTCGCCGGCGCAGCGAAACATCATCGCTGGAAGCGCCTATCAAGGTCTAACTCTGCGTGACGCGGGAACGGCTTTCAACGTCGTCAAAGGAAACTACATAGGCGTGAAAGCTGCCGGCATGGCGGCGCTGGCAAACGCGGGGGCGGGCATTGAAATTTATGGCGGAGCTGCGAGCAACCGGATCGGTGGCCTGAACGCCGGCGAAGGCAACGTGATTTCAGGCAACGGAAACGACGGTGTGCTTGTCAACGATGCCGGTTCCACCGGCAACATGGTTGAGGGAAATTTTATCGGGCTCAATTCCGCTGGCACGGCGGTCCTGCCGAACGGCTTTACTGGCGTGGACTTGCAGGGCGGCGCCGCCAACAGCACTGTGGCGAGCAATGTCATTTCCGGGAATCTACAGAACGGCATCTTTGTCGCCAGCAGTCTTAACTCAATTTGGGGGAACATCATCGGTCTCAACGCCGCAGGCACGACGGCGTTCGGAAATAATGGTGCGGGCGTTGCCATCGGTTCCGGATCACAGTCCAATGTCATCGGCGGCTTTTCCACCAGTGCGCGCAACGTGATTTCCGGCAACGGAAACGACGGCGTGCTCGTCAACGGGGCCGGTTCCACGGGCAACACGGTGGCGGGAAATTTCATCGGGCTCAACTCCGCTGGCACGGCGGCCCTGCCGAACGGCTTTGCGGGCGTGGACTTGCAGGGCGGCACTGCCAATAACACCGTGGCCAGCAATGTCATTTCCGGGAATTCGCAAAATGGCATCTATGTCATCAGCAGTCTCAATTCCATTTGGGGGAATATCATCGGGCTTAACGCCGCAGGCACGTCGGCTTTGGGAAATAATTATGCCGGTGTCAGTATGGTTTCCGGCTCGCAGTCCAATGTCATCGGCGGGGTGACGCGGGCGGCGCGCAATGTCATTTCCGGCAACAATTATCAAGGCATTTATCTGGGCGGTTCGCCGGTCGCCAAAAATCTCATCCAGGGAAATTACATCGGACTGAACGCCGCCGGCACCTTAGGCATTGCAAACAATGCGTCGGGGATCGAAATCAACGGCGGCGCAACCAGCAATATCATCGGCGGCGCGGCTGGTGCGCGGAATTTCATTTCCGGCAACGGCAACTACGGTATCAACTTCAATAGCAGCGCCAGCGGAAATGTCATTCAAGGCAATACCATCGGCTTGAACGGCGCCAACAGTGCGGTCATTCCCAACGCCTACGATGGCATCATTTGTTTTGCCGGGGCTCCGGGTAACCAGATTGGCGGCACGACACCCGGCGCGGCCAACCTCATTGCCGCTGAAAACTATTATGGCGTCGAAATCAATGACGCTGCGAGTACCAACAACACAATTCGCGGCAATTCCATTTATGGCAATACCTACGGTGGCATTTACAACCTCAACCTTGCCCCGCCAGTGCTGTCCACTGCCGTAGTCACCACCAATACGACCGTCACCGGCACCTACAACGGCGTGAACGGCCAAACCTACCAGCTGGATTTTTATTCCGATGCCGGAACCGCTTCCCCCGCGCAGGCGCAAACTTATCTTGGATCTGTTTCTGTGCCCGGCAATGGGTTGTTTACTGCCAGACTAGGGGCGTTGCTCCCGGTTGGGCGGGTTGTCACCGCGTCCGTGACCGATCCCGCGGGCAATACTTCAGGTCTTTCCGCCGGCGTGGCGGTAAGCCTGACCAGCACGCCGAATGACGGGATTCCGGATGCGTGGAGACTTAAGTATTTCGGCAGCACGAGCACCAACAGTTCCTCCTTTGCCGGCGGCGATCCCGACCACGATGGCGTGAACAACCTGAATGAATTTCTCTCCGGCACCAACCCGACAAATGGCACCAGCGTGTTCAAGTTGTCCGCGCAAAATCCCTTTGTTACCACGAATAGCGTCGCGGTGAATTCCGCAAATGGAATCGTTTATCGCGTGCTGGCGTGCGATGATTTAATTGCGGGCAACTGGGATATTCTCGCCGATCAGGTCATCGGCAACGGCACAAACATGCTTTACACCGACCCAGCCGCGTCCACCTCAGCAAGGCGTTTTTACCGCGCACAAGTTTTGTGGTAGGTAAAAGGGTAAATAATATCCGAGGTGATGAGCCCCTATTGATTGCTGGTTTTTATTCCCATGGTGAGTGAAGATAAGGACGAGATCGCCTTAGACACGTTGCCTGGCAAATTCACTCATACGCGTACGGACGAGACGCTGACACTTTACGAGAGGCTATCGTCAACGCGATAGTTTGCCCAACTTGCAGGAATACATTGCCGGCATGAACCCGAAAGACAAGAATTCGGCGCAATGGATCTCCCTGGTCCAGACCAACCTCATCCAATGGCAGGCGAAGCCTTACGAGCTTTATGAGGTGCAGGTTTCAACCAATCTCACCGGCACGAACTGGGTCCGCTCCGGCAATCCGCTCCTGCCCACCAATGCGATCGCGTCGTTCTCCAATTTTTACAGCACGGCTTCATCGCCGCGATTCTTCCGCATCTTGAAAGTGCCCTGATTTTAAATTCTTGTCCCCTTGGCGGCCTTTGCGCCCTGGGGGTTCAACAATTGCAATTGGAACGCACATTCAAAACTGCGCTCTCGGCTTAAAACTTGCTTGAGTTCTCGGGGTTCGAGATTTCGTTTTGTTATGATCCAAAAACAAGACAGTTTTAGGCGCGGTTCGGTATTGGCAAGCGGGCTCGTGGGCATTCTTTGCCTGCTGCTTTTGTTCGCTTTGGGTGCCGGGGCGGTCACCTACGATGTTGGCACCAACAGCAATTATCTTCCCGTTCTGGCCAATGTGCCGTGGGGCACTTTGAAGCCGGGTGACACGGTCAACATCCATTACAAGCCGGGCGGCTATCATGAGATCATCCAGGTTTCCGAGCCGGGCACGGCCGCCCAACCGATCCTGATCCGGGGGATTCCCGATCCGGCGACTGGTGCGTTGCCCACGATCGACGGCGATCATGCGGTGACGGATCCGCAGGTGGATTTCCGCAGCCCGTTTTTCGAGGACATGGGCGTGCTGGTGGTGAGCTCTCGGCAAAATAATTGGGTCTATGGCGTCTCGGCTCCCGCTTGGATCACGATCGATTCGCTGAAGATTTGCAACGCGATGTATCAGACCAACGGCATTACGTTCACCGATCAACACGGGGCGACCCGGATCTTCAACAAGTTCGCCTGCGGCATTTATATCGAATTCGCCCGGAATTTCACCATCCGCAATTGCGAAATCAGCTTCAATGGCAATGGCATTTTTGCCAACTCCAACGACGGCGCCAACCGTGCCTCGAGCGACCTGCTGATCGAGAAAAATTATCTGCACGATAACGGCAACCCGGTCATTCCCAATCTCGACAACGGCTGGAGCGAGCACAATGCCTATGTGGAATGCGACCGCGTGGTGTACCAATACAACCGCTTTGGCCCGCTCCGCCCCGGCTGCCACGGGGTGATGATCAAGGACCGCTCGGCCGGCACCGTCATCCGCTACAACGAATTTGCCAGCACGGAATCCTCGGAATGCCTCGCCATCGTGGATCCCCAGGGCGGGGCGGATTACCTGGAATACAAACCGTATTATCCGGACGCCTTTGTTTACGGCAATACCTTCACCCTGCTGGACAACAGCAATGCCTGGACGGCCGCCGTGGTCTGCGAGTTCGCCGCCCTCAACGCCACCAACACCTATCCCACCCAGCATCGCGGCACTCTCTATTTCTATAACAACACGATTGTCAACCACCAGAGCACCGTCGGGTTTTTTTTCATGGACGCCGTGGCGGGCACCAATCCCGTTGTCGAAAAAGTGGACAGTCGGAACAATATTTTTTACACCGATACGGCCATTCAGGGGAATCTCTATCATGCGGCAGAAATGTTTATCAGTCCCGGCAGCGCCACGCTGACCTTGGGTTCGAACTGGGTCAGCCCCGGCACGCTGCAAACCTGGCCGGAGCACCCCTATGGCGGCACTATCAATGGCTGGAACACCCTGATCATCGGCGACACCAACGGCCTGAACAATCCGGGGTTCGTGGACATCACCAACCGCGATTATCATCTCCTGACCGGGGCCAATGCGATCGATGCCGCCGGGCCACTGGCCACGAATGTTCTGCCCACCTATCCCGTCACCAACCAGTATGTCTCGCCGCAATCCTATGTGGCGCGGGTGATTCTGGGGGCGGCCGCTGATCTGGGGGCGCTGGAAAGTCCGGGCACGCCGGGTCCCGGGCATTTGCAATTTGCCGCCAGCCACTATCAAGTGGATGAAACCGCCGGGATCGTCACCCTTAGCCTGACACGCAGCGGTGGATTCGATGGCTCGGTCAGCGTCCAGTTCGCCACGGCTGACGGTTTGGCGACGGCCCCTGCCAATTATGCCGCGACCAACGGCACGGTTACCTGGGCCGACGGCGAGGCGGCCCCGAAGTTCATTCAGATTCCCATTGTGGATGATCAGGTCTATCGGGGAAACCAGTCGTTCACCGTGTTGTTGTCCAATCCCGGCGGTGGCGCGACCCTTGGTGCCTCCGGGGTGGCCACGGTGAGCATTCTTGAAACCGATCTCGCGCCGCCGACCGCTCCCAACACCCCGCCGGTGGCCGATTCCCAAAGCCTGTCGGTGACTGCCAATGTGTCGCTACCCATCACTCTTACCGGCCACGATGCTGAGCACGATCCGCTGACCTACAACCTTCTCAAGCTGCCCACCCGGGGCACCCTGAGCGGCACGCCGCCCAATCTGATTTATGTTCCCGCCACGAATTCGGTAGGATCGGACGGATTCTTTTTCAATGTCAGCGACGGCAAAACCAACTCGGCCACTGCCGTAGTGCAGCTTGGCATCAATTACGCCACCAATGACGTGCCGGTCATTTCCCTCGTTGGGCTCACCAATCATTCGCTGTTTCTGGGGCCGACCAATCTGACGCTGGCGGCCACGGCCAGTGTGCCGGACGGCATTGCGGTGGTTTATTTTATTGCGGGCACCAACCTGCTGGGTTCAGTGACCACGCCGCCATATGTGTTCACCTGGACCAATGCGTCGGCGGGTACTTACACCTTGTGGGCTCGCGCAGCGGCCAATTCCACCGCGCGCGGTTTTTCCACGCCGGTGGTCATTCATATCCTGGGTGCGAATCCGCGGCTGGATTTTCAGCCAAAAGGAGTCGGCCAGACGATGATTCGCTGGCCCGTGGGAGTGGACGGCTGGCAGCTTCAGGAGGCGGCGGATCCGGTCGGGCCGTGGACCTTGAGCTGGCAGCCGGCGGTGGATTTGACCGATCATCACGCAGTCACGGTTCCCATCAGCGGCAGCCGCCGCTTTTTCCGCATCATCATGCCGCAATGAATTGAAAAATTTTCGGCCCGCCCTTGTGTCTTTCCCCGGCCTCCGGCATTCTTCCGCTCCAGGCATGCCCATCTCGGTCTCCATCGTCGAAGACAACGATCAATTGCGCGCCACGCTGGCCAAGGTGATCGGCCGGGCGGAGGGGTTCCAGTTTGTCAGCGATTACGGCAGCGCGGAGGATGCTCTGCTCGATTTGCCCAAGCGGTCGCCGGAGGTCGTTTTGATGGACATCAACCTGCCCGGCATGAATGGCGTGGAGTGCGTCCGCAAGCTGAAAGGGCTGCTGCCGGCCACGCAGGTGATGATGCTGACGGTGTACGAGGACACGGAAAATATTTTCAACGCGCTTGCCGCCGGCGCCAGCGGGTACATGCTTAAGCGGACACCCACGAAGGAATTGCTCGAAGCTATCCGGGAGGTGCGGCGGGGCGGGTCGCCGATGACCACTCACATTGCGCGGCTCGTGGTGCAATCGTTTCAGAAACCAGCCGCTGCGCCCACGCCGGTCCGGGGCGGCGATTTGGCGGAGCTTTCCGAGCGCGAGCAGCAGGTGCTGGATCTGCTCGCCCAGGGCCTGATCTACAAGGAAATCGCCGAAAAACTCGGTATCAGCTACGAGACCGTTCACACCTACATCCGCCGAATTTACGAAAAACTACAGGTGCGCACCCGCACGGAAGCCGTCGCCAAATTTCTCCAGCGATGATCGTTGAGGCTTAGTTGAAATCGGACAACGGTTCATTTAAGCACAGGCATCGAATTCAGACGCAATGGTCTGGCAATCTGCGGGCGTGGCCGCGCGATCATCGGTGAGCCGGTTGCCGTGCGGGGCGACCGGCGGCGTCATTTTTTCCGAATTGCCCTTTTCCCCCTTCCCAATCTGGATTAACTTCCGGAAGTGGAAACGGCGATGATTTTGGCAATTCTAGTCTTTGCGAGCGCGAGTTTCTTTTTTGCGCTGGCAGAGACGGCTTTGTTTTCCCTGAGTCCGTGGCAGATTACCCAGCTTTCCGAAAAAAAATCCGGCCCCGGCCTGATTGTCTGTCAGTTGCTCAACCGGCCTCAGGATTTGCAGGCGACCCTCGCTCTCGGCAATACGTTTGCCAATGCCGCCATTCTAGCCGCCAGCCTGAACCTGGTGTTTTCGGCCCAATGGGGGCTGGGCCTAACGCTGCTGGGATCGGTGTCCGCCGTGCTTCTGGTCGGGGAGGTGCTGCCGAAAACCCTGGCCGTGCGCCGGCCCGAGCGCTGGGCATTGCGCGTGGCGTGGCTGCTGCTGGTTTTCCGCCGTTTTACCAAGCCGTTCTACCGGGCGGCGCAATGGACGAATGCGGCGATCCTCCGGCGGGTCGCGACCCAAGCGCCCCCGACGGCAGCCGTGACCGAAGCCGAATATCTGGAGCTGCTCGAACTCGCCTCGCAGCAGGGCACCCTGGAGGAATCCGAACGCGAAATCATTTTGCAGATCATCAGCCTGGACCGCCGCACGGCCCGGGATGTGATGAGTCCGCGGGCCCGCATGGCCTGCGTTTCGGACGACGCGACGGTGGACGAGATGCTCGCCGCATCCCGGAAATTTAAGCATCGCCGTCTGCCGATCTACGACGAGACACCCGATACAATTGTGGGTATTTTAAACACGCGGGCGTTGCTGCTCGACCCGCAGGCGGACCTGGCCGAGGTCATTGAATTTCCCTCCTTTGTTCCGGAGTCCATGAACCTGCTGCTGCTGTTCCGTGCCCTGCAAAAGCAGCAGCGGGGGCTGGCCATTGTCCTTGATGAATTCGGCTGTGCCGCCGGGGTCGTGACGATGGCGGACATTCTGGGCAGCATTGTCGGGAAAATCCATGGCCCGGCGGAACCCCAGGGATTTGTAATGGAAAGGCTGGGGCCCGGCCAGTGGCGCGTCAACGGCTCAATGCGGCTGGACGATTTCCGTCGCGAATATTCGCTATTGCCGGAGGTGGGCGAGGTGGAAACCATGGGCGGATTGTTGACGCACCTGCTCGGGGTGGTGCCGACGGTGGGCGAATCGGCCACTCTGACCGGCTTGAAATTGACGGCGCAGGCGGCCGATGAACGGCGCATTCGCGAACTCCTGGTGCAACAGATCAAATGACCGGATATCTCCTCATCAGTTTCGGCCTCGGATTCTGCCTGGTGCTGTCATTCGTTTTTTCAGGCATGGAGGCCGGCGTGTTTGCGCTGAACCGGCTTCGCGTCCGGAGGCTGGCGCGGGCTGGCAATGCCCAGGCGAAAATCCTCCACGACTTTTTGGAAAAGCCGGAGAAATTTCTCTGGACTATTTTGGTCGGCAATACGCTGGTCAATTTTCTGATCCTCGGCTGGACGCTATCCGAACTGCACGAGCGGCTGTCGGGGCATCCGGTGATGATTGTGCTGCTGTTCACGTTATGCGTGTTTCTTTTTTATTCCTATTCGGATCTGCTGCCGAAAATGCTTTTCCGGTCCTACCCGAATCGGCTGTGTTTGCTGGCCGCCAATCCGATCCGTTTGACGGCTCTGGTGCTGGCACCGCTGGTGTTTTTGCTGGAGGGCATTTCACAGCTCGCCCTCCGCTGGCGGGGTTCGCAGGTCTCCACCGGGCGGATTTTCGGCAACCGCGAGGAGATGCGGGCGGTGATGGTCGAGGCCGCCCAGGCGCTCACCGGCGAGGAGCACGCCATGGTCAATCGCGTTTTGGACCTGCAGCATTTCACCGTCGCGCAAATCATTAAACCGCTCACCAAAACTATCGCGGTCGAGCGGACGCAGCCCCTGAAAAACGCCCTGGCGTTGGCCCGGCAGGAAAACCTGTCGCGTCTGCCGGTTTGGGAGTTGCGTGGCGGGCAGCGGCGCATTGCCGGATTGCTGGACGTGAGCAGTCTGCTCTTTGTGGAAAAGCTGGATCCGAATAAGCCGGCGGGCGTGTTCATGCTCCCCGCGTTGTTTTTGGACGAAAACACGCGGTTGGAAGTGGCGCTGCGCCGCATGCAGCGCGCCGGTCAGCAGCTGGCAGTCGTCCTGGCTCGCGATGGCAGCGAGGCGGGTGTCGTGTCCCTCGAGGACATTTTGAAACTTATGTTCGGCGAGGTGCGGCTGTGAGTCTGCGAAGGATGGATTTATGAACTGGAACGACATTTTCCAGGATGCTTTCAAATTGATGGCCGTGGCCCTGCTGGTACTGGGCAACGCCTTTTTTGTCGCGGCGGAGCTTGCCTTCGTGCGCATTCGGGAAACCCAGCTCGCCCCGCTGGCCGTGCAGGGGCAGCGCCGGGCCCGTACTGCCCGGCATATTGTCGGGCATATTGATGCCTATATCGGCGCCACGCAGTTTGGGATCACGCTGGCCAGCATGGCGCTCGGTGTCCTGGTGGAGCCGGTCTTCGGCTCCCTGTTGAAACCCCTTTTCGAGCTGTTTAAAATCACCAACGAACACACCCAGAGCACTGCGGCCATCGTGGTGGGATTTTTTGTGAACTGCTATCTGCTGATCATCGTCGGCGAGCTGGTGCCAAAAGCAATCGCTATCCGACGGACCTTGCCTACCGCGCTATGGGCGGCCACCCCGCTGAACTGGTTTTACCGCCTGTCCTATCCATTCATTTGGGTGCTGCACCGCTCCTCGCAATTCGTTCTGCACTGGCTGGGGTTTGCCAGCGGCGAGTTGAGCGACCGTCATTCGGAGGAGGAGTTGCGAACGGTGCTATCTGCCGCACAGGGGACCGGCGATCAGCGCGACTTGATTCTGAACGCGCTGGATTTGCGTCATCGCACCGCGCGGGAAGTCATGCGCCCGCGCAATGAAATCATGGTGTTCGACACGACGGCTTCGCTGGCAGATTGCGTGACACTGGCCGAAAAAAATCGATTCTCCCGCTTCCCTATCTGCGAAGAGGGCGATTTGGACAAGACCCTGGGGGTGATTCACATCAAAGATTTATACGCCTTCCGGGTGCATGCCCGAACGGCGGCGGACCTGCTGCCGCTGGCGCGCCCGCTGTTTTACATTCCCGAAACAGCCGCGCTCGATAAGTTGCTCCGCCGGTTTATTGATAAGAAATCACATTTCGCCATTGTGGTGGATGAATTCGGCGGCACCGTTGGTATTGTGACGCTGGAAAACGTGATCGAGGCCCTCGTCGGCCAGATTCAGGACGAGTTCGATACTGAAAAATCCGAATTGGTGCACCTCGGGGAAAACCGCTGGGAAGCCGCCGGCACCTTGGGTTTGAGGGAATTAGAAAAAATCATCGGCACCGTCGCACACGATGAAAATACCACCACCGCCAGCGGCTGGATGACCGAACAACTTGGTGGATTTCCGCAGCCCGGCGATTGTGTCCCGGTTGGCGTTTTTGAGTTGAGGGTTGAGGAAATGGACGGGCCCCGTGTGGCTAAATTGAAAGTAACGAGAATGGAATAAGAAGTGTGTAAAAATAATTTTAAAAAAGTATTGCAAACACTTTCAGCTTTGATAATCTGCTCGCTCTTCTCCATCTGCAAAGATGGTAAGACAGCATGTTTGTGAACCGATAACTGATTTCCCGGCTAGGGACAGGATTGATGGCTCGCTGACTTCAAAAGTTGCTGACAAAAAACTTTAGCTATTATGCCCGTTAAAACATTTAGACCGCTAACGCCGTCAACGCGATATATTACAATCGCGGACTTTAGCGACATTACAAAGACGAAGCCGGAAAAGTCGCTTGTGGAAATCCGCAAGAAGACTGGTGGTCGTAACCATTATGGGCGCGTGACTGCGCGCGGTATTGGTGGCGGTCACAAGCAAAAAATCCGGCTTGTGGATTTCAAGCGCAACAAGCACGGTGTTGATGCCACGGTTGCTGCCATCGAATATGATCCGATGCGCTCTGCCCGCCTGGCCCTCCTTCAGTATAAGGACGGTGAGAAGCGGTACATCATTGCCCCGGTGGGAATCAAAGTTGGCGGCACGATTTCATGCGGGCCTTCCGCTTCCCCTGAAGTGGGAAACTCGCTGCCGCTTAAGTCTATTCCGGTTGGCATTGCGATTCATAATATTGAATTGACGCCTGGTCGGGGTGGTCAGATGGTTCGGTCTGCCGGTGGCTCTGCCACTTTGATGTCGGTTGACGAGGGGTATGCTCAGCTGCGTTTGCCTTCGGGTGAAATTCGTCGGGTGAGCGAGGAGTGCTATGCAACCATCGGTCAGGTTGGTAATACTGAGCACGAAAATGTGATTCTTGGCAAGGCGGGACGCACTCGCCATCGCGGTCATCGTGGGATCACGCGCGGTATGGCGCGCAACCCGGTGGATCATCCGAACGGTGGTGGTCAGGGTAAATCCAAGGGCGGTGGCGGCTGGCAGCAGCTCATGTCTCCTTGGGGTAAGGTGGCCAAGGGTGGAAAGACTCGCGCAAAATTCAAAACTTCAAACCGTTTCATTGTTGTTCAGCGCAACGGTTTGCCGATGAAGAATAAATAATTTATGGGACGTTCGATTAAAAAAGGTCCGTTTGTCGAGGAGCATCTTTTGGAAAAAATCCAAAAGGCCAAGGCTGCCAACCAAAAGACGCCGATTAAGACCTGGTCGCGGCGCTCGACCATCACCCCTGAGTTTGTTGGTCTGACTTTTACGGTTCACAACGGCAAGGTGTTCAACCCGGTTTTCATCACCGAAAACATGGTGGGTCACAAGCTGGGTGAGTTTTCCTTAACCCGCACGTTCAAGAAGCACGGCGCCCACACCGCGAAGGCGGAAGCCAAATAGTTTTTATGGAAGTTTTCGCCATCACCAAGAATATTCCGATGTCCGCGCAGAAGATGCGCGAGGTCGTGCGCCAGATACAGGGAATGCCGGCATTGCAGGCCGAGCAAGTGCTGGCCATTGTGCCGCGCAAAGGCGCGCGCTTTGTTGCCAAGACGCTCCATTCGGCCATTGCCAATGCAGAAAACAACAACAAGCTGCGCCCCGAGACTCTGCGCATCAAGGAAGCGGTGGCTGGCACCGCGACGACTCTCAAGCGTTTCCAGCCCAAGGCCCGCGGCTCCGCCGGCCCGATTCTGAAGCGCCGCTGCCACATCAAAATCACTTTGTCCGACGAATAATATGGGCCAAAAGACCAATCCAATCGGTTTGCGCGTTGCAGTCAACAAGGACTGGCGCTCGAAGTGGTATGCCGACAAAAAGGAATTCAGCAAGCTGCTGACCGAAGACCGCGAAATTCGCGAGCTGCTCAAGAAAAAGCTTGAGACCGCTTCGGTGCCAAAGATTTTGATCGAGCGCGCCACCAATCGCTGCCGTGTGACCATTTTGACCGCAAGACCCGGTGTCGTCATTGGCCGGAAGGGGTCGGAAATTGATAAGCTCAAGGAAGAGTTGAGCAAAAAGACCGGCAAGGAAGTTTACGTCGACATTGTTGAAGTTAAACAACCTGAGTTGGACGCGCAATTGGTCGCCGAAAACATCGCCCTCCAGCTGGAGCGCCGTGTGTCTTTTCGCCGGGCGATGAAAAAAGCCCTCCAGACCGCCAAGGATTTTGGTGCCGAAGGTATCAAGGTCCGGGCAGGTGGTCGTCTCGGCGGTGCCGAGTTGGCCCGCGTGGAAATGTACCACTGGGGCCGGGTGCCGTTGCACACGCTCCGCGCTAACATCGACTACGGCTTTGCGGAGGCGCGGACCGTCTATGGTAAGCTCGGTATCAAGTGCTGGATTTGCAAGGGCGACAATAAGCCCGCTAAAAAAGAAGTGAAGGCCGAAGCGCCCGTCGCAAATTAATTTTAAAGAAGGAATCTTGTTATGGCAATGCAGCCGGATAAAGTAAAATATCGCAAAATGCACCGTGGCAGCCGCACGGGAATGGCGATGACGGGCAACACCGTTGCCTTTGGTGAATATGGACTCATGGCATTGGAGCGCTGCTGGATGGACGGCAAGCAGCTGGAGGCGTGCCGTGTGGCGATTACCCGGCAGATGAAGCGCAAGGGGAAGATGTGGATCCGCGTGTTCCCCCAGAAATCTTTTACAAAAAAGCCGCTCGAAACCCGAATGGGCAAGGGCAAAGCACCGCTGGAAGGTTGGGTGGCGGTCGTTCGTCCCGCAAACATCTTGTTTGAAGTGGACGGTATTACCGAGGCCGAAGCGCGCGAGTCGATGCGCTTGGCTGCGACTAAACTCCCCATCAAGACAAAGTTTATTTCACGCCATCAACACGTGAGCTGAGAATATGAAGTTTTCCGATTCGAAAATTAAAGATGCCACGCTGATCGAATTGTCAGCGCTGGGCCGTGACTTGCGACAGGAGATGTTTAACTTGCGCCTTCAGCAGGCTAGCGCCCAGCTGGAAAAACCGGCGCGGTTGCGCACCTTGCGCAAAGACATTGCCCGAGTCGAAACTCGGATGTCCACTCTGCGCAACCAAGCGGCTAAACCGGCAGTGAAATAAGGCGATTTATTTGTATGGCTGAAGCAACAAACACAGTAGCGGCAACAGGCAAGCGCAAACAGCGTATTGGCGAAGTCGTCTCGAACAAGATGACAAAGACAATTGTGGTCCGCGTGGAGCGTCGTTTCCCGCATGCCCAGTTCAAAAAAATTGTCACCTCTTACAAGAAGTTTTATGCGCACGATGAAAAATCAGTCGCCAAAATTGGCGACACTGTGCGTATCGAGGAATCGCGCCCGTTGTCCAAGCTTAAGCGCTGGACGCTCATCGAAGTTGTCGAAAGCGCAGAGGCCGTAACCGCAGTCGCAGCTTGATTTAAAATTTTATGTTGCAAGTTCGATCCAGTTTGGATGTGGCAGACAACACCGGTGCCAAGGTGGCATGGAATATCGGCGTCTTAGGCCGCAATCAGATGTATGCCGGAATCGGCGACGTCATTAAGGTACACATCAAAGAAGCCGCTCCGGATGGTTCGGTTAAAAAGGGCGAGGTTCATGATGCCGTCATCGTTCGCACTCGGCAGATCATTCAGCGCGCTGACGGATCAGTTTTGCGCTTCGACAGCAACGCCTGTGTGATCATCGATAAGGAAATGAATCCGAAAGGGACACGCATTTTCGGGCCGGTTGCTCGTGAGTTGCGCGAAAAAAAATTCATGAAGATCATTTCACTGGCGCCGGAAGTTATTTGAAGTTATGTCAAAATTTCATGTTAAAAAGGGCGACCAGGTCACTGTCATCGCCGGCAAGGAAAAAGGAAAAAGCGGCAAGATCATCCATGTGATGATTGAAAAAGAACGTGTTGTCGTTGAGGGTTTGCAGATGGTCAAGAAGCATGTTAAAAAGAGCCAGCAGAATCCCAACGGCGCGATCTTAGAGCGCGAAGGTTCCATTCACATTTCGAACGTGAAAAAAACGGACGTTGCCGCCGCCTAAACAATTTCACGGCAAATTCCGTGAGCTGAAAAATGAAATCCCGACTTTACAAAAAATACACCGACGAAGTGGTCCCGGCCCTCAAGGCGAAGCACAATTTTGAAAATGTTCATCAGATTCCGAAGTTCGTGAAGATCGTCGTGAACATGGGCATCAATGCGTCTCTTGAGAAAGGTGCCTTGGAAGATGCATCCAAAGATCTTGTCCAGTTGACCGGTCGCAAGCCGATCATCAGCCGTTCGAAAAAGGACGTCGCCAATTTTAAGCTTCGTAAAAACCAGGCCATCGGCTGCCGTGTGACGTTGCGAGGCGACGCGATGTATGAATTTTATGACCGGCTGGTGGCCACCGCGTTGCCCCGGATCCGCGATTTTCGTGGGCTGTCGGCCCGCAAGTTTGATGGGCGTGGCAACTATACGTTTGGCGTGCCAGATCAGACCATTTTTCCTGAAATCGAGTTGGAAAAAATTAAGCGGCAACAGGGCATGGATATCACAATCGTCACCACCGCTGGGAAAAATGAGTTGGCGCACGACTTATTGAAATTAATGGGGTTTCCGTTTTCAGAAAAATAATTTTAGTTATGGCCAAAAAATCATGGTTGGAGCGCAACAAGCGCAAGCAGGAGACGGTAAAAAAATATGCCGCAATCCGCGCTGAATTGAAGGCTAAACGGGACTACGCCGGCCTGGCACAGTTACCGCGCGATGCCAGCCCGACCCGGGTTGTCAATCGCTGTGCGTTCAGTGGACGTCGGCGTGGTTTCTGGCGTAAGTTTGGTGTTTCCCGCTTGACCTTTCGCGAAGCGGCTTTGAATGGATTGATTCCAGGTGTGACGAAGGCCAGTTGGTAAATTTGATTCGTTTTGGCTGTCGGTTCCGCAATGATGACGGGGCCGAAACGCAAGGCGAGAATAAATGATAATATGAGCGATCCGATTTCTGACATGTTAACCCGCATACGCAACGCGGGTGCCGCTAACCTTCCCGCTGTGGAATTGCCGCATTCCCGCATTAAAGAAAGTGTGGCGAAGTTGCTTCAACAACAGGGCTATATTGGCGATGTTTCTGTTGAAGGTGATACAAAAAAGAAGCTAAAGCTACGCCTCAAGTTTAACGGCAAGAAGAGTGTCATCGAAGGCCTGAAGCGAGTGAGCAAGCCCGGCTTGCGCCGCTATGTCGGTGCAACGGAAATTCCCCGCGTGCGGGGTGGCTTGGGGGTTGCAATCGTATCAACCTCGGAAGGGTTGCTGACAGATCAGCAGGCTCGGAAGAAAAACCTCGGCGGGGAACTCCTCTGCTATATTTGGTAAACCATTTTTAAGTTATGTCGCGTATTGGAAAACAGCCGATTGTCATTCCCGCCAAAGTGAAGGTGGAAGTGAAGGGACAGAAAGTCCAAGTCGAAGGGCCTAAAGGAAAGTTGAATTGGGAATTACCCTTGAGAACCAGCCTCAAAGTGGAAGGCGACAAAATTGTGGTGAGTCGCGCTGGTGAGGATGCCCAGGCTAAGGCGTTGCATGGCTTGAGTCGCGCCCTCGTTAACAACATGGTCAAAGGAGTGACCGAAGGTTTTATTAAGAAGCTCGAAATTCAGGGCGTTGGGTTCAAAGCGGCTGTTAGCGGTAAGGTCGTGAATCTTGCGCTGGGCTACTCTCACCCGATCAACTATGAGATTCCGGAACAAATCAAGGTGACGGTTGAAGAAAACACCAAATTGACGATTGAGGGGCCGGATAAGATGGTAGTCGGTAAAGTAGCTTCGGAAATCCGGGCCTTCTATCCGCCGGAGCCCTATAAGGGCAAGGGTGTGCGTTACGCTGGCGAGCACGTCGTCCGCAAGGAAGGCAAAACAGTCCAGTAAAAATTTGCTCACGGCCTAATCCGTGATCCATTGAGATGAGAACCGAAAAAAAAATCAAATTGAAGCAGTTGCGCCACTGGCGCATTCGTAAACGGGTCAGCGGCACTTCCGAGCGCCCGCGTATGAGCGTCCGCTTCACCAACGAGAATATTCACGTACAATTCATTGACGATGTCGTTGGCAAAACGCTGGCTGCTACATCAACGGTGACCAAGGGTGAGGCAAAAGCCTTTTCTGCAAACGTCGAAGGTGCTAAGAAGGTTGGTGTGATCGCCGCAAAAGCTGCGCTAGAAAAGGGCATATCAGCTGTAGTTTTTGACCGTGGTGGCACCCGCTATCATGGAAAAATCAAAGCGCTGGCTGACGCTGCTCGCGAGGCCGGATTGAAATTTTAACCTGAACCGGAGAATTTATTGTGGCTGAAAACGAAAACATTCCAGTAACCGCGGCAGCTCCTGAGGAGCAGAAACCTCAACGTGAGACACAGCGTGAACAACGCGGTCCCCGTGGTGGGCGTGGCGGTGGCGGGGGCCGTGGGCGTCGTCCCTCAGACGGCGGTGACAACGATAAGGGCGGTGACGAGATCGTTGAAAAAGTTGTGTTTATCAACCGCTCATCAAAGGTTGTGAAGGGTGGGCGGCGCTTCAAGTTTAGCGCTCTGGTAGTAGTGGGTGATAAAAAAGGGCGCGTTGGTATAGCACTCGGCAAGGCTGCCGAAGTGGCAGATGCGATTCGTCGTGGTGGTGAACTTGCGAGGAATAAGATGCAAATTGTCTCATTGAAAGATGTGACGATTCCCCACGAAGTTTATTCCACATACGGTGGAGCGAAGATTCTTTTGCGCCCTGCTTCACCCGGTACAGGAATCATCGCTGGCAAAACTGTTCGAGCTGTTTTGGAATCGGCTGGCGTGAAGGACATTTTGACAAAGTCTCTCGGCTCTAAAAATGCCGCCAACGTGGTTAAGGCTACTTTAAATGGACTTTTAAATCTCCGCACACGCGAACAGATTTATAGTGCCCGCGGTTTGGAAATCAAGAAAGTGGCCGTGCCAAAAGCACCAGAATCCGTGACTGCCTGATATTATTATTTATGCGACTGCACACTCTCAAACCCCGTCCGGGGTCGAAACATCGTCGGAAGCGGCTCGGCCAAGGTGAATCCAGCGGCCACGGTAAGACGGCGGCGCGTGGTGGAAAAGGTCAGACGGCTCGTTCTGGCAGCTCAATTCGTATTGGTTTCGAAGGTGGGCAAATGCCGCTCATCCGGCGTATCCCCAAACGCGGTTTTAACAATGCCCGGTTTACCACAGCCTACAGTCCGGTTAATGTTTCTGATCTTAACCAATTTGACGATGGTGCACGTGTGGATGAAGCCGCGCTGCGCACGCTTGGTCTGGCCAAAGGCCCTGTGTTGGGCATCAAGGTACTGGGAAATGGGGAATTGACGAAGAAGCTGGTCGTGGTGGTGAGCGCGATTAGCGCTTCCGCAAAGACCAAGATTGAAGCCAAGGGCGGCACTGTTGAAATTGTTGCAGCAAAGCAAGCAATTGAATCTAAAAAATAGTCTGTCATCGAATGATCCGCTCCATCTACAGCACCCTAGTCAATTGTTTCAAAATTCCGGAGTTAAAATCTCGGATTTTGTTTACATTCGGCTTGTTGGCGGTCTGTCGCTTGCTGGCGGTCATTCGCATACCAGGCCTTAATGGTCAAGCTCTCTCGGATTACTTCTCAAAGCAGCAAGGAGCCGGTAGCGGTGGATTGCTCGGGATGTATAACACCTTTGCAGGTGGTGCATTTGAGCATTGTGCAATTGGTTCATTGGGAATCATGCCGTATATCAGTGCTACTATTATCATTCAGCTGTTGACCGCCGTTGTGCCCCAGTTGAGTAAAATGGTTCGTGAAGAAGGGGGGCGTACCAAGATCATCCAATACGGCCGTTACATGACTGTTCTGTTGTGCATCGGCCAAGGTGTTTATTTTGCCGGCAATTGGTTGCACCCCGAAACAGTTTTCCGAGGTTTTCAGGGAACCTTGGTGCTAATCGATAATCATTTCTGGTATTACTTTGTAACGGTGACGGTGATGACCGCTGGAACCATGCTCCTGATGTGGTTGGGTGAGCAGATAACCGAGCGGGGAATTGGAAATGGTGTCTCTCTTGTCATTACCGTTGGTATTTTGGCGCGTTTGCCCAACGCAGTTCAGGGCGCACTGGACATGTTTACCTCGCACAATGGTGCCGAGCCGACGCATAATTTGGTCACCACTGGAACTGTTTTGGTGTTGTTGTTGGTGTTAGTAATTGGTGGGGTAATTGCAATTACCCAGGCGCAGCGCAAGATTCCAGTCCAGTATGCGCAGAGAGCTGTTGGGCGAAAAATGTATGCTGGCGGCACCTCATTCATGCCTTTGCGAGTTAATTATGCGGGCGTGATGCCCATCATTTTTGCACAATCCATTTTGATGTTTCCCCAGCCGGTTTTCTCCTGGCTTGCAAATAATCTCAAGGTACCCTTCCTTCAGGATTTTTTCCGTGGTGTAGCAATTCAACTTGGCTACGGTTCCTTTTTATATCTAGCGATTTATTCGGCAATGATTTTGTTTTTCTCCTATTTTTGGGTCGCTACACAATTTAATGAGATACAAATTTCTGACGACCTCAAAAAAAATGGTGGATATATCCCGGGTGTCCGTCCTGGGCAGGGCACGGCTGACTATCTCCACAACGCAATGACTCGAATCACGCTAGCGGGAGCTGTGTTTTTGATGATCATTGCCACAATTCCTATCATTCTCTCACGCAAGATGAGCATCGATCAGAATGTGGCTCAGTTTTTTGGTGGAACAAGCATTTTGATATCGGTTGGCGTTCTGTTGGATACCATGCGCCAGGTCGAATCGCATCTGATGATGCGCCATTACGACGGATTTTTGAAAAAAGGCAAGGTTCGAGGCCGGTTTTAATTTTTTGTGGCGGGAATTAAGCTCAAGACCGAGGCCGATTTGAAGTTGATGCGTCCGGCGGGGATGATCGCCGGCAAGGTGCTTGAAGAGATTGCGGCGTTTATAGCTCCTGGCGTCACGACCCGGCAAATTGATAGTTATGCGGCTGAGCGGATTTGGAGCTATGGTGCAAAAAGCGCATTCATTGGGTATCATAAGTTTCCCTGTCATACCTGCTTGTCGGTGAATGACGAGGTTGTTCATGGAATAGCGACTGATCGGGAGTTGAAATTTGGTGATATTGTCAGTGTCGACGTAGGGGTGAATTACAAGGGATTTATCGGCGATACCGCGCGTACGATTGCGGTGGGTGGTTGCGGAGTTGTGGCGCAGCGGTTGCTGGACGTCACAGAACAGTCGCTTTTTTTGGGAATTGCGCAAGCAAAACCGGGCAATTCTGTTTTGGATATTTCGGTTGCGGTGCAACGGTATGTGGAGCAAAACGGGTACAGTGTGGTGCGTGAATTTGTCGGCCACGGGGTGGGGCGCTCGATGCATGAGGAACCGCAGGTTCCCAATTTCGACGAAGGGAAAAAGAATTCGCCGAAATTAAGACCCGGAATGACCATTGCAATTGAACCAATGGTCAATGCGGGCCGGGCAGATGTAAAAATATTAAAAGACGGCTGGACAGTGGTGACGCAAGATGGTTCACTATCTGCCCATTTTGAACATACTGTTTTGATTACGTCAGGTGAGCCAGAGATTTTGACATGGGTGAAAAAGCCTTCCGCGTCGATGCTTGCGTGATCAAAGCGTTGTCAAACGGCACCTATTTCGCAGAGTTGAGTAATGGTCACCGGTTGACGGCATTTGTTGGTGAGCGGGATAAAAAAAAGTTCGCCGGCGCGAATGTCGGCGACACGGTGAAGTTGCAATTAACGCCTTACGACTTGAGCGTGGGGCGTATTTTAGTCGAAACAAAAGATTTATAGCATGAAAGTCAGAGCGTCAGTTAAAAAAATGTGTGAGCACTGCAAAATCGTGCGTCGGCGCGGCATCATTCGCGTCATCTGCTCGAACAAACGCCACAAGCAACGTCAAGGTTAAATAATAATATATGGCACGCATCATTGGTGTGGAAGTTCCGCCCGGCAAGCGCATAGATATCGCGCTCCGCTACATTTACGGTATTGGACCGGTCAACGCGAAGGAGGTTCTCGAGCGCGCGAATATCGACCCCTCCATTCGCGCTAAGGATCTGACGGAAGCCCAGCTTTCCCAGATCGTGCACGCAATTCAAGAGGGCAAATACGTCATTGAAGGCGATTTGCGTCGTGAATTGGGCATGAATTTAAAGCGGCTGCAGGGCATCAAGTGCTATCGGGGGATTCGCCACATGCGCAGTTTGCCTGTCCGTGGGCAGCGCACCCAGACGAATGCACGCACGCGCAAAGGGCCGCGCAAGACGGTTGGTGTGCAACGTAATCCCAACGCCAAGACTGGTATCCATTAATAAATAATTTCGTTATGTCCGAAGAAAAAAAGAAACCGGCCCCGCCGAAAAAGGAAAAAGAGGTCAAACCCGCAGCAGTCTCTGTCGCCGGTGATGTGAAGCCTGCCAAAAAGTCTGTCGCAGCGGTTGATGTCGCGCCTGTTGAGCCGGTAATTTCTGCTGCTCCAACAGCGGCTGAACTGCTCGGCGAAGATCCGAATGCCAAAAAGATTGTCAAGGCAAAACACGCCAAGAACATATCTGCCGGCATCGCCAACATACTGGCCACATTTAATAATACCCAGGTGACGATAACCGATGCGCAAGGGAACCTAATTGGTTGGTCCAGCGCTGGGCGCGTGGGTTTTAAGGGGTCGCGTAAAAGCACCGCTTACGCCGCTCAAATGGTGGCTCAGGATGCCGCTCGGCAGGCCATGGCGCACGGGATGAAAGAGGTTGAGATCCGTGTTAAAGGTCCTGGGTCAGGTCGTGAGTCGGCCATCCGCGCACTGCAGGCCATCGGTTTGGAAATCAGCACGATTAAGGATGTGACCCCGGTACCGCACAATGGTTGCCGTCCGCCCAAGAAGCGTCGCGTGTAAAAATTGTAAATTTTAAATTGTACTAATTATTTTCTATGGCTCGTTATACAGGTCCCCGCGTCCGCATCAGCCGCCGTTTCGGTGTTCCGATTTTCGGCCCGACAAAATACCTTGAACGCCGTAATTACGGTCCCGGCGTTCATGGTCCGAAATCCCGCCGGAAGACCACCGAATACGGGGAGGGGCTGATTGAAAAACAAAAGCTTCGCTATTACTACGGACTGATGGAGAAGCAGTTTAGAGGCGTTTATGAGCGCGCCAAGAACCGCCGCGGTATCACAGGTGAAACGATGCTCCAGATTCTGGAGACGCGGTTGGATAACGTTGTGTTTCAGCTGGGTTTTGGAAACACCCGTGCCGCTGCCCGACAGATGGTTAATCATGGACACATAACTGTGAATGGCCGCAAAGCAGCAATTGCTTCTTACGCGCTTAAAGTGAATGACGTCATTGTGGTTAAAAATCACAATGTTTCACGCCAGTTGGCGACAAAGAATCTGGAAGTTTCAGCGAGCCGCGCCGTTCCGGATTGGCTGTCTTTAAATAAAGAAGATTTCAAAGGGGTTGTCATGCGCATTCCCACGCGCGCTGAGATTCAACCCATTGCCAATGAACAAGCCGTCGTCGAATTTTATTCCCGGTAAACCGAAAAAATAACAATTACACGGGTTTTGCTGGACGGGAATAATTTAACCGGCAAAACCAGATTAAAATTGTTGAAAGGATGCTATGCCAGTACGTTTAGGTCGTTTTGAAATGCCCAAGCGGTTGCAGAAGGATGAAGCCTCAGCAACTGATATTTATGCTAAGTTTATCGCCGATCCGTTTGAAACCGGATACGGGCATACCGTTGGAAATTCACTGAGGCGTGTCCTGCTTTCCTCGCTTGAGGGCGCGGCAATCACCTCGTTAAAGGTGGACGGTGCCATGCATGAATTTGCAACGATTGAGGGCGTGGCAGAAGACGTCACCGACATTGTTTTGAACCTCAAGAAGGTCAAATTTAAAGCTCACTCGCGTGATGAGCAGGTCTTGTTACTCTCGGTAAACAAGGAAGGGGCCGTCACTGCTGGCGACATTCAGACGAATCAGAATATTGAACTGGTCAATCCCGCTCAACATATCTGCACGCTGGATAAGAAGAAAAAGTTTGAGATGGAGTTGACCGTGAAAATCGGTCGCGGGTTTTGTCCGAGCGATGAAAACAAGAAGCTGGGTCAGGCCATTGGGATTGTGGCCATCGACTCAATTTTCTCGCCCGTTACTCGGGTTCGCTATGCGGTGGAGGCGGCGCGTGTCGGAAACCGCACCGATTACGATCGTCTGGTACTTGAAATTTGGACAGACGGGCGCATTACCCCCGATGATGCCCTGACGCAGGCCTCCGCAATTTTGGCACATCATCTGGACGTTTTTGTCGGCTATGACAAGAATGCCATCGAGTTTGAAGAAGCCGCTGATAAGCAAGATGACGAGAAGTCCAAGCTCAAGAAACTGTTGAATATGAGCGTGAATGAAATCGAGTTGAGCGTCCGGGCGGCGAACTGCCTCAACAATGCGAACATTACCACCGTGGGTCAGCTCGCGCTGAAGACGGAGCAGGAGATGCTCAAATATCGCAACTTCGGCAAGAAGTCGCTGAACGAAATTAAAGAAAAACTCACTTCACTGGGCCTCTCTCTTGGCATGAATTTTGAGCCGGGATTGGTTGACGCCCCCAAAGAAGAAGCCAAAGCAGAATAAGGAATTGACATGAGACATTTGAAGCGCACGGCCAAATTGGGCCGCACCTCGGAACATCGCAACGCGATGCTGGCCAACCTCGTTTGCAGCTTGATTGAACATAAGCGCGTAACGACCACTTTAGCAAAAGCAAAAGCTGCACGATCTGTTGCTGAAAAAATGGTGACCCTTGGCAAAAAAGGCGGCCTGCATCATCGGCGCTTGGCAGTTGCTAGGCTTCACCAGGAATCCGCTGCAAAAATCCTGTTCAAGGACATTGCGCCTGCATTCAAAGATCGTCGTAGTGGGTATACACGGATAATTAAGTTGGAACAGCGTGTGGGCGATGCTGCCCCGCGTGCTATCTTGGAATGGGTAGACACCATTGCTCCCGCTGCGCCGCTTGAAGCCGCTACAGCAGTTGATGTGAAATCCGAGACGACGAAGTAGTCAGTCTTTCAAAAAAAAGCCCGCTCCATTAAGAGCGGGCTTTTTTTGTGATTAGGTTCAGCGGTATTTCCCGAACAATCGGGCCTGCTTCGGGTTAAAGGGTAAGCGTCACCCGAAGCGCCTATTGACAGAAGTTGAGCGGGTTCAAAGTTGCGAGCGATAGTTTGCTATGACAACTATGATATTGTTTGAAGCTGCTCGGTCTTTTTGGATTTGGCCCAGGCTTCGGGGGTGAGGGTGGGGACTTGATGGTTGGTCGCCCGGGGGAGCCGCGTGAGGACGTCTTTCAAATAGGCATAAGGATCGAGCTTCCGCCGCCGGCAGCTTTCGATGATTGTGTAAATAATCGCGCTGCGTTCCCCCGCGTCGGCATCGCCCATGAACAGCCAGTTTTTCTTGCCGATCGCCGTGGGCCGGATTGCGTTTTCGACCAGATTATTGTCGATCAGGACCTGGCCTTTCGACAGATAAACCGTCAAGGCGCTCCACTGGCCCAAAACATATTCGATGGCCCCGCTCATCGGACTCTGCGGCAAATGGCGGCGACTGGCCTGGTATTTTAACAGCGCTTTCCGCAGGCGCTCCACAATCGGGCGGCTTTGATGTGCGCGCACGGCTTGCCGCAGCTTGGTGCCCGCCCGTTCTTCGCGCAAGCCAGCCTCCACTTGATATAAATACTGGATTTGCCGGATCACCCAACCGGCACTGACCGGCGCGGATTCCAAGGCGTCATAAAACTTCCGCCGCGCATGCGCCCAGCACCCCGCCAGTTCAATCGCCGGCGTCCGGCTCTTCACAAACGCCGGATAGCCGGCGTAGCCATCACATTGCACGACCCCCGTGAACTCCGCGGGAATCACCCGTTGTAGGCATTCGGCGGCACGGCTGGTTTCCCAGCGGAAAAACACATCCCCGCTGGGCCGGTGGCTGGTCCAGAGATAACCTTGGCGGGTTCGCCCATGGCCAGGCTCCAGATAATTGACTGGCGTTTCATCCACCTGTACATAGCCTCCGGCCATCACCCCCGTCCGGATTTGTTCATAAATCGGCTTTAACCAGTCGGCCGCCAGCAAAACCCATCGCGCCAAACTCTGCCGGGGAATGTGCACCTGGTGCCGCCGTTGAAAAATCTGTTCCTGCCGGAACAGCGGCAGATGGTCGCAGTATTTGCTCACCAGCACCTGTGCCAGCAATCCCGGCGCGGCCAGCCCCCGCTCCTGCAAGCAGGGCGGCAACGGCGCAATCACCGGCACCGGATCCACCGCCGTGCGGGACACATATTTCTTCCGCACCGTCCGCCGTTTCAAAAAGCGCGCCGGTTCGTAGTCCAGTTGTTCGCTGACTTCCTGGCCAATGCAACGCCATTGCTCCGGCGCGGCCTTCACCGGCTCGGGCTCGATCACCTCTTCCACCACCGGCAAATGCTCCGGCAAGCGCGGAGCGCGTTCCTTCCGGGGACGATTCACGACAGCCTTGGGCTTTTCCATCACCGGAGCCGGTGAAGTCACTGTGGGGACAGCCAGTTGCACCAGCAGTTCTAACTGGGCGGGGTCGAGCTTTTCGCTGCTTGAACCAAACACCCGGCGCACTAACGCATCCACTTTTTGACGAAGCAAGCGGTTCTCCCGTTGCGTATTTTCCAGCGCCGCTTTCAGCGTGACGACGAGCTCCCGCAGGAGGCTCAACTCATCATTTAGCGCGGCGTTCATCGTCGCATTCTCAGACGACTAACCCGCCCGTTTGTTCAATCTTTTTGCAACTATTTTCGCCCCGCTTTTTTATTCTTTCCGCTCATACCACGGACGCATTTTCGCCCCGATTAAATCCACGCCGTCCGTCAGCATCGCCAACGCCTGCGGCGTCAGATTTAACTTGGGACTCTCCGCAGATCCAGACTTGGGCCAGGCAAAAGTCCCCGCTTCCAAACGCTTGGTCAGCACCCACAATCCCGTCCCATCCCAGCAGAGGATTTTGATGCGCGTGTGCCGCCGGTTGCTGAACACAAACAACGCCCCCTGGCGTGGATCTTCTCCCAGACGCTCGCACGCGAGCGCGTGCAGCCCATTGAATCCTTTGCGCATGTCGCAGGCTTCCACGGCCAGATACACTTTCAGACTGCCGGAAAAACTTAGCATGCTTTGCCCAGGGCTTGGATTATGGCCACGGCCAGTGCGGCCTGCCGTTCATCAGACACTTCCAACCGCGTCCCACCCGGCAACTGCAACACCAGTGGCGCTGGGAGATTTGAACCAGAAACGGAAGTCGCGTTCATCACCGCCTCCAGCCATTGGACCGATCCCGCCCCAGCCGTTTGCCCCGGTTGGGTGTCCTGGAGCTGCTTGCGCCGCAGCCGGGCCCAAGTCGCGAACGTCTGATATTTGATCCCAGCCAGCGCCGCAAATTTCACCCCGCTCAGGCCGCTGCGTTCAAATTCATCCAGCAATTGCTGCCGCCGATCCGCCGGCATCCGGACCCGCCCCACCTCGTCTCGCTTCAATATGATCGTCTCCTCCGCCAATTTCATATTTGTCATAGCACCTAGGCTATGACGTTTATGATCCCCTTAATAGTGGCGCTCGGCGTGACGCTTACGTTAAAGGGTCTCCGGCTGTTTCATTAGCTCACTGATGCGCAGGAGTAATCTGCCGGCGGCACCGCCATCGAGGACGCGGTGGTCGAAGCTGAGAGTCAGATAGGCTTCCATGACCGGGACAAACTGTTGTTTCGACTCATCCCAGTGGGGCATTTTCCGGCCGGCACCGAGGCCGAGGACCAGAGTCTGTTCCGGCAGCGGGATGGGGGTGGCCCAAATGAGACCGAACGTGCCGAAATTGGTGACCGTGGCCACAGATCCGCCCGTGGCATCCGCCGGCAGTTTTCTTTGCCGCGCCAGTTCCACCAGCTCATTGTATCGGACGGTCAATTCCTTCAGTGGCTTTTTATTGGCGGCGCGGATGACGGGGACGAGAACGCCGTCCTCGGCTTCTACGGCAAAACCAACGTCAATGGAGGACGGATGGACAATATTGGTGCCGACCAGTCGGCCAGCTACGGCGCTGTTTTCAGCCAGCGCCAGCGCCAGCGCCCGCAACGCATAGAGCGCGGGGCCTGGCTTGGTTACGCAGGCTTTACGATGGGCCAGCATGGCATCGATTTTTACCGGCAGACCGACAGTGGCCAGAGGTCTGGACCAGCTGCGGCGCATCGCATCCGCCACGGCCACCCGCATGGAGGAGGCTTTGGTAAGCTTCTGCTGTTCCAGGCTGGCGATGAATTTTTCAAAATCCTCCACGGTCACCCGGCCGGCGGCTCCGCTGCCGGCAATCCCGGCGAGATCGGCGGCACTCAGGCCGAGCTCGTGCATGCGTGCTTTGAGTCGGGGTGACATATAGCTCGCCCCGGTGGCGTTTACCGGCACGGGCAATCCTCGGAGGGTGGGTTCTACACGCGAGCTTTTGGCTGGGGATCTCTCATGGCCCGGAGCCTCTGCCGAGGATTCTTGATGAGTAGGGACTGGTTCGTCGAGTCCGAAGCGTCGGGCTTCGTCATTGGTGACTTCGAGTGTTCCCAAGACATCGCCGACGGCGTAGCTTTCATTCAACTGGGCTGAAAAACTTTCCACGCGGCCGCTGCAGGGGGCGGTGACAGTCATGGTGGCCTTGTTGGTTTCCACTTCAATCAAATCTTGTCCGCCTTCGACGTGGTTGCCGGGTTTGACCAGGAAGCTGACCACGGCCGCCTCAGCGATGGATTCGCCGAGTTGGGGCATGATGATGGGAATCTGCGGCATAAATTTATTTAAAATCTTAAAATTTTGCGAGCGGCGGCGGCAACGCTGCGGGAGGTTGGACGGTGCGCCGCCCATAGGTTGGGGTGATACGGGACAGGCGTATCTTTGGCGTTCAAGCGTTGCGGCGGGGCATCAAGAAGGCCATAGCCTTCCGCTGTGACGCGGGCGATGACTTCGGCTGTCACTCCGCCCCAGGGCCAGGCTTCGCCCACGCACAGGAGCCGTCCGGTCCGCGCCACGCTGGCCACCACGGTATCGGTGTCCAAGGGCTTGATGGAGCGCAAATCCACAACCTCCACTTGCCAGCCTTCGGTTGCCAGTTCTTCCGCTGCGGCCAGTGATTCATGCACCATGGCACTATAGGTGACGATGGTGAGGTCCCGCCCTTCCCGGGCGATGCGGGCTTTGCCGATCGGCAGCGCTTCGCTGGGCAATTTATCGGCCTTGAGATGGTAATAGAGGAATTTGTGTTCGCAGAAAACCACTGGATCATCGATGGCCACCGCCGCGAGGAGCATCGAATAGGCATCCTCCACCGTTGCCGGTGTCAAGACCACCAGGCCCGGGTAATGGGCGTAAATGGCTTCCAAGCACTGGCTGTGAAACGGGCCGCTGCCGGAGGTTCCGCCAAACGGGAGCCTGACGGTGATGGGGCAGGGGATGTTGGTGCGCCAAAATAGCGTGGAGGCCTGGTTGACAATCTGGTTAAAGGCGACGGTGGAAAAGTCGGCGAACTGCATCTCGATGATCGGCCGCAGACCTTCAATGGCGGAGCCGACGGCAAGGCCGATGATCGCATCTTCGCTGATCGGGGCATCAAGGACGCGACCCGAAAATTCTTTTGCGAGGTTTTTCGTTGCCTTAAACGCGCCGCCAAAGGCCCCCACGTCTTGTCCGTAGATAAAAACGCGTGGATCATTCCGCAGGGCGTGGGCTTGCGCCTCACGGATGGCTTCCAGATACGTGATGCTCATGGCGCAGAATTATCAATGGAAGACAAAACACGTTGAAACCGGGCGGCGGAGAGGAAGCCGGTTTCCGGATGTTTGATCTTAAATTTTTCATTCATGCGGGCTACCCTCCATTAGATTCCGGGTGGACAGTGCGGACCAGTCCTCGCCAAACGGATCCGGTGCCGGCTCGCGCTGGGCTTGGGCGACCGCCTCTTCGATTTCCCGAAGGGCGTCACTGCGCCAGAGGGCCAGCTGGGCGGCGTCAGCCGTGTGCGTCTCCAACAAAAATTCCTCGGCCACCTTCAAGCAGTCGCGCCCAAGGGGTGAATTTTTCAGATCCGGAGGGATGTATCCGGCGTCGTCGTGTTCGCCATGGCCGCAAAGGCGCAATAATTCGGCCACCACCAGTTGCGGGCCGTGGTTCGAACGGGCGCGGCCGATGGCAGTGCCGAGGGTCTGGATGCAGCCGGCAAAATCGGTGCCGTTCACGGTGTGAGCTTCAACCCCGTAGCCGATCGCTTTGTCTGCCAGATGGTCGCAGGCGTACTGGCGGTCATTGGGAGTGGAATAAGCAAACTGGTTGTTGGCCACCACCAGGACGAGAGGGAGCTTTTCAATCGCAGCCTGATTTAAAGCTTCGTGAAAGGCGCCGGTGGAAGTCGCCCCTTCACCCAGGCAGGCCACGCCAACGATGCCGGTGATGCCTTTCATCCGGCGGGCGAAAAGAACGCCGTTGACGACGGAAACCATCGCGCCGAGATGGCTGATCATGGGGAGGTATCCTTGTGTCGGTCGGCCGCGATGTACATTGCCGTCGCGCCCCCGCATGGGGCCGAGGGAAGATCCAAGGTAGGTGCGAACGGCGTCAATGATCGGTTCACCAAAGGCGAGGCGGCCGGCAGCATCGCGGATCAGCGGGGCAAAAACATCGCCCGGTGTCAGAGCCACGCCGATGGCGGCACTCAGGGCTTCCTGGCCGCGGCCAAGGAAGACGCCCCCGTGGATTTTGCCGGCGCGGTACAGCGCGGCAAATTTGTCATCCAACAGTCGCGCCCGCAACATGAAGCGGTAAGCTGCAAGTTGCGTCTCGCCAGCAGCGCGAGAACCGGAGACAGTTTGCAACATGCCGCAAGCTTATCGTTGCCGGTGCAGGCCAGCAATAAAACTTTCCAACGCCGGAATAAAAAACGTCTGGTATTTTTGAGGAAATTTGTTACAATAGGACAGCTCGTCGATGAGCTGCTTTGAGACGATGACAAGGACATAATGAGCCACACTAAATTTCACGCCTTGCTGCTCAGCGCAAACGATTCCTTAGCGGAGCAGCTGTTGCCGGCGGTCCGGTTGGGAGGCGGAAAGTTGAATGTGGCCGCCAGTTTTGCGGATGCCTTGAGGCTGCTCCAGGGTGAACCAGCGGATCTGATGTTGCTGAATCTTGATGCGGCTGAGGCCGACTGCCTTGATTTGTTGAGGCAGATCAAGCGTCACCGGTTTTCGCTGCCGGTTTTTACCATCGCCCTGTCCTCCAATCGGCAAACCGGCGCCGTGCTCCGGGCGTTTGAACTTGGGCTCAATGAGTTTATCGCATTGCCGTTTGATTCCCATCAGTTGTGCGCCCAGCTACAGGCGGCAACCCATCTGAAACGCCAGTTGGAGGAGTTGACGCTCAGTCAGCAGGAATTGGCCGAGGCCAGTCGCACCGCCGAAGCCAATTCGCGGGCCAAGTCCGAATTTCTCGCCGCCATGAGCCACGAAATCCGGACCCCGATGAACGGGGTCATTGCCATGACCGGACTGCTGCGGGAAACCCCGCTGACGGCTGATCAGCTTAGCTATGTGGAGACCATTCACAACAGCAGCGAGCTGCTGTTGAATATTCTGAATGACATTCTCGACTTTTCCAAAATCGAAGCCGGCAAGATGGAGTTGGAGAAGCAGGCTTTTGATCTCCGGCTTGGTGTGGAGGCGGCGCTGGATTTGTTAGCCACTCGGGCCCAGGAGAAATCTCTGGAACTGGGGTATGCGGCTGAAGCCAGCATCCCCACGCTGGTTGAAGGGGACGTTCAGCGCTTGAATCAGGTGCTGGTGAACCTGCTCAGCAATGCGATCAAATTTACCGAGCGGGGGGATGTTTTTGTAAAAGTCTGGAAAGTTCACACGCCCGTCTCTGAAAACGAGTCGGGAACCCTGCTGCGCCTGCATTTTACGGTCCGGGATACCGGGATTGGAATCGCTTCAGACCGGCTGGCCCGGCTGTTTCAGGCATTCACCCAGGCGGAAGCTTCGACATCGCGCAATTACGGCGGCACCGGTCTCGGCCTGGCGATCAGCCGGCGGCTGGTTGAAATGATGGGCGGCCGGATGTGGGCTGAAAGTGTGCCCGGCCAGGGATCCACCTTTCATTTTACCATCAACCTGCACACCGTGCCGAATTCGCCGCCGCCACCCTATGCCGGTTGTCTGCCGCGGCTTGCAAATCGAAAGATCTTGATTTTAAATGACAATGGGACCAGCCGGCTCGCTTTGTTTGAATTGTGTCAGCGCTGGGGAATGCTCCCCACGGCGGTGGAAAATGTGGCTCAGGCCATGGAATTGCTTCGGCATCGGGTCGCCTTTGATCTGGCGTTGGTGGATTTGCATTTGCCCGGCATGGACGATGTGGCCGTGGCGGCGGAGATACAGAAATTCCCGGTAGCCAGCACGCTTCCCATTGTGCTGATGGCTTCTCCGGGCAAAGCCACTTCGCCGACACCCGATGGACGGAGACTGTTTTCGCACGTCTGCAACAAGCCGGTCAAGCCGTCCCAGTTGAGCGCGGCGCTGGAAAATGCCCTGGACAAGCCGCTCCCAGCCGCGCCGCCGGCGGCTCCGCAAAAAACGGACCAGCCTTTGGCTGCGCGCCTGCCACTGCGCATTCTGGTGGTGGACGATAATGTTATTAACCAGAAAGTTTCCGTCCGCCTCTTGCAACAGCTCGGTTACCAGTCCACCGTTGCCGCCAATGGCCGGGAAGCCCTGGAGGCTCTGGATCAAAAGGGCTTTGATTTCATTTTCATGGACGTGATGATGCCTGAAATTGACGGGTTGGAAGCCACCCGCCAGATTCGTGAGCGGCAGTTGAGCGGCAAGCACCCGAATTATGCCGGGCGGGTGATTATCGTGGCGATGACGGCACATGCGATGCAAAGTGACCGTGAAAATTGTCTCGCGGCCGGGATGGATGATTATCTGGCCAAGCCGGTGAGACCGAAAGATGTCCGCGATATGATTGAAAAATGGGGGGGGACGCTGAGTGCCCCGCCGGTGCCGACATCGTCCGCGACTCCGTTGGCAGTCAGCGAAATGCCGCCCGTGGACATGGGGCGCATGAAGGATTTGACGGATGGCAATATGGAGGGGATGCGGGAGTTGGTGGAGATGTATTTGAAGCAGACGTTCAAGCAGATGGCGCAATTAAAGTCCGCCATCCGTGATCAGCAGTCGGAAAGTGTCCGCCATCTGGCCCACAGCAGCGCGGGCGCCAATGCCACGCTGGGTATGGGCCAGATGCACACGATTCTGCGTGCCCTGGAAAAACTTGGCGGGTCGGGTGTCCTGACCGACGCCGACCGGATTTATGCAGATGGACTCCGTGAATTTCTCCGCGTTCAGGAATACCTGCGGGCGCAGCCGGAGTTGGCGGAAACCGTAGCGAGATGCCTCACCCATGAAAAAAATTCTAATCATTGATGATGATCAGATTGTCGCAAACATCTATCACAACAAATTTGCCGTGGAAGGCTATCTTGCCGAGGTGGCGCATGACGGCAATTCCGGTCTGAAACTTGTTTACAGTTTTCAGCCCGACCTGCTTATTTTGGATTTGAAGCTGCCGGATATTTCGGGGGTGGATGTCATCAAGAAAATCCGCAGTGATCCGGCGTTTGCCCGCATGCCCATTCTTGTGTTCACTAATGTTTACCAGACGAATTTGATCCAGGCCGCCCGGTTGGCCGGGGCTGAAAAATGCCTTTCCAAGGCCAGCAGCACGCCGAAAGACATGCTTGAAGTGGTTCGTCATCTGGTCGGCGGCGGCACGGTTCCCCCAAGTCCAGCGCTGGCGGTTTCGTCCGGTGAGACCCTGTCGGGGATGTCCGCCGATGTGTCGGACGCGGACTTTCAGGCCGGTTTGCGCGTGGATTTTGTCAGGAATTTGCCGGCCGCCCTCCACGCCCTGCGCGGAGGATTGCAGTCCCTCGTCAAAGCACCTGATTCCGCGGTCCAGCTCAAGCAAGTCTTTGAAATTTACCGGATGGTACGCTCGGTCAACAACAGCGCCGGCATTGTCGGTCTGGCGCAGATCCATCACCTGGCCTCGGCACTGGAGGCGCTGCTCAAGGAAATCCACGAGAAGCCCCAGAACCTGAATGCGTCCACCCTCCGCACCATCGCCTCAGCAGTCGATTTTCTCGGGCTGCTGTTTGAAAAAAGCCTTGAGCCGGAATGCTGGGAAAAAGCTTTGGCCCGGATTCTGGTCGTGGATGACGATGCGATCTCACGGCGCGCCATTGTTTATGCGCTGGAAAAGGCGCAGCTCAAATCCGTCAGCCTGGAGCATCCACAGCAGGCCTTGGAGCTGCTTCAGGCGAACGACTTTGACCTGATCTTTTTGGACGTGGACATGCCGGTGTTGAACGGTTTTGAACTGTGCGCCAAGTTGCGTGCCCTGCCGCGACACAAAAAAACGCCCGTGGTGTTTGTCACTGGGCTGAACGATTTTGAAAACCGCACCTCCTCAACCATGGCGGGCGGAAATGATTTCATCGGAAAACCCTTTTTGTTCATCGAGCTGACGGTGAAATCCCTGATCCATCTCTTGCGGAACCAGCATTTGAAAAGGCCGACACTTCCAGCCCAGCTTTTGAGCCCTCACCCGGCCCAGACCCCGGCTGACGCCGCCCGCCTATGAAAAAAAAGGGGGTCTTTCTGCAGGTCGGTTTGCTGGGTTTTATCGTGCTTCAGGGATTCAATCCCGGGCGGACGAATCCGCCGGTCAAAATTGATTTTATCAAGGCGGCGCAACCGCCGCCGCCGGTGGCTGCCAGTCTCCGGGCGGCCTGTTATGACTGTCACTCCTCCGAAACCCGGTGGCCATTTTATGCCCGGATCGCGCCGGCTTCATGGCTGATCGTCCGCGACGTGAATGAGGGCCGCGAGCATCTCAATTTTTCCGACTGGCCAACGGAACCGGACCGGGCGGCTAAAAAACTGGATCGGATCAACGAGGTTCTTGATTACCAGGAAATGCCGCCCAAACAGTATTCCCTCATCCATGCCGGTGCGCGGCTGACTGCGGTTCAACGCCGGGAAATCATGAGCTGGACGGATGCTGCCGCCCAAAAGTTGCGCCCCGCCATTCCCAATCCATGACCCATGCTTCAGACTGAATTTATTCCCGCCGCCAGCCCCGATTCCCGTCGCCTCTTTATTGTCCTGCACGGTCTCGGCGATTCGCCGGCCGGCTGGCGATGGTTGCCCGGGGCTTTGGACTTGCCGGATTGGAATTATCTGCTGGTCCGGGCGCCTGACGAATACTACGGGGGCTATTCGTGGTTTGATTATCCGGCAGACATAGCTCCTGGCATTCACCGCAGCCGCAAGCTGCTCTATGAGCTGATAGATGATTTGTGTGCCCGGAATTTTCCAGCGGATCAGATGATTCTCGGCGGTTTTTCGCAGGGATGCCTGATGTCGCTTGAAACCGGTCTGCGCTATCCCCGTCGCCTGGCCGGGATCGTTGGAATCAGCGGGTGGGTTTTTGAATTGGAGCAGTTAGTTTGCGACCTTACGCCAGTAGCTAAATCACAGCGTTTGCTGGTCACTCACGGCCATTACGATCCTCTGCTGCCCTTCGCCGAAGTCCGTGCCCAAATCCGGCGATTGCAGTCTGCCGGACTGAACATTGCCTGGCACGAGTTCCCCAAGGAGCACACGATTCACGGACAGGAAGAAATCGCGGTGATTCGGGAATTCGTGCGAGCTGCCTGATCGGACTCGGAACCCGGGCTGAATATGCCGGCCCGGACCGGCTTCAAAATTTATAGGAGATCCCGCTGATCAGACGTAAGTCGTTGTTCTGAAATCCGGGTGCAGGCTGGTTGACGAAGTTGTCCTGGAGATACACCTGTAGGCTGAGGTTTTTGGCGATGGCTGCGTCGATGCCCACCTCGGCGTTGACGATGTAATTGTCCACCTTGTCCACCTCGGGAATAAATTCCACCGTCTGCCAGAGCTTGGTGGTGGGGCTGAACTTATATTCAAACCGCTCGGCCAGACGCAAAGCGGCGTACTGATCGGCCGTTGTGCCCTGCCGCTCCACAATCACCGAAGGGCCCGCCTCCGTCGCCAGGGTCACATTGGTCTGGCGCAACAGGTAATAGCCCAAGCCTGGGCTGCCCGTAAAGCGGTAATCGATGGACTTAATTCCGTCATGTAGCCCGTCCAGCCGGCCGAAGACAAACAGGCGATGGGTGAAAAAATGGTCCGCTTGTCCAAAACCGTGCAGCATCTCGTAGTTCTTTACCGAGTTGTCCTCGCCGTAGGCGCCGTCCATGCCGACCGACCATTCGTTCCAGGGCGTTTTGCGCTCGGTTAACAGCTTGGCGTTCACCAGCAGCGTGTCCTTGTTGCCGCGGGCCATGGCCAGCCCCAGTGTGGCCGAGCTTTGCCAGGTGGGCCGATTGGTGGTGATTTCCGGTGGCGGCGGCAGAAGGTCCTTCGTTCCCTGGACGATTTGCTGGAGCGGCACCAGCGGCGTGTCCTCCGCAATGACCCGACTGGCGAATAATAAAATCGCCAGACCGCCCGCCCAAAAGGATCGGTTGAGGAGGTTCATGGTTTGGGATTACTCGGGCGGCGGCACTGGGGCCGAATCTTCCTTGTCTTCGCTGATGACCGGGGCAATCGCCTGTAATTTGTCGCCCGCCTCCAGATTCACCAGCTTCACCCCGATGGTGTTGCGGCCAGCCTCGCGAATGCCTTGTACCGGGATTCGCACCATCTGGCCGCCAACAGTGATGATCATAATCTCATCCGAATCGCGAACCGTCAGCGCACCAATCAAATTGCCGGTCTTGTCCCCGGTTTTCATCGTGATGATGCCCTTGCCGCCGCGCGACTGGACCCGGTACTCGTCGAAGCCCGTGCGTTTGCCGATCCCGTTTTCGCCTGCCACCAGCAGTGCGGCGTCAGGCACCACCACCGTGGCCGCCACCAGCGCGTCGTCGTCTTCCAGGGTAATCCCGCGCACGCCGCCGGCTGATCGGCCCATCGAACGCACATCGGCCTCGCTGAACCGGATGCTCATCCCGTTCTTGGTGATTAAAACCACATCGTCGCCGGGATCCTTCACGTCGTTGTTTTCCACGATGCTGCCGCGGGTCAACTTCACCTCGATCAGGGCGTCGCCGGGATCAATGCCGATGGCGATGATGCCGCCCTTGCGGACATTGGAAAATTCGTTGAGCGAGGTCTTCTTCACGGTGCCCTGGCGGGTTGCGAAAAATAATTCGCCCGACTGCTGCCAGGTCATGTCCTCCTTGTTTCCACTGGTCTTGGACAAAATCCGGATGAGCGCGGCGACTTTTTCGTCGGCCTTCAGCTCCAGCAGATTCGCGATGCTCCGCCCTTTCGCGGCCCGGCCCATGTCCGGAATCTCATGCACACGCTCCACATACACGCGGCCGGTGTTGGTGAAAAACATCAGGTAATCATGCGTGCTGGCGGTGAACAGATGCTCGACAAAATCATTGTCGCTCGGCGACTCGCCCTCCTTCGTCGTCATTCCGATGACGCCCTTGCCGCCGCGGCGTTGGGCCCGATACTGGCTCACGTTGGTGCGCTTGATCAGTCCGCTGTGGGTCAGGGTAATGATGACGCCCTCATTGGCGATCAGGTCCTCGATGGCGATCTCGCCCTCGTCCGGGACGATTTCCGTCTTGCGCGGCGTGGCGTGCTTTTCCTTGATGGCGAGCAGCTCGGACTTGATGATGGCCATCACGCGCGATTCTTTCGCCAGAATGTCCAGCAAGTCTTTGATCACCTCCAGCAGCGCGCGGTATTCCTTGTCCACCTTGTCGATTTCCAGTCCCGTCAACTGGTAGAGGCGCAAATCCAGGATCGCGTCCACCTGCCGCTCTGTTAGCGCGTAGCGGCCCGCCGTCAGGCGCGCCTCGCTGCGGATCAGGATGCCCCAGGTCTCCACCTGCGCGCGGGACCACTCGAACGCGAGCAGCTTGATTTTTGCCTCATCCCGCGTTTTGCTGGACCGGATGATGTGGATGAATTCGTCCAGGTTCGACAGGGCGGTGATGTAGCCCTCGAGCAATTCCGCACGTTCCTCGGCCTTTTTCAGCTCAAACCGGGTCCGCCGCAGTACCACCTCGCGGCGATGCTCGATGTAGCACTGGATGATTTCCTTGAGATTCAGCGTCTTCGGCCGGCCATGGTCAATCGCCAGTGCATTGACGCTGAATGAAACCTCCAGCTGGGTGTGCTTGAAGAGGTTGGCGATGACGACTTTGGGCGTGGCGTCGCGTTTCAACTCAATCACCAGCCGGCAGTGCTCGTCTGACTCGTTGCGCATCGCGGAGATTTCCGTGATGATCTTCTCGTTGACGAGATTTGCGATCTGCTCCTCCAGCCCCGCGCGATTGACGTTGAACGGGATTTCCGTCACCACGAGTTGCTCGCGGTTGCCCTTCATTTCCTCGACGCCGATTCGTCCGCGGAGCTTGAGGCTGCCCTTGCCTGTCGTGAAATAATTCTTGATGCCCTCCACGCCGCAGAGGAATCCGCCGGTCGGAAAATCCGGGCCCTTGATGAATTTCATCAGCTCGGGAATCGTGATCTCCGGCCGGTCGATCTGCGCGCAGATGCCGTCCACCACCTCGCCGAGATTGTGCGGGGCCATGTTGGTGGCCATGCCGACCGCGATGCCCGTGCCGCCGTTGACGAGCAGGTTGGGGAAGGCGGCGGGGAACACCTTGGGCTCGGTCAGGCGTTCGTCATAGTTGGGCACGAAATCCACCGTGTCCTTGTCCATGTCCGCCATCAGGGCTGCCCCGAGATGCGTCAGCCGCGCCTCAGTGTAACGCATCGCCGCCGGCGGGTCGTTTTCCACGGAGCCGAAATTGCCTTTGCCGTCCACCAGCTTTTCTCGCATCGCCCACGGCTGCGCCATGTGCACCAGCGTCGGATAAATCACCGCCTCGCCGTGCGGATGGTAGTTGCCCGAGGTGTCGCCGCAGATCTTGGCGCACTTGATGTGTTTCCGACCCGGAAAAAGCGACAGGTTCTCCATCGCGTACAAAATGCGCCGCTGTGAAGGTTTCAGGCCGTCGCGGACATCCGGGAGCGCGCGGGAAATGATCACCGACATGGAATAGTCCAGGAACGAATTTTTGATTTCGTCCGCCACGTTGATCCTGGCGATTTTTTCGCCCTGCGTATAAGCCCCGCCGCTGGGTTGCACCTGCGGTGGGACGGGAGTCGGTTCGGTTTCGTCTGGCATGATATATATTTAAAAATTATTTTGTATTGGGCGGCGCAACCAGCGCGAGGCCGATCAAATCCGCCGCCGCGCACACCCGCTGGTCGCTGCTGCACATCGCTTCGCCGCCGTGCAGTTCCGCTGTCGCAACGTGAATGGCATCCAGCGTCCGCAACGGCACATCCGGATGGCATTGGTCAATCACCGCGCCCGCCCGCTCAATGACAGGGCGGTCCAGCGGCAGCAACACAAATTCCCGGTCGCGCACTTTGTCCTGAAACAGCCGCCATCCCGTCACGCGGGCCTGGCGAGAAATCCGCCCCGCCCGCTCCTTGGCCAGGAGGGCGGAGCGGACTTCCGCCACCGCGAGCTCCGAAGTCGCCACCGGCTGCCCGGCCACGATGCCGTGATACGCCGCGCTGTCGGGCTCGTGGCTGACCAGTTTGACAATGACGCAGGAATCGAGGTACATCGTCTTTACCAGCCGCGACCATCGCGGTCCGCGCGGATAATTTCAGTGGCGAACGGCCCTTCGCTTTGCATCGGCAATTTTTTTAACTGCTCCCAGGTCCCCGTGAAAACCTTCCGCGCCGAGGGCTTGCCCACCGGCGACAAGACGGCTTTCGGCCTGCCATCGCTGGTGATCGTGATTTCCTGTCCCCCCGCCACCAATTCCAGCAGGGCGGAAAATTTGGCCTTGGCCGCCCGCACCGGAATGGTCAGCCCCACCCCCGGCAACGCCACCGCCTCGCGCAATTCCAGAACCTGAGGTCTAGTCTCCGGGTATTTCAAGGGTTGTTTTGTTTTCATATCTCAATGTAGTCTCGCGTGACTACATTGTCAAGTTCACACGTCCAGATTCCGCACGTTCAGGGCGTTGTCCTCGATGAACTGGCGGCGGGGTTCCACCTCGTCGCCCATGAGGCGCACGAACATTTCCTCGGCTTCGACGGCGTCGGAGAGTTCGATGCGCAGCAGTTTGCGCTTGGCCGGGCTCATGGTGGTCTCAAATAGCTCTTTCGCGTCCATTTCGCCCAACCCCTTGAAGCGGTACATCTGGATGCCTTTTTTGCCGACCGTTTTGACCCCTTCCAGAATTTCCGGGATGGAGAAGATCGGCGTCACCATGGCGCGTTCCCCCTCACCTTCCATCAGCTCAAACAGGGGCTTGTCTTGCGCCGCATAATGGTCCACCGCCAGGCCTTTCTTGCTCAGTTTTCCCAGCAGATCCGCGATGGCCTTGCTTTCCAGATGCAAATTGCTGACCTTCGCCCGGCGGGTCGGGCCGTCCTTCTTCCGTTCGCCCTCGCCTTCCGGGCCGAAAATGTCGCCGTTGGCGAGCTTGAAGGTTTCCACCTCTTCCGGGGCCAGAAAATAATGAACGGTTTCGTCGTTGCCGGAGCGCACTTTGATCATGGTCTGCGGCAGGGTTCCGTCCTCGGCGCGCTTTTCCACATAGTCCGCAAAGTCACCGCCAAGGCGCTTGATGTAGGTCGCATGCTTGTCCAAGGCTTCCAGCAGCGTGAGAATCTCCTCAAGCTGCTTCGGGGCAAACTCTCGTCCGTCTGCCAGATTTTTCAACCGGACCTCCTCCACACCGTTCTGGAGCAGAATCCGGTTCAGCTGCACATCGTCGTCAATGTAATCGGTTTTTTTCTTGCGGGTGATGGAGTACAGGGGCGGCTGGGCGATGTACACAAACCCCTGTTTCACCAGCTGCGGCATCTGCCGGTAGAAAAACGTGAGCAGCAGCGTCCGGATATGCGAGCCGTCCACGTCGGCGTCAGTCATGATGATAATTTTGTGGTAGCGCAATTTTTCCAGGTTGAACGCGCCCTCGCCCTCGCCGTCGCCGATGCCCGTGCCGATGGCCGTGATCATCGTCCGGATTTCATTGTTCTGAAGCACCTTGTCCAGCCGCGCCTTCTCCACGTTGATCAGCTTGCCGCGGATCGGCAGAATCGCCTGGAACTTCCGGTCGCGTCCCTGCTTGGCCGAGCCGCCGGCGGAGTCCCCTTCGACAATGTACAACTCGGTGTTGACGGGATCGCGATCCGAGCAATCCGCCAGCTTGCCGGGCAGCCCGCCGCCGGTGAGTGCCGATTTGCGGACGGCTTCCCGCGCTTTGCGGGCCGCCTCGCGTGCCCGGGCCGCCGTGAGCCCCTTGTCGATGATGCGCTTGGCGATCGGCGGATTGGCGTCGAAATAGGCCATCAGCCCCTCGTAGCTGATGGAGCCCACAATGCGCTCCACCTCGGGTGACAGCAGCTTCACTTTGGTCTGCGACTCAAACTTCGGATCGCTGTGCTTCACCGAAATCACCGCCGTCAGCCCCTCCCGCACGTCGTCGCCCGTGATCTGCGGATCCTTCTCCTTCAGTAGTTCGTTGGATTTGGCGTATTGGTTGATGGCCCGGGTGACCGCGCTGCGGAAGCCGGAGAGATGCGTGCCGCCGTCCGGATTATGAATCGTGTTCGTGTAGCACAGCACCTGGTCGTTGTAGCTGTCATTGTATTGCAACACCACCTCCACATGGACCTCGATGGTCTTGTCATCCAGCGCCTCCGTCATTTCCTTGCGGAACGAAATCGGCTTCGGATGCAGCGGCTCCTTGTTCTGGTTGAGCTGCTTGACAAACTCCTCCACGCCGTTCTTATAGTAAAAGACCTCCGCGGCTTCCGCCTGGCGCTCGTCCGCAAAAATAATTTCCAGTCCGGAATTCAGAAACGCCAGTTCGCGCAGGCGCTGGGCGATGATATTCGTTTTGAACTCCACCGTGTCCCGGAAAATTTCCGGATCCGGTTTGAAGGTGATGAGGGTGCCGGTGGACTTGGTCTTGCCGATGACCGCCAGCTTTTTCATGGTCTTGCCACGCTCAAACTCCATGTGGTGCACCTCGCCATTGCGGGACACCTCGACTTCAAACCATTCGCTGACGGCGTTTACGCACTTCGCCCCGACGCCGTGGGTGCCGCCGGAAAACTTATAGCCGCCCTGGCCGTATTTGCCGCCGGAATGCAGCGTGGTTAAAACCAGCTCCACCCCCGGTAACCCCGAATCTTTGTTGATGTCCACCGGAATCCCGCGCCCGTCATCACGAATGGAAATGGATCCGTCCACGTGAATCGTCACCTCGATCTTGTGGCAGTGGCCCGCCAGATGTTCGTCCACGGAATTGTCCAGGACTTCGCTCACGCAGTGATGGAGCGCCCGCTCGTCCGTGCCGCCGATGTACATGCCGGGCTTCTTGCGGACGGCCTCCAGCCCCTTCAGCTGGCTTAATTTGTCCGCATCGTAATTCGCGGAAATCACACCGGATTTTTCTTCAACCCCGACAGAATCATTTGCCATAAAGTCAATGCCGCCCGCCAAGATTTTTAACAATGCAAATCTAATACTATCTAGGCCAAAAAAGCCCTGATTTTACAGGGCATCCCCCCTTTCCCGCCGGGGCGCCGCCCGAGCCCTTCGGGTGGCCAGCCTCGGGATCAAACCCCAGCCTGTTCATCCCCCCTCCCGGGACGTGTTGCATCGCACTGCCGAACGGTGGCGGCGACCACGCTAATGATTAACGTGTCTGATCATAATGGTTTAACTTATAAAGTTGATCTTATCTGTGGTTCGTGGTAGTCATCTTTTGTTATGAATACAGCCAATGCTCAGACTGGAATAACCACCAACCCTTACCCGACGCCGTCCACCCCGTTGGCGGCAAAAAAACATGCCGCCCTGTGCGCCGATGTGGAATCCGCGTATCAAAACCATCGGGAGCACTGCCTCTTGCTCACCGTCAACTGCCCGATTTGCCAGGCCCTTGCCGACCTGGATGCCCTGCTG